>Ga0070703_10000191_pt1 | contig 29687 bp, 17 predicted proteins | sample KBSK5251metaG_FD_65453 | JGI IMG/M metagenome (GOLD analysis project Ga0070703, IMG submission 65453) | Corn, switchgrass and miscanthus rhizosphere microbial communities from Kellogg Biological Station, Michigan, USA - KBS K5-25-1 metaG | ecosystem: Host-associated > Plants > Roots >... | reverse complement strand
TATGGCAAGTGGAAAATCCACCTGCTCTATTTCATTTCGCAAGGGCACAAGCGACCCGGAGAATTACAAAGGATGATTCCTGGAGCCACCCGAAGAGTATTAAGCGCACAGCTGAATCAACTGGAAGAACACGAACTGATTTCCAAAAGGATTTATGCCGAGTTACCGCCCAAGGTCGAATATAGCTTAACCGAGTTAGGAGAGAGCGTGCTGCCAGTTATTGTGACCTTAGGGGAATGGGGCGATGATCATCAAGAACAGTTACGCAAAGTGATTACCAAAACCTATTAAGCTATTAACTATAATCCAGGACAGAAATGAACCAACCGACCGACCCACCGTCAGCCAAAAACCGAACTATCCTGTCAGCACTACGGTAGGTCGAACAAGAGGATTTCAGCGTTTTTCGTAGCTCGCAGTGACAGTGAGCTCTCTTCACTGACGGCAGCCCCATCGCTTGCCTGGAGAGGTATCCCGTTAACCACAACGTCACCCACAATCACCTGTATCCAAGCGTGGCGGTGTTCGCTCAGCTCATATGGGATCTCATCTCCCCCCTCGAGGAGCGCATCGAAGACCTTCACGTCCTGATGAATGGTCAGTGAGCCGTCTCCCCCTTCGCGCGAAGCCAACAATCGGAGTCTACCGTGCCGGCGGTCGGGAAACGAGCGCTGCTCGTACTCGGGCGCCAATCCATCTTTTTCAGGCAGTATCCAGATTTGAAGAAAGTGAGTCGGGTCCGTTTTCGAAGGGTTAAACTCGCTGTGGCTGACGCCGGTGTCTGCGGTCATCCGCTGAAGCTCATTCGGCCGGAGCACTCCGCTTCCTCCGGACGAATCGTTATGCGCGAGGGCGCCTTTGACCACGTACGAAAGAATCTCCATGTTCTCGTGCGAGTGTGCGCCAAACCCTTTTGCCGGCGCCACGAAATCTTCGTTGATGACTCGCAGATCACGAAAACCCATATAGCGTGGGTCGTGATAGCGATTGAAAGAGAACGTGTGATTGCTGTCAAGCCATGAGGTTTGTCCCTGATCCGTCGATAAGATAGGTGGAGATAGCCGGCAGGTGGCAGGGGGTATGCAGGAGAGCCGGCGGCGATGGGGTGAAGGGGCTTTGGAAGAAATAACACTTGGAACAGCATAGAATTCACCCGTTGGGTGCATCGCCATGCTACATTGCAGGTGATGAGAAAACAGAACAAACCATCGCCGACAGAACTGCCATTGGCTTTCGAACTGGACCTTGAACCAGCTAAGGAAACCTGGACTGCACGAGGCGGAATACCGCTCGTAGTGCAGATGTGCCGCGCGCTGGGGTTGCCGGCAAGCGTCAATCGTAACGTGAAGATTAAACAGCGTCAGCGAGGCTTCGACGAGGCGACGTTCATCGAAAGCTTCGTGATACTCAACGCAGCAGGAGGCGAATGTTTGGATGACTTCGACTACTTGCGAGAGGATAAAGGGCTGGCGGAGTTAATCGGTCACGAGCTTCCTTCGTCAGCAGCGGCGCGGAAGTTTCTGTACGAGTTTCACGACGAACAGGAAATCAAGCAGGCACAGCAGCAACTGCTGCCAGGCGAAATTGCATACATTCCCGGAGAGAGCCAAGCGCTGCGCGGCCTAGCCGAAGTCAATCGAGACCTGGTTCGGGCGGTGGGTCAAAGATGTGCGGATCAAAAGATCGCAACAATTGATCAGGACTCAACGATCATCCAGAGTAGCAAACTGGAAGCGCAACCGACCTACGAAGGCGAGCGTGGATACCAGCCGATGCTGGCGGTTTGGGCTGAGGTGGATCTGATCGTAGCCGACGAGTTCAGAGACGGAAACGTGCCGGCAATCATGAAGCCGCTGACGGTAGCTAAGCGAGCGTTTGCTGCTCTGCCCGAAACGGTGGAGACGTTTTACTACCGAGGCGACTCGGCTTGCCAGGAAAACGAATTGATCGGTTGGCTGAGGAACGAGGAACGCCAGGACGGCCCGCCCGGGTTCATTGGCTTTGCGATCAGCGCGCGTATGAACTCGGCGTTGCGCGAGGCGATATGCTCGACGGTGGAAGAGAAGAGCTGGGAGAGGCTCATCAGCCGGGACACAACGGTGATACGCGAATGCGCGGAGGTGGTGTTCGTATCAAACCACGAAGCTGAAACCAAACACAGCAAGCCTCTGCGTTACGTAACTATCCGAATGCGCTTGCGCCAGGGAGAGTTGTTTGGAGATGGGAGTTCGGTCAAGCACTTTGCGATCGTCACTAACATATGGGACTGGAAGCTAGAGAAACTGATCGACTGGCATCGTCAGAAAGCAGGCACGATCGAAGCGATCCACGACGTGATCAAGAACGAACTCGGAGCAGGGGTGATGCCTTGTGGAAGGTTCGGGGCGAATGGGGCGTGGCTGAGGATGGCGGTTATAACGCATAACGTTTTGACGGCGCTCAAGCGGTTAGCCTTGCCGCCCGAGTTGTTGAGCGCGCGACCGAAGCGGTTGAGGTTCTTGATATTCAACACGGCGGGACAGGTACTCCATCACGCGCGGAAGATGATATTGCGATTGGCCACGACTAAGGAGAGGCTGGCTGAGTACTGGGCAGCAGCAATGAAGGCGATGCTGCCGGCTATTGCGTGAATTAGATGACAGCAACAAATGCTACCGACATTTGATCCAACCGCACAAGATGGTCCGGAGCGAGTAGTGTGTCCGCGAAACACGATGGTGGCTCAAAGGGAGATGCTCAAAACCGTTGGGTTCCCAAAAACTGATTGATCACGACCGTCAAAGCATTCAACTAGATAATCTCGACGCGAGCCACGCCAATATCCGGCCTCATCGACCTTTATCGACGGATTAGGGACATGCACATGCTCGACCCGATTACATCCTCCGGCCACGGAGTTTGTTGCAAGTGGCCGAGATTAGATCCACTCTTTCGTCGTTGCTCGGCGCCTTGGGTCCAAACCACATTAGCCGGTACTAAGTGAGGTAGAGGATCGAGGGTACAAGAAGTCCTGCGAGTAACGTTTCTTGAAGGTAAGACTGACGTCCGAACTCGCTCTCAGTCCGACGACGCCTTGCTACCTAGGCAACCCGTAAGGACAACTAAAGGCTCCTAAGTTCTCAATAAACTCACGATCTCGTGAGCTAGAGCCGGTTCCTTGGCAGCCACAAACGCCAAGCGGGCAGGCTTCTTCGCGTTTATGCGATGAGCCTTGAAGATCTGATCGATATCCAGTTCTGCAGTTAACGGGTTTCCGTCAAGATCCAGGATTGTCAGCCCGGCTCGCTGGCCCAAGTAAAGGCCCGGCAGGACGTCGTATGTCGCGAATCCCTTCGTGAATTCCACCGCGGCATCGGCATAGCCGGCGGCTACCTGAATGATCATGTTTGACCCCCAGGAGAGATTGATTCGACCGTCGCCCTTCTCGATTGCGGCAAGAAGACGGTCCTGTTTCGCTACTGATAAGAAGCGAGAGACTTTCGTCGTAAGGAAGTTGACGCGCGCTCCTTCGAGCGACCGCTTGGGATGGGGTCCACCGTCCAGCTTGAACCAGGAGTGAGTAACCAGATCGAGACACTCGGGTGCGCTACCGATCGACCCCCAATAGAGGCGGTTCAAAAAAATGTCTCCCGCAACTGCCGCGACAACCTTCTTCCATTTTCGATTATAAACCGCCAATAACGTCCATCCGCCCTGTAGACTCTCAATGAATTCGGTTCCGTCCACCGGATCGACAAAAATAATCCACTCGGATTGGTCTTCGAGGCCAGGCGACGGGAATGATCGTATCCCGAGTTCTTCCGAGAAAACGGTGAAGGGCGTCATGCCATCGAGTTTGGCGAATTTTTTGCACAATGCCGCGACGATCAAATCTTCGGCTTCACGATCTATGCCTTTGGTAAGATTCAACTCCGACTTTTCGGTGGCCGGATCGGTAACGGCCTCCTTGAGCACGAGACGATCGGAACCCCGCATTCGACTCCTCACTGTATCCATAGCCTTCAGAACGACCTGCCGCGAATATCGACAGATCTCTTCTGCAAGAAACTTCTGATCCATTAGTTTCCCCCTTGTCCGGTGGTTCACAGTTCAGTCTAGCTCGCTGGTTCCAGATACGCCAAGGCGCGCAGTGATTTGATCGATGTGGTCAATTCTGTTGAGGCAAGTCCTTTGACTTTGAAAGGAAATAACGGCGATTGATGTAGTCCTCGAAGTCGATCTCCATTTCCTTATCGAGATTGTCGAGTTCTTCCGCAATATTCTCCATCTGGCTCCTCGGGAACTCCGTGCCCGTTGGCGGAGCTCCCTTGTATATGGCATCGTGATACTGCTCAGCCAACGTATCTGCCAGTGTCGTTCGAATTTGTACCTCCAGAGGTATCAACGATCTCAAGTAGTAAAAGAGTCCGTACGAAGTCCAACCTAGAAATCTAGTATCTTGGCCATTGTCTCCTTCGGCGGTATCGCTCCGGTCATACAGAAGCACATAGTTCTGGATTCTATAGAAGACATTCTCTTTGTCGCGCATGGTTAGACCTGGTTTGGTAGCTCCATCACTCGGACCATCGTCAAATAGATACCGTTTTTGCTCGCGACGCAAATTTGCCAGTACATCATATAGGGCGTTGAACGCCGTCTCGATGTCCGCCGAATCACAGTTAAGATCGATATCCTTGAGCTTATCCTCGTATCTCTTGACGGAAGGATCATGCTTATAGTTATTAATTGGGACAAAGATTATAGGGGTCGTCGAGCGAATGGAAGTTTTTGGGTTATCGCATTTCGGATCAAAACGCTGCTCGTAGTACGCAAGTTCCCTCTCAGCGATGTGCAGCCAAGCCTCTCGTTGTTTGTTGTTTATACTCATCGAAGGAGCGAGATCGCGTCTGTTCAACAGATTTTTGAGTCCGGAATAAAGTTTCTGCGCTGCATCGTAGAGGTCGTTGACGAAGTCACCGTTGATTGAAAACGGCTCTTTCGAATTCTCGTCCGCGGTGTACAGCGATTTGAGAATCTCCTCGGTGTATGATCGGCCACATCTCAGAATGTTCTTGAGCAAAGGCTTAAGAGCCTTGAAAGCATCGGTAGCGACCTTGCAAGCCTCAGCAGTTTTGCTGTGGCGGTATTCGTCAATTCGCTCCATCAGAAAATCGACTGCCGTCTCACCGAGGAACGAGCCAAATCCAATAATTCCGTCGTCCTCTTGTCTTACGGGAACGGACTTGCTCCTGACAATGTCCGAGGCTGTCTTGTACCAATCGACATACTCCCAACGGAGGTGTTGCCGGTTCCAAGTCATGCTTTTGTATTGTCTAGCGCCTTCGGAGTCAAAGATGTCAAAGAGCCGGCCCAGTAGGAGCTGAACCCTTCGGAGATTGTACCCTTTTTTTTCTTTATCCCAGAAGCCCTCATGTATCCCTTCGGGATCAACGAGGGCAGCGATCTGCAATGCGTAGTAGTTGTCCTCAAAGTGCTTCGTCCGAAGGCAAAGCCATCGCTGTCGATCATCTGGCCGATCTTGAAAAAAGGCCTTATATTCCACCGGGTATTTCACCGGGCGTTTCCATCTCTCTGGCTGTTTTGTTACCATCCCCCAGAACGGATCTCCGCTATTCCACAACTGTTCAAAGGCAGCGAAAACCTGATTCTTGTATAAGCAGTTGAGACGACAACCCAAAAGATCGAACCGTCCTAACTCCCAATCAAGATGGGCGAGCCCTCTTTGCTGGTTTAGTGTGTGGTTCAGATTTCGGATACGCTTGTAGATACCTCCCGGATTAAGATAAAGCTTCGGCTCTTTGGTTAGGAATTGCAGGAACTGATCGGTGTCATGCTCCTCCACGTACTCCATGAGTTCAGACCAGATGACTCTGCCTCGCGCCCCCGTCTGGCGGAAGACCTCCGCCAGACGGTCGAATTTCGGATTGTCTTCTATCTCACGCTTAGACACCGCGAGGGAGTTGCGCAGGTTAAAGCATCCTCTATAGAACTTGAGATACGCTTCGCGGAAATGAATCAGGTTCGTCAACTGGCACAGCAAAGAGGCAGCGGCAATTGCGTAGGGATCGTATTGTCGGAAGATGAGATTATCGAGAACCTTTTTATGTGCGGTCGGCCAATCTTCACTCGGATCGACCGAGTCATCTGACAGCTCCGAAAAACCTTCGTTCCGCAGGTTATTGCACACCCTGGTTCGGAGTCCCCTCAGATACTCAGGCAAAGCGGTTTTAAACTCTAGCAGCGGAGGACTCGCGAACCGGGTATCGCCGATCAGCTCGCCGCAGTTCTGTTCGAACCAACGCTGATCGTTCTGGTCAAGCAACTCAGCGAGTTCTTCCTCGGAAAACGCCTTATCGATAGATTCGCGCAGTGAAACGAGGTTCTGACCAAAAACTTCGAAGTTGTTGACGTCCGCTCGATGAACCTTTGGCGCCGAATACTCGGGTGTTCTTGGTGTTCTTATGGAATTAGTTAGGGCCAGGAGGTAAAACCAGATCGCCAGATTCCCTCGCACGAATCCCTCATGGCGCTCACCCAGGCGGGCGAGATGACTTCGGTGGTCTTTAACGCGCGATTCAAATCTCACGGCATCCTGCATATGCATGGTGTACAAGGTGTTCTGGATTCGATAATCAATGTGGACGTTAACCTTTTTCGCATCCGCGCGCCGTTTTTGAAGGTCGTCCACAATACATAAATCGCTGATCGGAATTCGAAAGAATTCCATGGCGGTGAGCGGTATTGGCTCCGCGGATCGATTGGCTCTGTAGGATATCTCGCGCTCAATTAACTTACCGATTTCCAAAGCTGCCCAGCATAGTTTCTTAGTATCGTCCTGACTGAATTCCCTGACGGGGAGGCAGTAGTTCAGCGCTTCGATGCGAGCGGCCCACCGGTCTACTAACAAGTCAACCACGGAATGCGAATGCGGCCTCCGCCGTCCGTCGCCTTTTCCCTTCAGTAATATCCACTCTCCATTCCGTTCAGGCTCAAGACCCTTGAACTTCTTGCGGTGGCAATCATCCAGCGGGTCATCCTTTGGGTTCATGTTCGACATTTTTTTATATATGCCGACCAGATCGTGGCCGCATGATTCAATCTCCGCCGAGAAGATTCCGCCAGGCAAATTGCCAATGTCCGATTTTCCTGGCGGCGCGAGGATATACAAAGTTACCGCATCGTCGTTTCCTTGAACCTTGGCTTCAAAGTAGAAGTGCGCCAGATCGGACGCGCCAGCATTATCGTCACTCGGGGCAGTAGCTCCATACCATGGCGTAAGGCTCGAAATGTGTATTGAGCTGTTTGTGCACGTTGGGAGTTCTGGACTCGCTGGCCACCCCTTCTTTCTCAGTTCTTGAAAGTACTTGCTAAGGTCTTTGTAAAGTTTCCTTACTTCCACGAAGGTCTTTTCAAGTTCGCTTCTCTTTTTTTCATTATCCTGTTCATCCGGAGTAAGCCTCGACAGATCCTTATGCTCAATCGCCAGCATTTTCCATAATCTGGCTTCATCGTCGATATTCTTCGCCATTATCTGAATAATGGGGCTCTTGTTGACGCAGGCTTTCAGGTGTCGCCACTGTTTGTTGATCCGAGCGCCTTCGTTCGAAGGGGTGCCATCTAGCGGTTGCTTAGTGTCAGGATGTGGATACGGGACAAAAACGAGATCGCGGAGTCGAACATTGTCGGAGATTCCTCCGCCGTTAAGATCCGCGGAGAGATAAGCAAGTGCCAGAAGGGATATATTCCGGTAAACAGCCCTGGGCTCCCTCTCTTTTTGGGCGAAGTCTATGATTGCCCGTTCGAAGTTACTTAGCTTGTCATCATCTTGATAGCGAACATCAACAGCACGGAGCTCAAGGATGGCGTCAACAGCGTTTTCGATCTCATCGTCATTCGTACTCGCGTGCTGTTCTCTCCTGCCATGTTTGTTCTCGACTTTGAGAATTCCGATCACTTCACCCGTCGGGTGGATGCGTATGGGACTGCCGTAGAAGTTTTTGAAAGACTCCCGCCAGTTTCTGTTCTTCCATACGAGGTAATCCACGCCGCCGAGCTTCCGCATTTGTCGCGAAGACCGGATGCTCAGCGGATCTCGGATTTTGGCGAAATTATCCTGGAAGATATCAGCAGTGATGCCGGATTCCAGCGAAACAAAGTTCTTTTGATCGGGAACCCGTAGACGTTTGGGCGCGCTCCCGGTGGGTGGGGTCTCACTCTTTGAGGGAATGGCTCGTGGATCGGCCGAAGCTGACTCTTGTTCATCAGTTCCCTTCCGTTTCTTCACCCAGGGGCTCGCGTCATTAGCTGCGAACAGTCTTGCGACGCCCTTTGGGTACCGCCAGTACGGAAAGCTCAGCGTGTTAGCCAGGATGTTCCAATAGATATCGCGGAACACTGCTTTTTCCGCGCTGTCAGGACTAATCCCCCAATTGTCTGCGACGTTCTTGATTCGATTCTCAACTTCGTCCTCCATATTGAGATCGAGGCCATGGGAACCATTGTTGGATCGTGATGACGGCCGCAATCCAGTGGGATCGTAGAGCTTCAGGTGAATCGTGCAAGATTCGGCTTTGACCTCTTCAGCTATGATTTCGCACAACTTCGCCATCGTATGACGGAGCGTTTCATTTGAGAAAAGATCAGACTCGTTGAGGAACTCATAGCCCTGGGCTCGCAACAAGTTATTGATGAAGTTCCGGAATTGAATTTCTTCTTTTTCCGAATTTCTAATTGCACCGTCATCGATGCTTTGAGATTGTTCTTCGCTGTTGCAGCTCAATGAAGGCCTCCATTAGGCAAGACAACCGCCAACTGCTACGAAGATGCCTCGACCGCCTTGATAAACACGCGCTCGTCATGATCTGGGATGAGGATCGAGTCCGCGACTTTGGTGTACAAGTAGTCCCGCACCTCGCGCTCTGTGCTGTTGATGCCCCTTTCCCGCAGGACATTAACCAGATCAGCCATTCGAAGCGCGTTGCCCGCCGGACACCCGCGGATCAGAAAATCCACCAGCCTCCGCATAGCTTTGAGCCGCTCGCTCTTGTGCGCGCGGTTGGCCAGCATCGCCGCGCCCAGCGGACCCATCAGCTCCCGGTTGTCGCTCTCCGCCAGTTGAATCGCATCCAAGGGAAGGCTCTTACCGTCTCCGTAGATCTTGTCGTAGTACTTCAGAAGGAATGCTTCTGTCTGCGTCTTGACTATCGCCCCGGTAAGACCCGAAAGCACACCTCCCGCAAGAATGACTTCATTGAAACAATCCCGGCGATAGATGTTGTACAAGGCAGCCACCAGATGTGCGATCTGCAGGCTAAGCTGGCTGAATAGTGCGACAGTTCCGAGGACCTTTTCCGCTAGAACGCCCTCCGGAAGCGATATGCGTGTTTCAGAATCGAAAGCACCTGAAGGGTTGGGGTGCGTTCCGGTGCAGAGCCAGTTGACGCGCGCCCATCCTTCCCTGCACTCCCCGGTTTCAGTTAAGGGAGCCGCCGCCGATTCGTCCTTTTTCTTGCTTCGTTGTCTGGCCGCCCATTCCCTGTCTCGCGCCGCGGCATAGTCGACGAGGTCCTGAGTCAAGTTCCCACCGGGCTTCAGGAATACCTCAAGAACTGCTAATGACTCTTCGAACTCGGAGCTCTGCGGCTTGTTGTCGGTCTTGACCAACTCTTCGAGGTAGATCTTCCTCGCTCGATCACTCACGCCCGCACGCCATAAATCAAGAAGCCCGCCGAGTTCAACCGCCTCAATCCGAGTCCCTGTTTCCTTCTCAGTATTCTCGCCGGCGCGTTCCCCAAATAGAGGCTTGCCTCGAAACTGAAACGTCCTGGAGAGGTTTCGTACGCCTAGCGAAGACACGTAATCGCGAGCGGTCCCCGGCGGTTTGTTTGGGCTTGGACTGTTGAGATTCAAGACTATCTTTGAGAACTCGGCGACATCGTTTGCGATAGCGCTATCTTGTCGTACCCGGCCCCCGGCTAGAGAAGTCCCCAGCTTAACGATTAGCTTGCCGCCTGGTTTGTTCCTCTTCTTCAAAACCCTTGAGCAGTAATTTCCAAACGCCTCGCTGTTCCCGTCATTCTCGAGAACTAGCGTGAGACTTGGATCCAATTGAAACTTGTGCCGGCTCGCGAATTCCTGGAGCGACTTTTGGAAAAGGTCGAGCAAAGGAAAAGAGTGGATCTCGGTTGGCGGTGAACTCGGGCTAAAGGTCGCCCCCTGATACATGAGCTTCTCAAGAGTTCCCGAGATCCCCGCCACTCGGTTGCCGCGCACGGCGCCCGGCCAGGAAATCCCGATTCCCGAAATCAGGCTCCAGAATCTCCCGGGGTCTTCGAACCATTCAGATATCGTCCGGACTACGCGACCGCAGAAGGCCGCCGCGTCGACTTCAGTTACCTCTTTGTTCGCGAAAGTCGGGATCTTCCCGAGACTGTCGCGGCTCTTCAGGGCCAGATCCCGACCCTTGTCGAAGAGTGCGAATTTGATATCGCTCCCGCCAATGTCTATTCCCAAAAAAAGCCCGGACCGCATGTCTGACTCCTCAAATGCGAGAGGGTCTTCGGCAGAGCTCCCGCTCAAGAACTGAAACGGAGAGAAATTAAAACCTTCGATGAAGCGACCATAAGAGCCTCTTAGGCCCAGCGCCTGTTCAGCATCGAGGATCATCTCCATAAGGCGGTCATTTGTGAACCCGTGGCCGGCCCGGACCTCATCGAGAACCGCGCACTCGATGTTTGCGGTCAGCAGGCAGCGCGTGATTCCATGGTTGTATATCTGCGTGACGATGTATCGGGCGACAGTCTCCTTCCTCATCTCCTGATCGGTCTCAATCGCATTATCCGGGCTTGGCAGGGGGAGAAATGTCCTGAACTCTGCCTCATCAGCGGGGCCCGAAAAAGTTATGTCTATGGCCTGAACGTTTTCCGGATCGAGGTCTTCAATCGTGTCCAGAATCCTGTAGACTCTCGGAACCCAAACGGGCTCGCCGCCTTTGATTGGTTCCAGGATGAGGCGGTCGAAGATCGCTTCAGCGGAATAGCCGTTCGCACTAATAGCCTCTAGATCGGCCTCCGAAATCTCCGGCAGACGGTTCTGAAGGGCAAAGCGCCTGGCCGGAAAAACCTTCAATACGCCGGACCCATCGATGGCCTGGAAACGAGTTCGGATCCCGCACGCCTCAAGATCTTCAAAAGAGGTCCGCTCGTTCAGCCGTAACCCGCGATTATCGGCGAACAATTCCCGGCGCTTGACGAATTCCGACGTCTCGAAGGAAATCCACGGGTTCGTGCCTCCGGCATTCCGATCACAAAAGCTCGCTAGGAGATTAAGAAGAATTCGAAACTCTTCGGACCGAGTTGATTCGTCGAATATCTTTTGGACCTCATCCAGCCCGATGATTTCAATCTTAGCTCCGGCCAGCGAAGGAGAAACCGCGTTGCGGCCCCTGAGCAGCGCCGCAGTCGGTATCTCCGTTAGCGCTTCGGAGTTGAACTCCCGGCGCGACAGCATGTCCCAAAGCATCGAGAGCTTCTCGAATTGTCGAGATGTCGCCGTGCCGCCCTCGCTGTCCGTCACTGCATCCAGATACTCGCTCAGAAATCGCGCCGACCACGCAATGCGTAACGGGATTCCAGCGGGAGCCGCCGCGAATATCGATTCCGCGCGTTGCAGCGTTCCCAAACCGTCGCAATACCTCTCAAGTGCCTGTCGACTTATCAGCAAGAACCGCAGGAATCGGTGAAAAGCTTTTGTTTCTGATTCCGGCTGGCGATGAGCGTATGGACTTCGGTTCCCACTCCCGGCCAGAGCTTCGCCGTATTCTGAATGCCAGATGGGGAATATCCAGTTCGCGGGACGATAAAGCAGCGAGTGGATAACCAGAAGGAGCCATGGCGCTGAAGACGCTTCCAAGATAGGTTTGCACCATTCGTGAACCGGCTCTTGAATGAGAAGACGGCAGAGCTCTTCTAACTGGAGAGCGGTCCTGCGCCAGTGGCGCGCATTCCTGGCACTCGCCAGTTGTGCGGGGATCGGAGTGAATTCCAGGAGGCAGTTTACCCGGCCCGTTTCGATGAACTGGGCATACTTGCGAGCCACGTTCGCTGCGATGTCGCGCGATGAAAGCACGCTTTTGGTGAGTTGAATCCCGTCGTCACTGATCCAGCACGAAAGCGTTGGGTTGAAGAGCACGTAGAGGAGTAACGCGTCATCTCGACATGCCGGCGGCAAAAAAAGCGGTTCGCCTTTCTGTGTTCTGCCAACTTGTTCATCAATAATACCCAACAGGGACCTCATGTCATGACTCGCGGCTGCCTCTTGAAGCATGTTATTCAACCTTTCCCTAACTTCTCTGTCCTTCACCGACTCAATCAGCGGTAAGAAGACTCTGTCGACTTCCTGGACCAAGACTCGCCGCTTCGTTCTGCTGGGGTGGTACAAGGCATCGCGCAAGTTGTCCACCTTGTCCGCGGTCCTTAGGACGATTGCCAGATCTTCCGCTTCACGAACGCGTTTGAAGTAGGGAGATTCGAACGAATCGGCGGCGTTCGGTCTGTTCTCGTTCATTCGCCGACTCACGCTCGCAACGAGTCTGGCGACGAAACTCCCAACCTGGCCGGCTATTCTCTCCTCGCTCTGATCGGAGTCTTCGATGGAATCGTGAAGCACCGCCGCGGTGATTATTAAGGGATCAGAGATCGCAAGCTCCTCCATCAGTGATATCGCGACACGAAGCGGATGAATGAGGTAGGATCCTCCGCCAATCCTCGTCTGCCCTTCGTGAATATGCCGCGCTAGCTCCTTTGCCCTGAAAATGAATTGAGCATGTTCCGCGAGCCTCTCCGACACCAATTCATCGAAAGTGGATTCAACGACCGATAACTGTCTCGTCCACCAACGTGGAACATTTCCTCGATTCGTGGTCAGATCATCGTCTGTATGATTGGAATGGACCATAATCGCACCGGGCTTTATTATCGTCCTGATTCGTAAGGCTATGTTTCCCGCACTGCCGATGCGCCACCACGGCCGGGGCTTCCGACACCGCGCGACGCACGACAAATCCTCCGCCAGGAAGGATCCGAGTCAAGGCCGAGCTGGGAGGCCGTCTTGAGAATCTCCTGCTCGTAACGTTTGAATCCGGACGTGCGTGCTACGCGAATGCCTTCTTTCAGCGCCGCGATTGCCTCGCCTTTCAGTCCATCAAGCGCATTGGCCTCCGCGATTCGGCGGTATTCAAAAGCACGCCGAAAGCTCGCGGCCGGCCGCTCGTCCAAACAAGCTTTGAACAGCCGTCTGGCCTCCGGGTAACGCCCGCGACGCAGCGCTATGACGCCCAACTGGTGGCGAGCAGAGGTCCGATGATCCTGTGACGGCGCCTTCTTTGCGGTGTCTCGCAAGACTCTCTCTCCCTCCTTTAGCCTGTCGAGAGCCAAGAAGAGGACCCCCGCCTGATAGCGTGTCCAATACAAAAGATCAAGATCCACTGGGTCACCGGTTTCAAGCTCTTTCTCCAGTTTTTCGAGTATCCTCAGCCCTTTATCCGCGAGGTTTTGATGCTCGTAGATTGCAGCCAGTCGAATCGACGCCGCGGCCCTTTGCTTTGCATCGAGACTGATAGTGACAAGCGCCTCGCAAATTGACGCCGCCGAACCGGCTTCTCCTGACATGTCCAAGAGAATCGCAAGACCATACATCAACTCAGCGGCAAATTTGCTGAGTTCTGCCGCCCCGATGCTCAAGACCGCGGAGCCAAGACCAGTCATCCCAAACGTTCCGATCTCCGATAGCAGCCCATAGGATGGGTCAACGATTATGACGTCGACAGGCACTCCCAACAGGGTTGCAACATCTCGCACGGTTCTTCTAAAAGCCTGTTCGCCGCGTTCGAGTTGTTGCCAGGTGCGGCTCGAATAACCCGCCTTGACCGCCGCTTCTTCAACCGTTAGGCCGATCGCCTCACGAAGGGAACGAATCATTACGCCGTTGACCTTGAGCGTGCGCTGGGGCATCACCACCTCCTGTCGGCCTCGAAGCGTGACAAACAGCCGATCAGCCGCGGGCTTCATCACATCAAGACCAGAACTCGCATGCGGCTTTAATCACCGCCTTGTAGACCGTAGTGCCACCATTGAAAGCATCGCGACACAGTCAATCACGGGAGGCGCAAATTTAGAACTGTGCAATTCCCTCTTTGCGATTGAGCTAATCAAGATGTTGTCGTCGCCCGCATGCTACGCGATGTGCTGAGTGATTTACAACGCAAAAAAAGAGAATGTGGTTGAAACTTCGTCCAGAGATTTCCAGTCAGATTTCGTTGACTCTTCAAGTCGGGTGCCCGTACTTTTGACCTATGGATAAGAAACGCGAACGATACCGGAGAAAGGTCACCGTGCGGCACAAGACCACGATTGAGATCCCCCGGATGCTCATCCGCGAAGCATCGTGCGTGATGCCCTCTCTCAACGATCTCGCTGATCCATCCAACCCGGCGCGCGCAGGAATCGTTCGGCACGGCGGCGTCGGCGAAACTGTCAATCATGTGCCGAGGGCGTACAAACATCCTTGCAGTATCCACCTCCGCCATCATCTCCAGACACTGAACCGCGACGAGCAGAGAGTTCGCCGGACTTTCCTTCTGATCGGGTCTCGCAATTCTTTTCAAAACCTCCTTTTGCCGTTGTGGATAAACGGGAAACTCATATGTCGTCCCGACGAACCGTGGACGGTTACGAGCTACACGGCGCTATGTAAGCTCGCCTCCGGAACGCTCGTAATACAAAAGATTCGATTTCAAGAATCCGGCCGAGGTATCGTCGTCGCCGCCGAACACCATGAACCGGTAGAATGGGCCGTCGTCGCTCAACCTCTTTTGTTTCAAGGCGAGATCCCTCCATTCGGGTTATTGGCAGCGATGACGTATGACCAGCGTCATTTGTTTCACCTGCTCTGGGAAAGATGGCAGATCGAACTTTATCCGGAATTCAGTTGGCATAAGGAGGCCCACGATGAGCTTATGGATACTTTCGTGCGTCTCCTTTCACACGACGTGAAGGTGCGAGGATCGGCTCTGTGCGAGATCGCCGCGCGTCGGGCGCTGCAGATTGAAGAGGGCTACCTGCATAGCTCCCTCGGCCTGACGAAGAACGGAACGGTAATCTCGGTCATGATGTCAGGTTCTCTTCATGATCACGGCCGCATCCAACGCGAACTGGGCGCGGAATCTGCTGTTCTGCTCGATAATGGCGGCTCAGTGTCGGCGGCTTATTGGTCGGCGAAGGACTGGGATGCGGACTCCCTTATGTCTCCAGATCCGCCGCAACCGGCCTTCTTCGGCAACGGAAGCTACTTCCGCGATGCCGCGTTGACCACGTTGCTGTTCGAACTCGCCTCGGACATAGTGGAAGACCCGTTCTACCCGCGTCCCCCCGGAGACGAGCCATGGACGCATTGGTAGTGCGATACACACGGCCGCCGCGATCAAGTGCCGCTGCACAATTGGCTGAACAACCACCTCAAGCTGCGAGCATTCCGGGATCCGCCTTTCTAGCAGCAAGACGACCCACATCGTAAGGTTATTGCCGAGACGAATCTAAGTAATTCAGCTTCGATTTAGGATCGCGTTTAGCTCGCTGACCGCGGACTGGGCGGCAGGTGTGCTGGGCGGCTTTCCAAACAGCGCGTTGACTGCCGAACTGTAGATCGCTTGAAGCGTCCGCTCCACTTCATCGACGGGCGCGAATCGCGCGTTTAACTGAACACGAGTCAGGTCGGCGGGGACTCCAAGCGCCTTTCCGTTTAGCGGTTCAAAGTGAATATACATCACACCACAAAACGATGACGCGCCAGTGCTCTCAACATCGGGAAGGTCCGAGGACGCGGTAGCGCTGCTGGTTGGATTTCCGGGACGCGATGGAGGCGTGCCGGTCCCGCCCTGAGTTCCAACGAGCGTTCCCCGCACTCGATCACCCATGCGCGACTGGCCTCGCGAATCCTTCACCGTCAGGCGGCCTTCAAACTGAAGTCTTCCGCCGGCAATCGAAAGCTTCGCCGGCGCATAACTCACTTCGAAGGTCATCGCACCGGCACTAAAGCGCCCGTCGAAACGTCGTCCCCTCGCGCGCGCGGGGATCGAATGAATCCGCGTTGCTCCAGCAGGAAGCTTAAGCAACCCCTGATCGCTGTCTTTCTTTTCTGATTGCCTGAATAACATAAGAGCACTCGATTTTGGATTTTAGATTTTGGATAATTTTGGATTTTAGATTCCCGAGTAACTCGTGATCTCAATCCAAAATCCAAAATCTAAATTCCACAATTCCTCACAGGTTCCCTCTCTTATACTCGTCCGCCATGTACTCAGATGCCCGCATCGTCAACGCCAGAATCGTTAGCGTCGGATTCTGATTGGCGCTCGTAACAAAGCAGGCCCCGTCGATGACGAACAAATTCTTGACATCCCAACTCTGATTGAATTTGTTGAGCACTGAGGTTTTCTTATCGCTGCCCATGCGTGCGGTGCCAAGCTCGTGAATGATCCGGCCCGGCGCAGTCATTCGTCCGCCGGTCGAGATGACCTCAGCGCCCGCCGCGCGGAGAATCTCTTCACTTGTCTGCGCGGCGTCGCGAGCCATCTCACGCTCGTTGTCCGAATACTGGATGTGAATTTTAAGAACCGGTATGCCCCACGTATCGACAACACCGTCGGGATCGATCTCGGCGTGGTTCTCAAACCGCGCAAGCATTTCAGCGCGCGTAGTCATGCTGACCGGCGACGTATAGTAGTGCCGCACTTGTTTCTTGAACTCCGATCCGAATCCCGGAGTCATCGTAGCGTTCTTTACAAACGCGGGATACATCCTCGACCCCGAGCCGCATTCGAATCCGTAGCCTCGAACGAATCGCTGCTGCTTTGTTTCATTGCTGATGTTTCTGAAGCGCGGCACAAGCAGGCCCGAAGTTTTGCCGTCCTCGTTCACCGGATCGCGTCCGGCCAGCACATTGAAGTAACCGCTCGCGCCTATTCCGCCGAAGTGATCCATAAGGTAGTGACCCATCGAGCCTGAAGAATTTCCGAGCCCGTTGGGATGCTGGCGCGATTTGGAGTTGAAAAGAATTCGTGTTGATTCCAGAGTCGACGCTCCGAGCACGATGATCTTTCCAAGCGCTTCGTATTCCGTGCGAGTCACACGATCGACGAACGCGACGCCTTTCGCTTTTCCAGTATTCGGATCGACGGTGATTTGCCTGACTACTGAATTTGGCCTGAGCGTCATTCGCCCGGTAGCTTCGGCCACAGGCAGAGTAGAGCTGAGCGAGTTGAACATCGCACCGACGTCGCAACCATCGCCGCAGTTCCCGCAGTAGTGACAACGCGCGCGCTTCTTCATCCACGGCTTTGGCGAACCGGTCAGCATCGCGAGTCTCATCGAGATCCCGTGACGCCCAGTTTTCTCCGCGCCCTTGCGAAGAAGCTGCTCGCCGCAGTTGAGCTTCATCGCAGGCATGAAGTTTCCATCCGGCAGGTTCGGCAAGCCGTCGCGATTCCCGCTAACGCCGATGAACTCTTCGGCTTTGTCGTAGTAAGGCGCAAGCTCGGCGTACGAGATCGGCCAGTCGTCGCCGAATCCGTCGTGTGTCTTTGCCTTGAAATCAAGATCGGAGAGCCGATACGACATTCGTCCCCAGTGAAGCGTCTTGCCGCCGACGATTCGCGCGCGCACCCATAGGAACGGTTTACCCGGATCAGTCGTGTAAGGATTCTCGCTGTCCTTGACGTAGAAGTGACGGCTGAATTCGCCCGCGGTCGCCTGCATCCACTGATCCTGATCCTTCCAGCCCGGCGGGCCGAAACCTCGATACATCGACTCATATGGCCACCGATGCGAGCTCAGGTCGCGCTCGGGATTGACTGGAGGGCCGGCTTCGAGCACCAGCACTTCCATGCCGCGCTCGGTCAATTCCTTCGCGGCCATGCCTCCCGATGCGCCCGAGCCGATGATGATCGCGTCGTAAATCTTCTGCTTCGCCACTGCTGTCTCCCGACTGGATTATTCTCTGACGCGCGAGAAGCTATCACAGCGAAACCGCAAAGGGCAAAGCGCACTCACAGTCCGGCGCTTTACGCTTTGCTCTTTGCACTCTCTTGAAATATGATGCGGCCCACGACGAGCCAGGCAACTATGTCACGCGGGGGATCACATCGTGGACCAGATTAATCGAAGGCAGTTCGCCGCGGGTTTGACGGGAGCATTTGCGGGTATGGCGCTCGGATCATCGGATGACAGAATGAAGCCTTCCACCTTCGGCGGCATTCAGGTCGGCGTGCAAAGCTACACCTTTCGCGCCTTCGGCGTAGATAAGATGATCGAGGCGATGACCTCAATCGGCTTGAGCAACATCGAGCTTTGGGATGGGCACCTCAAGCCAGATAAGGCTTCGGAAGCCGATTTCAAGGCGATCAGGAAAAAGTTCGACGACGCCGGAATCAAGGTCGGCGCTTACTGCGTGAACTTCCCGGCAAATTCGACCGACGAATATCTGGATCGCGGATTCAACGGCGCGCTGCTTTTGGGCACGAAAGTCATGACCGCGTCGGTGAAGAAACCGATCGTGCCGCGGCTCAGCCAGTGGTGCCAGAAATACAAGATCAAACTCGGGCTGCACAATCACTGGTTCGGCTACGCGGGATTCAAAGGCGACCGAAGTCAGGAATTCGAAACGCCCGATGATTTCATGAATGCATTGAAAGGCTCTTCGGATTACCTGAGCATCAATCTGGACATCGGGCACTTCTACGCGGCGGGGTACGATCCGGTGTCGTTCATACGCGAGCATCACCCGCGCATCGTGAGCCTGCACATAAAGGATCGGGATAAAGACGCAGATCACACTCAGCGGCGGTTTGGCGAGGGCACGACTCCAATCAATGAGACGATGAAGCTGTTGAAGAAGATCCGATTCAAATACGTGGCCAACATCGAATACGAGCCTGAGACGGCGAACCCGATCGAAGGAACTCGAACCGCATTCGAGTACATGAAACGCGCGCTTTCGTAAAGGGAGAAGTTCGTAGTCCGGCCTTCAGGCGGAAGTTCGTAAGGACCTGGTTCAAACAAATTTTCATATACGAACTTCCGCCTGAAGTCCGGACTACGAACAAGACCGGCCATGCTCAAACGTAGGCACTTTTTGAAGAAGGCTGCGAGCGCCTCGGCGTACCTTGCAGCCGGACCAAAGATGACCACCTCGTTTCTTCAATCAAAACCGAGTCCCGTCAGGCTGTCAGTCTGCATTGACATGATCATGACCGAACTCCCGTTCCTCGAACGCATGGATCGAGTGAAACGGCTCGGCTATCCCGCTTTTGAATTCTGGGATTGGAAGAACAAAGATGTAGACGCGATCATCCGAAAGAAGAATGAACTCGGGCTCGAGATCGCGACGATCATGGGCTCCGGCTGGAAGTCTTTGTTTACGGAAGACGCTCGCAAGACATTCGTCTCCGAGATTCAAGCCTCGCTCGCTGCCGCAAAGCGATTGGGTTCGAAGACCCTGATCGTCACCACCGGATTCGAAGACAAACGCATTCCTCGCGCGGAGCAACACGCGCATTACGTCGCCGCTTTGAAAGCCGCCGCGCCATTCGCCGAGCAAGCTCAACTGACGCTCGTGCTCGAACCGCTTAACACCAAAGTCGATCATCCGGGATATTATCTTCAAACCGCGCAAGAGGGATTCGAGATACTCGATGAAGTAGGAAGCACGGCGGTGAAGATGTTGTTCGACATTTATCATCACCAGATCATGGAAGGGAACGTGATACAGGACATCACGAAGAACATCTCGAAGATCGCGCATTTTCATGTGGCCGACGTGCCTGGGCGGCACGAGCCGGGCACGGGTGAGATCAATTACGGGAATGTGTTTCGAGCGATTGCGTCGACGGGGTATCAGGGGTTTGTCGGGTTGGAATTCAAGCCGTCTGGCAACGCTGAAGAGAGCTTGAAAGCGGTCTTGAAGCTGGTGTGATTAGTCCGGAATTCATTCAGAGAATCTCAAATTTGAGATTTGAGATTTGAGATCTTCAAAACAGATGCCAAAACAAGAAATCTACGACGCAATCGTTGTCGGCTCGGGCGCAACCGGAGGCTGGGCCGCGAAGGAACTCTGTGAAAGCGGCATGCGAGTCATCGTGCTCGAAGCGGGGCGCAAGCTCGATCCCGACCGTGACTTCAACGAACACACCTGGCCTTACGAAGTGAAATTTCGCGGCACGGTCGGCAATCGAACGCTGTTTCGCGAACGCCAGGAGGTTCAATCAAAGTGCTACGCGTGTAACGAGTACGGCCGGCAGTTTTTCGTCGACGACTTAGACAATCCTTACACTACAGCGGATCGCAAACCCTTTGATTGGATTCGGGGACGCCAAGTCGGCGGACGCACGATCACATGGGGACGGCAGACTTACCGGCTCTCAGACTATGAGCTGAAGGCCGCGAGCCGGGACGGCTACGGCGATGACTGGCCGATCTCCTACGCCGAGCTTGCGCCTTATTATGACAAGGTCGAAGAGTTCATCGGCGTGAGCGGCGCTTACGAGAACGTGCCCAACCTGCCCGACGGAAAGTTTCTCCCCGCGATGAAGATGACCTGCGGCGAGCGGCTGCTCAAACGAGGAGTCGAACGCAAGTGGAAAGATCGCAAGGTGACCATCGGCCGCGCGGCGATTCTGACTCAGCGTCACAACGGGCGCGCGGCTTGTCACTACTGCGGGCATTGCGATCGCGGATGCACGACCTCTTCGTACTTCAGCAGTCCGGGCTCTACGCTCCCTGCAGCCGCGAAGACCGGGCGCTTCACGCTCAGACCGAACGCAGTGGCGAGTCACGTCATCATCGATACAAAGACAGGCAAGGCGAAGGGCGTCGCTTGCATCGATCAAGTAACGAAAAAAGCGTTCGAGGTCTTTGGCAAAGTCGTCGTGCTGTGCGCGTCAACGATCGAATCGACGCGATTGTTGTTCAATAGCGCGACGCGGCAGCATCCGGCGGGGCTTGGGAATTCATCGGGCGTGCTGGGCCAGTATTTGATGGACCACATCTTCCAGGTCGGTGTAGGAGGACTCGTGCCGGCTGTTTCGGATTATCCTTATAATTACGACGACGGCCGCGCGAACGGCATCTACATTCCAAAATTCAGAAACGTCAACGAGCGTCATCCGAATTTCATCCGCGGCTACGGAATGCAGGGCGGCGTTCAACGAGGGATGCTGCCGACGACGATGAGGCAGATTCCCGGCTTCGGCACCGACTTCAAGAAAATGGTCCGCGAGGCGAAAGATCCCGCGCCCTTCTGGATCGGAATGTGGGGAGAGATGCTCGCGCGAAAAGATAACCGCGTTACCATCAACAAAGAAAAGAAAGACGCGTGGGGGATTCCGATTGCTCACATCGATTGTTCGCACGGCGAAAACGAAAAAGCGATGGCCGTTGACGCGCTCGAGAGCTTGAAGGAGATGGTTCACGAAGCCGGTTTCGAGATGACTTATGCGAATGGGTTTCTTGCGGCCCCCGGATTGTGCATTCACGAGGTTGGCACCGCGCGCATGGGCAACGATCGTAAGACTTCAATATTGAATCGGTTCAATCAGAGCTGGGATGTTAAGAACTTGTTCGTAACGGACGGCGCGTGCTTCGTGTCGATCGGTTGCCAGAACCCGACGCTGACGATGATGGCGCTGACGGTTCGAGCTTGCGAGTACATCGCGGATCAGTACAAGAAGGGAAGTCTCTAAACTACAGTTCGTAGTCCGGACTTCAGGCGGAAGTTCGTACCCTCGCGCTCTTGACTACTTCATTGCTCTCGGCGTCGCTTCGTACGACGTGACTTATTCCTCTGATACAATTCATCGCGTGGAAAAATGCTTTCTCTCGAACCGCCCAGGGAAAGAGCCGTTGTGCCGCCCCGTAAGGCACCGGTAAAGAGAATTTCAAGTGCTCTCCATTCGCGCAAAACTAACGCTCTGGTATCTCGGCATTGCCGCGCTAGTCCTTGGCGCCTTCGCCGTTGCGATCTACCTGTATCTCTCAAATGGATTGCTCAACACCATTGATGCGTCGCTTCGCAATCACGCCGAGCGCATTGCCCAGGCCGTTGGCCACCCATCCTCGATCGACGAGCCCAAACAATCCGGAGCCTTGATGCTTGCGCCCCAATTCGTATCGGTGCTCGATCGTGAAGGAAAAGTTACAGACCAGATTCGAGACGTCGAGGACCACGAGGTCCCGATCAATCAACAAGCGCTCGAACGCTCGTCGCGAGAGGGGAACCCTGAGTTCGACGAAGTCTCGCTGTCGGCCACGGAGCACGTGCGAATAATCACCTGGCCCGCGCGTGATGAAGACGGCGAAACGTTTTTCGTCGTCGTCGGCCAGTCTCTGCGAGACGTTCAAAGCGCGCAGAAGCAATTGCTGCTCTTGCTGGGCATCGCGAATCCGGTCGCGCTTCTGCTGGCGAGCCTCGGAGGTTTGTGGCTCGCCAACACCGCGTTGCGCCCGGTTGATAAGCTGACTCGTGCGGCTGAACGAATCGGACGCGGCAACCTGAGCGAGCGCGTCGATGAGCCTCGCTCTCGCGATGAGATCGGAAGACTCGCTGCCACTTTCAACCAGATGATCGGCCGTCTCGCGCAGGCTTTCGAACGTGAGCGGCGGTTCACTGCCGACGCTTCTCACGAATTGAAAACCCCGCTGGCAGTGTTGCGCGGAGACATCGAAGTGGCGCTTCGGCGCGAGCGCGACCCAGCTGAGTATCAACGAGTGTTGAAGTCGAGCCTCGAAGAAATCGCGCGGCTTACGAAGCTGACCGACGATCTGTTGACGCTCGCGCGTTCGGATGCGGGCGAATCGGTGCTCGATCTCGAACCCGTGAGGCTCGATCTGTTGGCGGCCGACGCCCGAGCTTATGTCGCGTCTTTGGCCGAGTCTGCAGGTGTAGTGTTGAGCTATGACGCGCCCGCTTCGCCGGTTGTTATCGAAGGCGACCAAAAGCGGCTTCAGCAATTGTTAGTGAACCTTCTTGATAACGCGATCAAGTACACGCCGGCGGGTGGCAACGTGCGTTTGTCGCTTATGGTGGATGATTCGGCTGCGGTGATAGAAGTATCGGACACGGGCCGAGGAGTACCCGAGTCGGCGTTGCCGCATATTTTCGAGCGATTTTATCGCCGGACCGATTCGCGAGATTCACGAGTGACGGGATTTGGATTAGGGCTCGCGATATCGAAATGGATTGTTGATGCGCACGGTGGTTCGATAGAAGTTGAGAGCCGCGAAGGTGAGGGCTCGAGGTTTACGATCAGACTGCGGGCCCAGATGAGCGACGTTGAACCGGATGCGCAGGCCGACTGATCGAGAAGGGTAACTGGAACCAATCACGCCGAGATCGCGTCGGAGTCTACCAAGGCCGCGGAGCCCAATTTGTCGGGCCAGAATTGAAGTCGAACCGGTGGATTTGCAAGGTGACGCTTCGACAGAAATCTGGCATTCTCAACTAGCAACCAACACTATGCCCAAACCAAAGCGTAATCCGAAGAGTTCCCGGCGCGCGCGCGCAACGACTCTCCTACATGAAGAGGGGGTTGGTTACGGCGTAGGCGACTCCGTCAACGTTAGCCCGCTCCGGTTCATCGATCTCTTTTGCGGCATCGGCGGATTTCGAATTGCCTTCGAGCGAGCTGGTGGTGAGTGCGTCTTCTCCAGCGATTGGGACAGGTTCGCACAACAAACCTACGCTGCCAACTTCGGCGAACGACCGTATGGTGACATCCATTCGGTGGCCGTGGCCGAAATCCCCAAGTTCGACATTCTCTGCGCAGGTTTCCCCTGCCAACCATTTAGCTTGGCGGGCGTTTCGAAGAAGAATAGCCTGGGGCGCAAGCATGGCTTTGAGGACGAGCGGCAGGGAAATCTTTTCTTCTCAATCGCCGAAATCATCGACTACCACCGTCCTGACGCATTCGTGCTGGAGAACGTGAAGAATCTTCGTCGGCACGACGAGGGCCGCACCTTTCAAGTCATCCACGATACACTGACCCGGGCCTTGGGCTACCAAGTGCAATGTCAAATAATCGATGCTCGCGGTGTCGTCCCTCAGCATCGCGAGCGCATCTTTTTCGTCGGGTTCAGGGAGTCTCGGTCCTTCGAGTTTCCCAAGTTTCCCGCGAAAGGTCCGACGCTTTCGAGCATACTCGAGGCGGAAGTACCTGAAAAATACACCCTCACGGATCATTTATGGAGCTACCTCCAGAGCTATGCGAGGAAGCATCAAGCGGCGGGCAACGGATTTGGGTTCGGTCTATTCACTGGCGAAGATGTGGCTAGAACGCTGAGTGCCCGCTACCACAAGGACGGTTCCGAAATCCTTATCTCGCAGGGACCGCGAAAGAATCCGCGTAGACTCACACCGCGCGAGTGTGCGCGCCTGATGGGCTATCCTTCCGACTTCAAGATCCCCGTTTCCGACACCCAGGCTTATAGGCAGTTTGGTAATTCGGTGGTTGTGCCAGTAGTGGAACGGATTGCCAGGTCAGTTGCAGAGACCCTGTTGCGTCCTGTCGACTATCGTCCGGACCTTGTCCTAACAATGGTCAGCGATAAGCGAAGAAAGCTGAATGTGAGCAAGCCGATTGCTCTCGGCACTAATCAACGCCACGGAAAATCAAGACGAGACGCCAAGCGATGAATCTCTCTTCCCTCTTCTCAAATGTTGCTCACAAGGAACTGGTTGCTGTTGATCTGCCCAATTTGGGCTCAAACCAGCATGAGCTTAACGGTGTCGCTGCACTCAAAGAATTCTTTGGAACGGCCGGACCTATAAGGGGAACATTGAGTTGGCACTATTTTGCTGACGATCGCGAGCCAGCCCAAGCCGAAGGTGATTTCACATTCTACGATGCTCGCGCCAAGAGCTCCGAACGAACCGGACGCACAGAGTGGCGATTCTACTATTACGGTAGCTTCCTTGCACAGGCGAACGTTGGTGATTGGTTCTTTCTGGCACGCTCCAACTCTGGACGATTATTCGCGTTGGTCTTCCAGCAACAGTCAGCGTGGCTCCGTGCCGCACAGGCTCTGTTTGGAGTTCAAGCTTCTACGACTTCGTTCAGGGCCGTGCGCAGCGAGACGCTCGCCAACCAACAACTTGAATTGCTCCGTCGACAAATCCTCGCTGAGCTCGACTTGGAGATCGCCCTTCCGGTTCGTCCAACTGATGAGGAGCTGATGCTCGCGAAGTATGGCCGGACGTTTCCAACTACTAAAGAGATGTCGGCCTTCGCCCGGACGCAGGTAGACGTGGATTTCACCCAACCAGATGAAGTACTAGTGCGCTGGCTCGATAGGGAAGAGCAGCTCTTCCGAGCTTTGGAAAATGTGGTGATTCGTGAGCGGTTGGATGGGGGCTTTCGGACCGTGGACGAGTTCATCGAATACTCCCTTTCGGTCCAGAACCGGCGCAAGTCACGTATGGGTCATGCGCTTCAGAATCATCTCTCTGAGGTGTTTACGCAACAAGGTTTACGGTTCACGCCGCAAGCTAGGACAGAGGGAAACAACCGGCCCGATTTCATCTTTCCGGGACAGGAGGAATATCACAACGAAGCGTTCAATGCTGCTCTGTTGATAATGCTTGGCGTCAAATCCACGAGCAAGGACCGGTGGCGGCAGGTTTTGGATGAGGCCGACCGTATTCCAGACAAACACCTTTGCACTTTGGAAGCTGGGATCTCAACGAAGCAGACTGAAGCAATGCGCAACCGTCACCTTACGCTTGTAATTCCAGCCGAACTTCACGCCACCTACACTGCATCTCAGCTTGCGGAAATAATAAGCGTAGAAAGATTCATCGAGTTTGTCCGACGTATGCAAACCTAGAACTGCCAAACCGATGACCAACGACTACTCGCTTCCAATACACCGAGCTTCAGACCAGAGCGGTCTATCGAGCTCTGACTTTTGCAAGCGCTCGACGAAGGAATGGATCCACCGAGGATTTCAAACTTCACACAGGAGAATGACGGTGCCCGCAGATGCTTCGAAGTAATGGACGTTCACTCGCCGCAACAACGCAGCTTTAATATGTCGCGTATCCGGAACCGCGATACGCGCCCTGAGATGGTAGTGCGGTCAATTGTGCATCGCATGGGCTATCGATACCGACTGCACAAAGGAGATCTTCCAGGCAAACCAGATCTAGTCCTTGTGCGACATCACAAAATAATCAATGTTCATGGCTGTTTCTTTCATATGCACTCCTGTAAATACGGCAACGTTGTACCAGCTACAAACGCGAAGTTCTGGAAGAACAAACGACTCTCCAATGTCCAGCGCGATCAACGGAACATGAAAGCTCTTAAACGCGAAGGCTGGCACGTGTTGGTGATTTGGGAATGTGAAACCAAGGAGCCACATCGTTTGGCTAAGCGCATAACGAAGTTCCTTGGTCAGCCCATTCTTGATCGGAAGAAAAACGCCGGTACGTTGTGCTAATCGAAGCGAAGCGTGGTCCATGTTCACATCTAGGACTTGTTTTCTGAGGTCGCGTAATCCAGTTCGACACTCATCCCACGGCATGCAAGAATCCATGAGCGGAGTTCCTATAACATTTCATGAGGCGAATCAGACTACTATCAGCAGGAAGGGCGGCGGCGCTCGGCGTGTTCATTACTATTGCCGCGGCGCTCGTCGTCTATCTCGTTATTCGAAGCCGTCCTCATCAACCCGACCAGACCAAGCCTAAACTCCAGGGCAAAGTAGTAGCCGTCTTCTCGAACACTCACTATGCTCACGAGGTCAATGGACAGGTCCGCTTCAATATCACCGCCGGTACCGATCGCACTTATCAGGACGGGACTCACGAACTCGAACAAGTCAAAGTCGAATCTTACGGCTCGGGCGGCGATCGTCACGACGTCGTCACCGCGGATCGCGCCAAGGTGAGCGACCCTTCGGATCTCACTAAGCTCGATGCTGAGTTTGTCTCGAACGTGATCGTTCAATTGTCGGAAGGCCTGACAGTCAAGACAAGCTATCTGCACTACGATCAGGCAAAGAACATAGTCGATACAAAAGAGGCGGTCGAGTTTGAAGGGCGCAACTACGCGGGCCGCTCGACCGGCATGATCGTCGAGGCTGCGGAGGAACGCGCGCGATTGCTCAAGGATGTCGATGTAACCATCAAGCCCGAAGACAAACCGAAGCAAGACGACAGACACCACGCCGGCGGCAATCATGTTTCCTCCGGGCGCCGGGCGAATGAGACGCCGGAAGAAAGAGCCGAGCGCAAGGCCAGGAAGCGCGCTCGCCGAGAAGGAAAGGGAACTGGCGCAGAGGCGATTGCCCGCGCGCGAGGGCCATCGGGCGGAGCTTCGACTGAACCCAGCAAGTCTAAATCGCAGCAGAAGCCCGACGGAACTCTCGCGAAGAAAACGAAGGAGCCGACCAGGATAACCGGCGAGACGGCGCTCCTGGAAAAGCGAGAGCATCGCGTTACCTTTGATGGAAACGTTGCCGTTACGCAGGGCGCGGACGAACTGCGAGCCGATCGGATGATCAGCTACACCGACGCGACCAATCACCTGGAGCGGGTCGAAGCGCGCGGCAACGCTTACCTTAAGCAAGCCGACAAAGCCGAGATCAAATCACCGGACATGGATTTCTTCTTTGGTGAGTCGCATCAGCTCGAACACGCGGTCGCGATGCGCGGCGCATACACTCGTTCACTCGGACCAGCGCCCTTGAGAGAGGCAAGCGCGGAAACCATCGAAGCCACGTTCGCACAGGCCGAAGGGAACAACCTCGAAACGATCAAAGCCCGAGGCGCTGCGAAGCTGAAAATTCACGCACCGGCGGTTGCCGACACTCGAGTCAATCCCGCTGAACGTGAGATGGCCGCGGAAACCGTCGACATCCAAATGTTTCCCGACGGGAAAAACATCAAGTACGCCGAAGCTAACGGTAACGCCGTGATGAGCGTGATTCCGACTCGGGCCGAGAAGGGCGCTGATAAGAAGACCATCCGCGCGCCTCGGATGACCGCCCAGTTTCACGAGGAAGGCAATCGAGTAAAGACCTTTAACGCGACCGGATCGGTGCGAGTCGAAATCGAAGCGATGCTCGCGGACGGGCACCCGCTTCGAACGACAACCAGCAAAACACTGACCGCGGAATTCCTGGCCGAATCGCAGGACGTGGACAGCCTCGTTCAGGATGGGAATTTCAAATACAACGAAGCCGATCGCAACGGACTCGCGGAGCGCGCGCTTTACGATGGCCGGAATGAATTCCTGCGGCTTCGAGGAAAGCGGCCGATGGTCTGGGACGCGAAGGCGCGAACTCAAGCCGATGAGATTGATTACGATCGCCGTCACGATGAATCTCATGCGCGAGGCGATGTTCGTACGACATACTACAGCCGCGAGACGACGAACAATGCGGCTCCGTTCAAGAACACCAAGTCGCCGATCTTCATCACAGCCGAGCGCGCCGACGCGCGGAATCAGGAAGGCATCGCGGTGTACACAATCAACGCTCGCGGATGGCAGGACGATAATTTCGTCAAGGGCGACCGAATCGAGCTCTATGATAAGGAAAAGCGAATGGTAGCGATCGGGAACGTGGAAAGCGCTCTTTACCAGACAAAGAACGAAACCTCGCCCGGCAAAAGCGAGAACGTTCCGGGATTCGCGGCGGCTGAAAAGATGACCTACTCCGACTCAGACCGAAAGATACATTACGAAGTGGGAGTGAAGGCCAGGCAGGGGACCGATCGTATAGAAGCGGCGTCGGTCGATGTGTATCTCGCTCAGGAAACGAACGAAGTCGATCACCTGAATGCGGATGGTAACGTTGTGTTGACGCAGCCGGGGCGGCGCGGCGTAGGCGACAAACTTGTGTACACATCGGAGGACGGGCGCGCGGTTTTGACTGGGAAAAGCGCGCGAGTGGATGATGTCGAGAAGGGCGCTACAATGGGCTCACAATTGACTTTCTATAGTCGCGATGATAGGGTTTCGGTCGAAAATCAACAGGGGACTGGCCGTGTTCGATCGAGTCATCGTTTGACCAAGAGCAAACAGAATTGAAAGTGACAAGATGGCAGAAGAAGTGTCCGTGATCGAAACGCCCGTCGGCGACGCCGAGCTTCAGGCAACACTCCCTTCCCAACAAACAAGCGTCCTTGCAGCGGAAAGTTTGCGTAAGTCATATCGCAAACGCGCGGTTGTTGATAACGTATCTCTCGACATTCATCAGAACGAAATTGTTGGACTCCTGGGTCCGAACGGCGCGGGCAAGACGACGGTGTTCTATATGATCGTAGGATTGGAACGGCCGGACGCGGGAAAGATTTTCCTGGATTCGAAAGATATTTCACGGCTGCCGATGTACCTCAGAGCGCGCGACGGGATAAGTTATCTTCCACAGGAGGCGTCGGTATTTCGAAAGCTGACCGTCGAAGAAAATATTCTGCTCGTGCTTCAAACGCTGCCGCTCAGCAGGGCCGAGCGCGAGCACAGACTCGAGGTGTTGCTCAGCGAACTCGACATCGCGTACGTGCGTCACACAAAGGCGTATCAGTTGTCGGGCGGCGAGCGAAGGCGAACTGAAATCGCGAGATGTCTGGTGATCGAGCCG
>Ga0070703_10000190_pt1 | contig 29706 bp, 16 predicted proteins | sample KBSK5251metaG_FD_65453 | JGI IMG/M metagenome (GOLD analysis project Ga0070703, IMG submission 65453) | Corn, switchgrass and miscanthus rhizosphere microbial communities from Kellogg Biological Station, Michigan, USA - KBS K5-25-1 metaG | ecosystem: Host-associated > Plants > Roots >... | reverse complement strand
CTCCAAAAGGAGTCCGCCGCCGCCCTGCTGCAGAAATGCTTGTCCACGAAGTCGAGATTCTGAAACACAGAATCCAAGGGTGTCCCACTCACTCTCAGGTTCTTCAGTTCCTACGCTAGGTCCAAGAAGGTTCGCAGCGTTCGGTGGACAAGACATTCCTTCCTCGGACGACCTTTGACGAGCGAGACTGCGAAACGCCGCAGCAAGCCAGTGCGGAGTCTTGGAAGGAATTGGGCCATCGCCTACGGGCGGAAGATAAACAAACTCATCCAGCGGCGCTTGGAGGCGAGTCCATTTGCCTTGACTACCTTCTTGGATCCAAGCGAGCGATGGAGAGAGCTGACCGGCATCGGTTTGTCTGAAATCTGCGCGCAAAACGATCCTGTCAGCGTCACGCAATCCAAGTAGGCCGGGGACGGCGATACCCGGCGGAGTTGGGAGGTGACGTAGGGCGCCGTCATTTGATCCGTCTAGAGCAAAGCTCTTCAATTCGGAACGATCTTCTAGTAGGTCAACAACTCGTTTGGGAGCAAGATTAATCAGCGACTTCAATGCGATTTCCTCGCATTCGTGTCCGATTGACGTTGACGTCTCTGGAATCCACAGGTCCAGCACTTTAGCCAACTTCGATGTTAGACCCATCTGCCGAAAGCGCATCATCGTCTGCGCGACCGGCCGTAGAGGATCAGCACTCCGCCCCTGATTTTCGTTTGAGAGTCGTAGGCGTGCGCAAGACTCGTGAAAAAGTAATGTCAAAGACACTTGTGGGCCGTCCCTTAGATCCGCCGCGTCCAATAGGGCGGTGGACCGCTGACTCTCGGCGAGCGAGATCAATAAGCGAGCCTTAGAGGGCGACCGTCCGGCTTTAAGATTAGGCGAATCAACGCTGGGGAGAGGATTCACCAACATAGCAACCCTTCTCGTTGCAAGAGCCTTCAACTCAAGCATGTGCCCGAATTCTTTGCGAGCACCAGCAGTCAGTCTTTCCTCTATTAGTCGCTCACAGAGGCCGGCGTGCACCAAGGCCGCCAATCGATTCCGCTCCTGCACGAGGAGTCGGTGCTTTTCTTCGGAATAGGTCGGATTGCGATCTTGTCGGGATCCAAGGAACCGATCGATACCGTCTAGCCACGCAAGTAGCCCGAGAAAGGACTTATGCTCTTGGTGGGGCTCATCTCCAACTCGCCATGGTGGCTCAGACTGATCCCATAGGTAAGCCATAGTCTTCGCGGCTGCGTTGGGCGTCTCATCATCAAGCTTTGTAAGAACACAACGCCAAAGCCGTCTGGCAGCTGCAACTTGTTCACCGTGTCGGAGGCCTGTAGTGCTTCGTACTGCAAATATTGCATCTTCTAGTTCTTCGGTAGGCAATTCCGGATCGTCCAAACGAGGATCGTAGAGAATCAGCAGTGAGTCACTTCGATCTGTTTCACCAGCATGGGCGAGAGGTTCGAGGAGCGCCAACGGAACGTTAACTGGAGGACCTTCGAAAGGACCGGAAACCCCGAGCCCGGCCCCACGACGATCCGTCAACCATTCCCGAACTTCAGCCTGGTCCATCACAGGTAGTGAATCAGTCTTAGGGCTGAGTTCCATTCCCAAGAGGGCTAACTCTTTTTCGATTTCCGCCCGCAATCGCGCTAGGTCATGGGCCGTGCGAGCAATGATGACCATGTCGTCTACGTAACGAGCATAGACGGCGCCTAGCGATGACTGCCCGTATTCGTTTTTCGCAACCTCGTCGAGCTGAGTCACTGCTTCGCTTATTTTGCGATCAAGAGGGAAGAGCGAAATGTTTGCGAGGTAGGCCGAAAGATCAGGCCCTTGTGGAAGCCCCGCTTCGCCGCGAATCCACTCGCCAGTGCCAGCTTCCTCAATCTCATACCCAAAGCTCTGATCACACAACCAATCGACTAGTGCGTGTGCGCGGTCTTGAGGTGTTGTAATGCTTGGAAGAAATAGAGGAGCACATTCCAGCGCACCCGATGGATCTGCCGTACTATCAGCCAATTCGGCGAGCGCATCCTCTAACGTTTCCAGCAGCACGCTATTAATCGCGCTTCTCGGCACAGTACCGTAGAAGCTACGGATGTCGAGACGCGCGACGTGGTAACTTCCAACGGGGAATGCCGCTACTCTTGCGTCAATATGCGCGATGAAATCGGTCCAGCAATCGAAGTACGATCTAAACATGCCCGTTCGTTGTGGAGCGGCTCGGTGTTCGATCACATCAGCGTCCAACATGTAGGCGAAACTAACGGTCCCATTGTCAGGTAGGAACATTTCGGGACCTGTAGTCTCGATCCGGTGGCCGAACAAACTTTCCGAAAAGCGGACTCCTGGTATGAGACGCTGGAACCGGGGACAGCTCGGATAGTCGCGCAACAGTTCATCAAGGACGTACTGTTGCATCGTAAGAACCTCTGGACTTGGCAAGGCTTTGAGACGAAACTTTCCACTAGGCTTGGGAACCTTTACCGATAGCATAGGACCGGCATCAAGTCGTGCCGGGTTGTTTGCTACTGAGAGCAGATCAATGAGGTGTGTCAGTGTCACGTCAACGGCGGTCTGAAGCCGATCCCAGCTTCCCTCATCAACGGGAAACTCCCGACGTTGAGTGCTTGCCTCAGCAATTTGAAGCGCTCTAATCAAGCGAGCTTCGGCATCAAGCGCGCTACGAGGTTGTGAGACCACAGGCAGGATAGCGCGCTGAGTAGTTGCACGAAGAAAAGTGCTCAAGGGAGCTTGCCACTCCGCGGGCTCGATTATTGGGCCAAGTTGGTGCCCAAATGCTGGCACTCGGTCCAGAACCGCAATCCAATCCGAACGGCTCAAGCGACGTTCGACATCTCGGAATGCTCGTACCTTTTGACTGTCCGGAAGCCGGTTCCAAGTGGAAGCTAAATCCGCAGTCTCTGTGTCCAGCGCGGCGGCTAAAAACACACTCATCGGAGAATGACACCAGCGACCAAGTAGCTCCAACGCTTCCTGACGGTTTGCCATCCCTAGCAACAGCTCATCGGGATCATGTGGCGACCTGCGGTCGGCGGAACTCAGTTGAGTAGGAAATATGACATCTACCAATAGACCAGGAGCGGAGACACATGATTGAAGTAATTTCGCGGCTGCATTGACGCTGCCACGGCGGCCTGCATCGTCGGCGTCAAGAAAGAGGTGAACGGCGAGTTGAACGTTTTCGCGATCAAGTTCTTCTGCGTAGTCGACCAAGAGCTGTAGTTGTTCAGTAGTAACGGTACTGCTGAGTACACCGACGGCCGCCAGTCCCATCGCCTCGAGGCGTAAAGCATCCATGAATCCTTCAACGACGAACACATGACGTAAGGATTCCTGGCTGTGCCCGAGATCAATCTGTTTGTCTTCGCGGACTCTGTGAAAACGATACAACGTGCTCCCGCGAGGAAAGCCAGGAGAAAACAGATACTTTGGACTATCACCTTCGAGAGCGCGTCCCGTGAATCCCGTAATGAGATTACGGTCATCCCGTATCGTAAAGATGATGCGCGGCGAGCTAAAAAACTCACGGGCGGGTAACTCGATTGGAAGCGTCTGGGCCTTTTGCGTCTTTGCTATCGTCTCGCGCTTGAGCAAGCCCGCAACTTCCAACGCATCGAATACTTCTCTTTCAGATGCGCCAGAACTATGGACAATCTTCGGTGGTAACGACGCAAAGATTTCGGCGGTGCGGAGTGCCTCTACCGGAAATCGACGAGTTGCCGCCCATCGCTCCAACAGATCAGACTCTTCACGAGTCTGTCTCTTGTAGATCTCAAATCCAAGTTTAAGCCCTTCCATTCGAGGGGCTACCGCCTCTCGGCGACTAGAGGGGATGCGGGTCGGGATGTTGATGCGTTGACGGCTAGCGAGCCAATCCAACGCTCCCACGAAATCGGTCCCGAGCTGTTTCTTGATGAGATCAAAAACGTCACCGTGTGCCCCGCACGCAAAACAGTGGAACTGTGGCCGCCCGCCTCCGGTTGAAGGGTACAGATAAAGGGACGGGTGTCGATCATCATGGAAGGGACAGAGAGCTCTGGGTACGGAGGACCCTTGGGAAACTACTCGAAGTCCGAGTGATCTTGCGACATCTGGCAAATTAGCATCAGCCGCTAATCGGTTGATGAGGTTATTTCTACGTTCTCGATCGGTTTCGCGAGGCATGGCTCAAAACAAAGAGAAACTGAGACACCGTAGCTAGGTCGCTGAAGATTCTTCTCACTCACGCGTGAGACGATCGAAACCGGGCTAGATTGCCGTGTAGGCTACACGCGATGCTGAGTTGTGTAAAGGATTTAACCCATCCTGCCGGTTGACGATCTCTTTAATCTGTCTTTCCGGTGCAATATAGTATCATCTGTGGGAATACGGACGAAACTCGCGGCCACGCCAATGGGGCACAGCGAGGAAGGGTGCCGGAGACCCGTTTCTTCCTGGAACGGTTCGTCGAGACTTTTAGAGGACGGCGAGACATGCTAAGACTTGGTTTATCCGATTATGATGTCGCATTGAACAGGATGTTCAATGAAGTTTGTAACCGGTTTCATATGCTGGATCCTATCCTGCACTTATTTCCATCAAAGGTGATGATTCACGGTGGGTCTTACCGGCAAGTAAGCACCCCGCCGGATCCTAGATATTGCGCTGAGAGACTACCGTGCGACAGTTGACGTCGAACCGAGCATGCTTCTTCAAACCGACGTGCCGGGGTTTCGAGATTTTGTATTTAACTTGATTACGTCACTGCAAGAACTACAGCAGGCGCATACGCTTGAGGTTATCTCGGACACATCAAAGGCCGTAGGAACCTACATTGAAGGGAAGGATCGGAATATCTGGGATGTTTACATTGAAATGCTGGAACGGCTAGAACTTCAATTCCACGAGTCGGGGAAGCCGTGTTCCATCGAGGTCCGGTCGGCGCTCGCCGCAAAGCTAGCTGCTGTGCGTCCTACTGAAAGCCAATTAGAACAAGCGGACCGCGTCGTAGAGTGCAAACGGCAGGGATATTTTTCCAACAGGCGGCAGCGACGTTTGTCGATGACAGAGACAGAATCACAATTTTGAAATGACGATCATTTCGTTTGCATTAACTGAGTACGATGTGGCCATGACCCGCTTACTTCGGGAAATTCAGAAGGGTTTTGAAAAGGCGGATCCAGTACTTAGCGACGTTCAACGGTTTCCAGTTGCACACGACGGAAAAACTCGACAGGTGAGCACGCCGAATATAGTTGATACGAACATGCAGGACTTTTCGGCTGACGTGACGATTCACGCCGACGCATTTCGCAGGACTAACGTTGAAAAATTCGTCGAATTCATTTGGGGCTTGAGTGAAGCGCTCATTTCCCAGGCTACTAAGTACCTCTTTGAGACGGCGTTTCGTACCAGCGAGGCCGTGGGAAATGTCGTCGATTTTGGGGGAAAGAATTTCTGGGATGCTCAAATTGAGATGCTAGAAAAAACTGAAATGCATTTTCGATGAGAACGGGAAACACAACTATAAGTTCTACATGCATCCGGATACGTTAAAGAAGTTATCTGCGACTCGTCCGACCGCAGAACAGCAACAGCGCTGGAATGAAGTTCTGAACGCCAAGAAGGAAGAATTCTATGCTAAGAAACGTACTAGAAGATTATCTTAGCTCGACTAAAGAGCGGGACTTGGATTTTCCGTTGAGTTCGCTCTTACAGGCAATGGGATTCTACGACATCCACTTCACCCATGGTGGAGTGGAATTCGGCAAGGACTTTATTGCCAAGAGAATGGACGATGGCGTCGAATACCAATACGCAATTCAATCCAAGAAAGGTGACATCAGTCAAGCGCTTTGGCGAAATGAGGTTAGAGGTCAATTTGAAGAGGCGATCGTATCCGACTTATCGCATCCGCAGTTTAGTGTCGATTTGCCAAGAAAGGCCATCTTGGTAACGACAGGTCGACTGTCGGGAAATGCTCGTCTGGCTAGTCAAGAATTCAAAGCGAAACTAAAGACCGAGAATCGAACTCACGAGGTCCTTTTTTGGGAGCACGAGCAGTTGGCGCAGTTTGCTGAAGAATTTGGTTTCGCAGGCATTCATCAAAACACAGCAAGCGGGGTTACTGATTTCGCACAGTTTTATCTGACTTACGGCAAGGCTCTGGCCGGAACACTATCTGAAAGGGAGCTTGAAGAATTCTCGCGTCTCTGGTTGAACGAAACGATTGACTTTCGAAAAAGAATTCTTAGAGCTTCTGTCGAAGCGGAGATAATTGCAACAAAGCTCATCGAAAACGGCCATTTGTACGAGGCGATCATGACTTATTTAGGTCTTTCGCGTCTGGTGATGCTTGTCACGTATGAAACAGATGATCCCTTTGTGATGGACATACTGAATGAAATAACAAGAACTAGGTTGTACCCCCTGAGCCGTCGGTTTTGTAACGAATTCCGATCGAGATGGGACGCAGAAGATCGATCGCTACTACGGTTGTGTTTCAAGGAAAGTCCGCTTCCGATGGTAAATTACCTTGTGTGGTGTGCCCGCGTTTTGGAAATCGGTGCACTCTATGCTTTCCTCACCGAAGACAGTCAGGAACGTCAGGAAGCAATAAGTATTTTGAGTGACTTTGCGCGTAATGAGGAAGGCTGTGGACATATACCAGGTGACCGCCATGCTGTATCGATTGTTTGGGCAACATTGGCGCTGATCGGTGAAGGCAAAAATGATATAGCCATAGCTTTGATTAAACGTGCAGCAGTCTGGCTGTGCGACCGAGTTGAGAAAGGATTTGGTATTGGGCGTTACGAGTCGGATGCATATGAAGAAACGGCGGTCTTGCTTGGTTATCCATTCGACGCGGTGAAGGTAGAACGTAATCGATGCTCATTTCTGGCAACGATTCTTGTTGATCTTGCTGCTTTCATCGAGGAAAAGGGACTCTATGCTGATCTGGTTAACGACTTCGAAGCCTGCGATATAGTCTACAATTATTGGCAGTTTCCAAACACTGCGTCCATTTTCACGATCGATAATCGAGAGTGTATGAACTATCCCAACATTCCGCATCAATCCTCACTTGAGGAGGTTGGTAAGTTCGACTATGCAGAACACATTAAACATGAGCCAGATTCGTTCGCGATTTGTTCGTGGGCTGGCGCGCGGAGTGTGGTTCTCATCTCGGCACTTCTCAAGGATAGATATTTTCCTAAAATGTGGTCGTCCGTTATTGGCAAACCGGTGAAGGAGGCTCCAGCCGCTGCCCGAGTATTTGGCTGATGCCGTGCCGAGCAACCGGCGCTCGATCCGTCACCGGCGTTGCGCGTCTTTTTCCTGCTTTTCAGCAAGAGCTAATACTTCCCAAAGAAGGAAGCGACTTTCGACCACCGCGAAGAAGGGTGAGTTTATCGGTCCCGGCGCCAAGGTTGTAAGCGGTCTTCTTTCGAACATCCGAGGATCTCTGTTACTTACTCGCACTTATTCGTTTCCGGAGCTTCATCAAACTCATCCCTTTGGCTTCTTAATGGGTCTGCCCGTCCGGGTGGCAGCTCGTTCGCTCTAAGAACTGCTTCCCGCTTCCTTTTTTACCTGATTGTGGAAGTTGTTTGACAGAGCTGGGAAGGGAAACTGAGGTGTATCCTAGTCGGCCCGGAAGCGAATTTCGCACACAAGATATGGTAGCTTATGATCTTATTCTCAAAGACGCTTTTCGACCTCGAAAAGGCACCTTTCGAAGTCGTCGAAGGCACGACATGTTGTGCTTTGATCGAAAACACGGCGATCCGTTTTCAAAATCGCGTCTGATAATTATCTATTATGTAAAAATCCTCAGTACCTGCAATACCGGCCGTCTTCAACTCAGCGCAAGCGCCTCTCGCGTGCACTGGTAAAAACTATCGATTTGACGCCAATGATCATAGGACTACAACGAATCGCAGACTCAAGAAATTGTACTCCAAGTTTCATGACGTTCGACCTGTTGAGGATGGTTCAGAATCAGGTTCTCCGGCATGCAACGCCTTAACACTCGGCGGCTGAGGCAGTTGTCTGTAACCGACACTCGACGCGAGGCTCGCCGGCACCATGGCGGCAAGACGCTCGATCGAGGCCCTGGTTTCGTCTATTTCCTCCTGACTGCCGTTGTGTTCGTAATAATCCAGGAGCCTGTCTTTCAGGTTGGAGATTCTAATATGAATCGCTTCGAGATCTTCCTTGTTGCGAAGTTGACCGATCTCTATGAGACTCTCGTCCCATTCCCAGGAAATCGTCGCCAACTTGATAGCGAGGCCAAACTCGTCATCGATCAGCACCTGCGCTGAATGCAAAGCGTGCTTGATCAATTCGACGACTCCTTCCTGGGAAAACAAAGCGGCGGCGCCTTCCGGCGCGCGCTTGATGAATGAAGCGACGCTGTCTTTGACGCGTTTTACCAACTTCTCGCCAGTCACGTCGCGTTCGCGAAATTTCTCCCAGCCATCAGAGCTTACGCCCTCAACAGTGAAGCTTCCGTGGACGGAGATCTTCGGCGCGCCGGGCGTGGCTCCAATCTCGCTGATAGCGACGAAGTCGTGTGAAGTCGATGCGACCTTGCGCAGTTTCTCCGTCAGATCGGTATCGGTCGGCTTTAGGACCAACTGAACTATTTCGGCATTGAATTCTGATTCCAGCAGGTTGCAGATCTTTTCCCTTAGCTCCTGTTCGAAAGCTCCGCCACCGGGTCTCTTCTTGTCAGCTTCTCGATAGGGTTTGTAGAACTGCTGCGGGTCTGTTGCGTGCAGGGTTTTCTGCACCAGCTTGAGGACCTCCTGCTTCACCTTCTGCGGCAGGTCGCTGGTGAGATAGCGGGTAATACCGCGCAGGTCCTTTACTCTTGCGGTGAGAAACACCTCCAGGCCGACGTCAACGCCTGAGACGCTGGTCGCAAACATCGCCGCGCGCGGATTATCCGCCGTGGCTTTGATCTCGATATCGAACCCTTTCCGCCAGGTCAGAGGCTCCATCGATATCATCGTCATCAGTTGTTCGATCTTGTAACCGATCGATTCCGCACGGCGGTTCATTTCCTCGATGAGCTTTTGTTTGGCGGGACGAAAGTCCAACAACAGATCTACGTAGGAAAAGCCAAATAGCACGCTCTTGACTTCCTCGAGGTTCTGTTGCACCCAGCTCGGCGGCGACGGTGAGCCGTTCGCTCGGTAGCGAGCAGCGTCTTGAGGAGTCATGAGAACCGAGATCTTCAGCTTGATCGGATCGGAACATTCGTGATGTTGGTATTCGATAGTCGTCTCGCCGTTGTATCGCGCAGGTTCCCTTCCTTCTGGTTTCAAGGAAACAAAAACAACGTGACGGCCAAACGGCTTCAGCAAACTGTTGAGGTGCTCTCGTAGCCCTTGTTTCACCCGTTCCGAGTTGAGATCTTTGTAATAAGTTTCCAGCGTGACGCGGCTGGCCAGGTATTGCCTCACACCTTTCTTGAATATATCGGTAAGCGACGTCTGCTGGTGGAGCAACGCTCGCAAAAGATTTTGCGGATCGGCTTCCACCTCCGCTTTGATCGATAGTTGTTCTTCGTCATCAGAGCCGAGCAGCCGGGAAGTGAGAACTAGTGGTCCCACTTCGACAGTCTCCGGTTTCGTAGAGTTTTCGACGGTGAGGGTTATGGTGAGGGCCAGGCCGAATTCAGTCAGCGCTTTGGCTGCCAGATCGCGAGATGCGCTGTGGTTGTCTGAGTAGAATTGATCGATCGTGCGGCCGTTGGTGGTGAAAAATTCGATCAGCCATTTCCCGAGGCCATCACTGATCGCTTTGTCCGCTCCGGAAGTCCTGAAAAAGAATTCGGTCAACTGCGTTTCGCGGCCGGGCGGGCAGCCGCCTTTATGATCAACCACAAAAACTACTTCTCCACTTCCTTCCCGATACTTAACAGTCTTGCGTCCGGCAATGACCTTTTGCGGACTGGTGTTATTGGCAACCAGGTAATACCTGAAGTTGCCGAAGGCGTACTCGAAAATGTTGGGTGCGGGGACCGCTTGACCAGTATCGGTATTGATTACGATGCGCTGTTCGTAACCACCCTTTGGCTCGATGTTGTTGGATACCTGTCGAATGATTTCGCTGATTGATATTGCTTGAATCATGCTGTCCTCCGTTATGCATGACTGCGGGTAACAATTGCACCAGGCGAGTTCCTTGCCATTGGTCTCGCCAGTGGAGCGAGCTTGAGTTCGCGTATTAGCCGCTGTACCAGTACTCTCTTCCACTTCATTTCGTTCCGCTGTTCGTTGGCGATGGAATGTGAGTGACCGAACTTGAATAGTACTGAATCGAGCTGAGTCCAGTACTTCAGGAGTTGCAGACGCTGCGGCGAGTCGAGTCGACCCAGGAATTGTTTGAGCAGCAGATCAAACATTTGTGACGCGGTACAGTTTTGCGTATCCTCATTGGGCAGGTCTTCTTTCCCGTTCCTGGGAGGGGTTGGTGGGACTCTCGGCGTGCCGAGCAGGATGAAGCTCCATTCGGCCAACAAGATTCCGATCAGATCGATGCGGGTGCCGTCGATGTTCAGGCCTACTAAAGTGCGGTCTACGCCGGGGTGGAGCAGGCAATTAGCGAGCAAGCCAAACCTTGAGTTAGCTGTCTCTGCATCAGTCAGGGTGAACAGGGAATAGCGACTGGGCCATTTGCCGTAGTGCTTCTCCTTGAAGCGATCGATCGTATCGAGACAATACTTGATCACGATGCGGAAGATGAATGTGTCGAAGTCTGTAAGGTTGGAGCGATCGGATGGCGGTAACCACCCTTCAAGCTTTTTCAGGCCCTCGTAAACGCGCGTTCCCAACTGCTTGAGATAAGAAAGAATGTAGTAATACGTCAGATATTTCGTCTTGGGATCGGCGCGATGAAGCAATTGCTTCAGCCAATACCAATCGTCAAAATCCGGATTGAATTTGAGCTGCTTGATCAGCCACAGAACTTCCTGTTGGTATTCGTTCTTCATCAAGTATTCCAGGCTGTTGGGAACGACGCTCTTGTGTTGAGGCGAGTCGAGGAACCGCTGACAAATCTCAGATACGCGCGCGAAAGCGACGTGGAAGGCGCCGGGCTGAGTGTTTGATAAAAAGTAGAACATCGGATCTTCCACCCGCTCTTCATCCGAGCCACGCGCGGCAAAATACTCCCTGATCCGGTTCACCATTGTGACTATCCAGCCTTCGTTGAACTCATCCGGATAGATCTGGGCCAAGTCGATGGCCATTTGTGTTGTGTTCTTAGCCAGGCGCAGCGACGGATAGAAAAAGATCCCCGTCTCTTGCAATACCTTGAATTGGTCGATCAGGTAAAAGCGGTGACGTTTTTCAAACAGCTTGCGCAAGGGCTCGGCGAGGTTGAACTCAGAGAGACTGACTGTTCTTGGCGAGCCGGTGGCGGTGCTTGTTTCGACGAGCAGTTTCGTAAAGATCTCGTCTTTTTCTTCATCCCAGGTGCGCCGTAGCGGGACTTCAATCTTGGCCGTGGCTGGAGTTGCTCCGTTTGCGCTTAGGGCGGGAGCGTCCTTCAGCATCGTGCGCGTGCCGAGCAGTGATTCGACGACGCGGCAGAACTCGGGAGAAGTGATCTCGTTGAAGAAAGTCGCGGTGTAGAGGACGGTCTTTTCCACCGGACAGGCGGTTTTTAGCATGGATTCCGCGGAGCTGTCCGGATCTTTCGGTCCGCCGTTGTTTATTACTTCGAGCAGACGATCGGTGTGATAGTAGTTGACTACCTGCTGAGTGAAGCTGGAATCATCTGCTTCCCACTTTCCACTCGCCCGCTGTTTCGCTAACTCGGCGAGAAGCTGCTCATGACCCGGAAACCACCTCTGGAAGAATGGCACGAGGAACGGGATGTTCCAGTACGAGAAACTCTTGTACATTCGGTTCGGTTGCGAAAGCCTCTGTTCGGTTGCGTATTGGTGGTTGACGACGACGACGAGAAAGAGTTTGCTGTTCTTCAGATCTTGCTTCGCCGCCTCAAATCGCGCGTAGTGGCCCAGCATAGAGGCGGGGAAAGTATTTGCCTGACTGTCAAGCGCGTCTACCAATAACACCATCTCCGCTTCTGCTTCCGCCTCCTGCCTTTGTTCCCACAGTTTCTGTGGGCTGAACTGGCTAGTTTTTCCAACAGTGTCTTCAAATGCGAGATTGCCGTTGAAGCGATCAGACGATTCAGGCATCGCCTCAATCACTTCCCACGCTGCATCGCGAGCATATTCGTCGTACGAGGAGCTGATTAAGATCACCCGATCAGCGATGAGGGTCGAAACCATCGCTTGCAAGTCTGCTGGAACCGGTTTGTAGTAACGCTCTGATCGAGGACTGAGCGGCTTCACGAAATCCCAGAGCAGTTTTTCTTCTTCACCCTTGTGCGACTCGTCAGCATTCTTGATAGCGTTCAAGTAAAAATTGACGTCACGGCCCGCGTTTACTTCCGAGCCGCCCGATACGTTTACCGCGGGGCCCTTCCCATGATTTGCCTGTGGGCTCTCTTGATCGTCTTCTCGGGGTAAGGATACTGGAGCTGGACCTTTTGCCGGCGGCAAGTTTTCCTTCGGATCGATGACCTGCTCCTGTGTACACCTGGGGCAAGCCTGGTTGTCATCATGCTCTTGACTACATTGGGGACAGGTCATCGAATTTGTTCCTCAGGAAATACTGAAATTTGCGTCGTGTCCGGCATTGATAGTGCTACGGTCGCCGACGTTGATCACCTTGTCACCACCACGCGCGGAACCACCGGCTTTCTGGGGTGCTGGTGAAGTTTTTTCGTCAGTGGCGAGATAGACCTTTGCGAGATCTACTCCCTGCCTGGTGAGCAAAGTAGGAATGTTTCCGCTGCCTGTTCCTTCGGTCTTCAGATCGGCGACTCCAAGCCGGAACGCTTCGTCAATGCTGCGACCGAAAGCGAGGCTCTCGTAGAACGTCGCGGAGAAAATGATCGCGCTTTGGTCGCCAACTTTGTCGTTCATTCCAATCGCGCAATCGATCGCCTGGGTGATGCCACTTGCCTGAAGCGCGCTGTAACAGGAATTCAAGACAACTACCCGAAGATTGTCCTTCAGGATGCCGAGCAGTTCCGCCAGATCGGTCGCGGCCACGACCTTCGTTTTACCATCGTCGTCTTCCAGCACGATTCCCGCGGAAGTTGATCCGTGGCCACTGAAGTGCAGGATGTGCGGTTTGTATTTGAGCAGTCCGCGACGCAGATCGCGCGGTCTGACGGCAAAGTGTGGAATCAAGTCAAATTGATCACGATGACTGCCGAGGCTGATGCGCTCGTCGACCTCGCGTAACTCTTTGTCGACTCGTATGCGACTGATGTTGGTTGGGTTCGAAGCCAGAAAAAGAATCTTGATTGGTTCAGACATAGAATCCTACTTTCTTTGGTTGCGGCCCAAAGCGAGTCACTGGTGGGTATTTTCGAGAAACAAGAAACCGCGCTTGCTCGATAACCAGTGACTCCACTCCAGGGCCTGGGTGAGGACATCTGCTAGTTTGGCTGGTCGTCGACAATCTCTCTCGCGTCATCCTCGCCGCCGACGCGCATGTCGGTGTCGCAAGCGCGCGAGCCATCCTCGCCGCCGACCCGCGAAACATCGTCGCTGCTTGACGCCTTCACGTCAGTTGGTTTGTCTATCATTACGAGTCTCCTCTCAATCAGTTGTTTCGAACAACCGCGGCACGATCTCATACCGAAGACGATCGGCCGCAGCGTTTGTTGGCTCTGCTGTATATCTGACAGATCGGGGCAAATAATTTCGTGGTGAGTTGCGCTTTCCAAGAAATTCTTTCAGGGGGCGATGGCAGCTGTCAGGCCGGCCGTGACGCGTTGAAACTCGCTTGGGTTTTCATTACCATGCACTGGTCCTGGCAATTCATTGCTCTCACTCCACGGGGGGATCCTGAATGGCGAGATCCTGTCTTAAATCGGTTGCAAAACGAGTCAGCGCGCTCTTTCCGGTACTTATGTACCTGGCGATCGGCTCAGGCGTAACGTCCGCGCAGACGGTTGCTCCACAAACGTCCGGTTCACGCGGTGCGCTGGTACTCGCGCAGCGAACATTGGCCGAGGCGGAGAAGTTGAGGACCGAGTGGAAGAGTGAATCGTTCAAGCTGGCGGCCAGGAAATACGCCAAAGCCCAACGCCTGTTTCACATCGCCGGTGAATCTCGTCTGGAAATAGAGACCCTCGAAAAACTCGGCGACGTTTCCGCGCTGCTTAGCGATTATCAAAGCGCCGTCGAGGACTACAGCCATGCACTTTCGCTCATTGTTCATTTCAAAGACGAGCGATTGGAAGCCGTCGTACTCACAAACCTCGGCGGCGCCTACCTGGAAATGGCGAATGTGAAGAAAGCCGTTCCTCATTGCGCCCGAGCCCTCGATATTTCCAAGGGCCTCGGCTTCGTCGAGGGGACGGCATTGGCGCTGAACTGTTTGGGCGTGGCGAGCTCGATCGCCAGCGACGTGTCGCAAGCGCAGGACCAGTTCGAGCGCGCACTGGCCATCGCGAAAACAATTAACGGACAGAGTGTGCTCGCGCTAACTCAACTCAACCTTGGTTACCTCCACAGCGACCTGGGCAACCTGGAACTCGCGCTGAGTTCCTACAAAGCCGCCCTGGCGATCTGGCAGTCAACTAACGAGCAGCAGGAACGCGCCTCAACGTTGACTGCAATGGCCGGCGTCTACAATCAACAAGGCGAAAAACAGATCGCTCTTGACCTTCACGGTCAGGCGCTAAAGATATTCCGCGCCATCGGCAATCGAAACGGTGAAGCCGCCACTTTGAATGGCATCGGCTACCTGTACGACACGCTTGGCGATCGCCCAGAAGCGCTGAAATGCTTCACCCGAGCGTTCGAGCTTTACGTGGCAATCCAGAACCAGCATTACGCCGCCGTCACGTCGGGTTACGTGGGCCGCGTGCGCCTGGCGCTGGGTGACAACGAGGGTGCTTTGGAGTCTCTGGATCGCAAACTGTCGATTATTCGCGCGGCCCAGGATCGGCGGATGGAGTCGTACACGCGGAGAGACATCGCCAATATTCTTACCGAGAGAGGTCAAACGAAAGACGCGCTTGCTCAGTACCGCCAGGCACTTTCTCTAAGCCAGGATGTAAAGGACAGTCGCGGCGCGGCCCTTATCCTCGTAGCCATGGGAAAATTGAGTGAGAAGTCGGGTGATAAAGCTGAGGCGCTGGCCAAGTACGAACAGGCGTTATCGTTGATGCAGGCCGTTGCCGATCGTCGCGGCGAGGTCCAAACGCTGATGAACCTGGCGAGCACGAAGCGCGATTTGGGCCGTTTCGACGACGCCCGACGCGACATCGAAAGATCGCTCGATCTGATCGAGAAGTTGCGCGCGAAAGTCCTCAGTCCCACCTTGCGAATCTCGTATCTCGAGACCGTTTACCGGCACTACGAGTTTTACGTCGATCTTCTGATGCGGATGCATGAGCGGGAGCCTTTCCGTGGTTACGCTACTTTGGCGCTGGAAGTAAACGAGCACGCCCGAGCCAGAACCCTTGTGGAAAATCTGATCGCCGCGCGCACCGACATTCGCCAGGGCGTCGATCCGCAGCTACTCCAGGAAGAACGGCAGAGCCAACAACGACTCAACGATAAAGCGGAAGAGCAAACGCGTCTCTTGAGCAGCAGGACGCAGCCGGAGCGCGAGGCTGCGGTTCGGCAGGAGGTAGAGAGCCTGTTGAGCCAATACGAAGAGATTGAATCGAGAGTAAGAGACCAGAGCCCAAAGTACGCAGCGTTGACGCAGCCGGTTCCGTTGAGTCTAGCGACTATTCAGCGAGAGCTTGACGAGGACACACTGCTCCTGGAGTATGCTCTCGGAACTGGGCGTAGCTACGGTTGGGCCGTCACAAAGCACTCAATTGAGAGCTTCAATCTTCCTCCTCGAGCGGAGATAGACCGCTCTGCGAAAGTGCTTTATGACGCATTGTCGCAGGGCGCCGCCGCCGCGCCGGTTGATGACTACCAATCCGCCGCAAACGCGCTGGGCAAAATTCTGCTCGAGCCGGTGGCCCATCTTTTGCCGAACAAACGCCTGGTGATCGTCGCCGACGGTATTCTCCAATACGTACCTTTCACTGCGTTGCCTGAACCCGGGGTTGCAAAAGGTGGTCTTCAAGTTCCACTCGTAGTCAACCACGAGATCACCACGCTACCTTCAATCTCCACGCTCGCACTCCTGAGAAATGAGTTGCGCGGTCGGATTGCGGCAAGCAAGACACTGGCTGTAATCGCCGATCCGGTGTTTGAAAAAAACGATCCTCGTGTACGACTAAGCCGGTTGCAGGCGAGAACTCAAGTGCAGCGGAATGTTGTCGCTCTGCGCGGCTCCGAGACGGAACAACCGTTGGTCCAGGTGGAGTTGAACAATAAACCACTCGTTTTAGAGAGACTTCCGTTTAGTTTGGAAGAAGCTGAAGCCATTCTCGATCTCGCTCGTGATAAGAAAATCATGCGCGCCATCGGCTTCGATGCGAACCTGAAAGCTGTGCTCGATCCGGCGATCGGTGAATATCAGATCATTCACTTCGCCACTCACGCGCTGCTCAATAACTCTCATCCTGAACTTTCCGGCATTGTGCTTTCATTGGTCGATCAGACCGGTCGGTTTCAGAATGGCTTTCTGAGGCTCAATGAGATCTATAATCTGAACCTGGCTGCGGAATTGGTGGTGTTGAGCGCTTGCCAAACCGCTCTCGGAAAGGAAACGCGTGGCGAGGGATTGATCGGGTTGACTCGTGGATTCATGTACGCCGGAGTGCCCCGAGTAGTTGCTACTCTTTGGCGCATCAACGATCGCGCCGCCGCTGAGTTTATGCGCTACTTTTACCAGGCGATATTGAAGCAGCACGAATCGCCGAGCAAGGCATTGCGTACCGCGCAGATTGCGATGTGGCAGACGAATAGGAATGCACTACCTCACGACTGGGCCGCCTTTACCTTGCAGGGGGAATGGCGCTGACGTTAGTCTCATTCCCGGCTACAGTTGTGCTGATTTAATGAAAACTCAATCCGACTCCGCCGCCTTTGACACGTTGCTGCAGGCCCTCGAGCCGGAGGCTCTGTCTCCTCGTGAGAGTTTCCGGCGCTTTCGCACGAGGTTGGTCAGGCTTTTCGCCTGGAAGCACTGCGAAGATCCCGAAAACCTGGCCGATGAAACCATCTCTCGACTGGTGAAGAATATTCAGGCAGGCCGGGAGATCTCTCTCGATCATCCCTACCGTTACGTTCGGGTGATCGCGAGAAACGTCTTTTATGAATATCTCAGGGCCAAAGAGAAGAGCGGGATTGAGATGGACGTAGACGAATTGCCGGACCTTCCCGCACCGGAAGAAACAGAAGACTGCTGGACATTATGCCTGGCCCAGTTATCGCCCGACAAGCGCGAGTTTCTGGAGAAGTATTTCCTGGATAGTATCGATCGCGAGCAGTTTGCTCGCGAGAAAGGGTTAACGATTAATGCTTTGCGGTTGACAGTGTTTCGCTATAAGGCGGCCCTCAAGCTTTGTATCGAGAATTGCATCATGCGGCTTAGTAAGGTAAGAAATTAATTGGCTTTACTTTCATCTATGTAATGAAGTCATGAGCGTCGAACCCAGTCAAGAGACAGAGGAATTGATCACTCGCTTTCTTTCGGGACAACTATCCGAAGAAGAGCGAAATGCGGTGGAAGAGCGGTTTCTGGCCGACGACGACTATTTTGCCCAACTCCTGGTGATGGAAGACTCGCTCGTGGACGACTACGTTTTAGGGCGGCTCACGGATGAGGAACGAAACAATGCCGACCTTCTCTTTCGGTCCTCGTTGGTTGAAAAACGGGAGGTGAGGTTTACCGAAGATCTAATTGCATCTCTGAGGAGAGCTCGCGAAGCGAAAGAGGAGAGAACAAGGTCGAAGAAAAAGCGGACACTCGATGATGGCGAGATCGTAATACCGAAAACTTCACCATGGCTTCAGTCGCAGGTGTCGTTGAATTTGATTGCTCGCGGTCTCAGAGGTCTGCCAAAAGCTTTCAGCGCCACTGCCGGCCTCGTTCTACTCCTACTCATTGTCGGATCGATTTATGTCGTTTTCCACTATCAGCGACAAACGAGAGAATTGCTTGCCCAGCGTGCGGCTCTGGAGCGCAACATACAAGAGGTGCACGAGAAGCTTAGCCGGGAAATTCAGGACTCGAGTGAACTCGGCAAAAGATTGGATCTTGAAAACAAGATGAGGACTCAGGCTGAAGAAGCCCTGGCACTCTCGCGCAATCGCGAACCCAGGACTGTCGCTTCAGTGATTCTTCTTCCAACTATCTTTGAAAGAGGCGGCGGATCGAAAATTATCTCACTCGATGCCAATGCGACTCTTCTAAGACTCGGGCTTGAAGTTCCCGCGAGTCCGCCCTATCCGACTTACAACGTGCTGATAAAGACTTTCGATGGGCGTGAGGTTTGGTCCCGTGATTCGATACCCGCATCGCAGATCAAACAGAATAAACTTTCGTTTGTGCTGAGTACTTCTTTCTTTCCATATAACGACTATCGAATCGAGTTGCTGGGCGTGTCGGAAAATGGCGACTCGAAAGTTGTCGCCGACTACGCATTCAAAGTTCGAAAGTAATGTCCTCAAAGCTTAACGAAGTCGTTAAGCAAACTGATCGCGCAAAAAAATCTCACTCCAGGAAATTTCAGACCCGTCTTCGTCATTCATAAGTAGTCGACAGTTAATGCGGCCCGGTTGTTTGGGTCCAGGCGTTGCCTTTGCATGGCGACAGCCTGCAGTGTGCGATTTTGCCGAATAACCTGGCGTGCGGAGCTGGAGCGATCAGATCAATCTTAAGGAGAACTGCAAAATGTCAGCACTTGAAGAATCGGTTGAATTTGCGATTAACACACAGCCTCGGTGTGCTTGTGTGCTCATTCTCGACACTTCGGGTTCGATGGCTGGCGCTAGAATCGACGCTCTCAATGCCGGCTTAAGAATCTTCCGCGATGAATTAGCGGCCGACGAGGTGGCGAGCAAACGCGTCGAGGTGGCAATAGTTGAGTTCAACACGCAGCCGCGCGTCGTGCAGGATTTTGTCACCGCTGAAGAATTTTTTCCACCCGTACTCAAAGCCGGCGGCACGACTGACATGGCTGGCGGCGTTAATCAGGCGCTCGATCTGCTTCAACAGCGCAAACGTCAATACGGGTCAAATGGTGTTCCTTACTATCGCCCGTGGGCTTTCCTAATAACTGATGCAGAAACTTCCGATACCCAAAAAGTCGCGCAGCGCGTTAGTGAGGAGGAGAGCAAACGGGGCGTTTCTTTTTTTGCGGTCGGAGTGGCCGGAGCCAGGGAAGAGTCGTTGAAAAGTATCTCCGTGCGTCCGCACAAGATGCTTTCAGAATTGAAGTTCGCTGAACTCTTTGTTTGGTTATCTGCCAGCTTGAAGATGGTGAGTAAGTCAGTGCCTGGCGACATGGTGCCTTTGGACAAGAATACCGGAAGCTGGGAGCTCGTCCCATGAACCGCGCGATTCTCGAACACTGTGTGAATGTGGATGCGTCGCCGCCTTCGAGGGAACTCGGGTGGCAAGTGGCTGCGGCTCGCAAATGCGGCTCTCTACACGAAGCCAGCGGGCGGAATTGCGAAGATGCGTATTGGGTAGTCCAACCTAAGCTAGGCGTGCTCGTGATCGGAGTGGCTGACGGTGCGGGGTCGGCAAAATTCGCCGAGCTTGGCGCCAATATCGCAGTCGAAAACGGAGTCGCACAAGTCTGTAGTGGTTTGACGCAAGCTGGGGATGCGCTCGACGCTCCAACCCTCTGGCGGATTCTTGAAGAGGCGATGGCGGCGGCGTTATCAGCAGTTCAGATGGAAGCCACTACGCGCCGAGTCGACTGCCAGGAGCTGGCCAGCACGATGATTCTCGTGATTGCGCTTCGTGAGTTTATCGCTGCAGCTCAGATTGGGGACGGCGCCACCGTCGTGGCCGATCAAGGAAACAGAATGTTCAGTCTGACGACACCGCCGCCAGGAGAATATCTCAACGAAACAGTTTTCCTCACCTCCCAGGATTCGCTGCAAACGAAGCAAGTAAAGGTTTGGTGTGGTCGCGCTTCCGGAGTAGCTGCGTTTTCAGATGGTTTGCAAATGTTATGTCTGAAGTGGCCCGGGTTTGAGCCACACGCTCCTTTCTTTACTCCGCTTCTTAATTTTGTTCGCAGCACGACAGATGAAGCTGCGGGCGCGAGCGAGTTGACGAGTTTTCTTCACTCTGAGCGAGTGGGGAAGCGCACCGACGACGACGTCACATTGGTTCTAGCTGCATTAATGAATGATCGCAATGACGACTCTGAAGATTAAGACCCAAACGGGCGGCCACGATCTTACGCTCGACGATAGCTTGCTCCTTGGTGGCGGGACCGAAGGGGCGATCTATCAAGTACCAGGAGACGACTCTCTCGTCATCAAGGTATATCGGGATAGGGTCGACGGCGAACGCGCAAAAAAATTGAGGGTGATGGTAGCTAATCCTCCGGACGACCCGATGCAGCATAAAGGACACGCCTCAATCGCCTGGCCAAAGGACTTGGTCGTTTGGCGCCAAAACCAGGAAGTTTGTGGTTTTGTGATGCGACGGTTGCGCGACGCTCATCCCATTTCGCGGTTCTATGATCTTGGTCTCAGGCGGATACATCTGCCGTTCTTCACCTATCAGTCGTTGTGCCTGCTGGGCTCAAACCTTGCCAGCGCGGTGTGGGCCCTCCACGACAAAGGCTACGTTATCGGCGATGTCAACGAAGGCAACATCATAGCCGATGACCAGGCCTTGGTGACGATCGTCGACACCGATTCATTTCAGATTAGAGAAGAGGGCAGCGGAATTCTCTATCGATGTACGGTGCACACGCCTTTTTATACTCCGCCTGAGTTTCAAGACGTTTCTTTGGATCAGGTTAGTCGCTCGCCGGAGCAAGATCATTTTGGGATCGGTGTCCTGCTTTTTCAATTATTGATGGAGGGGCAGTTACCGTTTGGTTGCGCGTTCAGTAACCCAGGCAACGCGGTCGATGCGCTCGAATGTTTGAAAAGAGGTTACTTCCCGTATGCGCAAAGTGCGAATGGGATTAGACCGCCGGGCGGAGCACCGCCATACGCGATGCTGCATCCGGCTCTGCAAAAGCTATTCAACCAGTGTTTTGTGGATGGACACAAAAATCCGGCACTACGTCCGACGGCGAAAGACTGGCACCGAACTCTACGTGGGATCGGACGTGAGCTGATTAAGTGCACAACAAATGTACAGCACTACTATTTCAACCATCTTCAAAAATGTCCCTGGTGTGAGCGAGCGCGGCTTTTCAACGCCGGGAAAAAGCGCGGGAATTGGGACCCCTTTCCGCAACCGGGCACGGTGTCTGTTCCCAACGGTTCACGCGGCGGACGCGCTGGAACTCAACGTCCGATCTCGGCGCCGTCAGTGCGTCCGAGTGTTCCACGTCCTGCGCCGCAACCGCAGGTGGTCTTCACCGCGAGTGCAACTTCGATCGCGCCCGGTCAGTCAATAACGTTTCAATGGGCCGTGCCGAATGCGCACAGCGTGCAGCTTAAGCAGCGATCCGGACGTATTGTGGCTACCAGCAACTCGCCCAGCGGTTCCGCCACGGTGTGGCTCACGAAGAGTAATACCTATCAGCTCACGGCCGCAGGTGTGAATGTAGTTATGCCGGCGCCGATCACGATCTCAGTAACCCAACCGGCCCCGGTAGCGTTGCAGGAGATCGTTGTCGAACTCAATACGCCGATGCCATTGCATTCAGCGCAGTTGGCGCTCCGAAAAACACTTGGGCTCAAACAAGCACTAACGCCGCTATTCTCCCCGATGCGTCTGAAAGAACACATGCAACTGGACGGCTACCAGCACTTGAACGACGTCACCGTCGAGTTGAATTTCGCCGCGCCGGCCGGCTAGCGCCGGCATGTTCTTTACGACGTCAGTAAACATTAATCATCGAACAATTTACCTAGGAGGATCCAATGAACCCATTAAAAGCGATCGAACGATTCTTTCAATTCCTTTCAAAGACAGATCCTGACGCGATGAACTCGCCCTGCTGTACTCTGGTGGCGCGAATGACGCAGACGTCGTTGGGAGTGATGGTGTTGCTTACAGGGGTACTCGCCTTTTTCTCCGGAAGTTATGCGATCTATACGGCGTTTGGCGGTCATGCCTGGGGCCAGTTTATTGCAGTGCCTCTGGGGATTCTCTATTCGACGATGATCATTGTTTTCGACCGGGAGATCGTGGGCGCGCAGGTAAAGAAGGCTGTTTGGATTCGTCTGCCGTTGGCGATCGCGATCGGGTTTATCGTCGCCGTGCCACTCGAGCTGCGTCTGCTTCAGGACAGTATCGACAAACACCTGATCGTATTGAGCAAGCAGGAAAACCAGGGGCCACAAGAGCGCTTGAAAGCGAAGCTGGACGCGTTGGACCAGAGGAAGCAGGAACTTCAGGGGAAAGTGCAGCACTATCGCGACGAAATAACCAGGTGGAACGATATTATGGAAGCCGAGACAGTGGGACGGCTACGCGCCGGTAGAACCGGGATCGCCGGACAAGGACCTGCGTATCGCGAAGCGGAACGCAACCGCGACGCAAATCAACAAATGCTGGCGAAGGCCGAGGCCGATCTGCAAAAGCATGAAGAAGAGGAAGGTCAGGCACGACAGCAGTCTGAGCAGGAATATAACAACGCGCATATTGCGCAGGCCCACGATTTTCTCGCGCGTTATGAAGCGCTGGAGAGTTTGAAGAACACCTCACCCGGCGCGTTCAGTATCTCGTGGGGACTGAGGATCTTTTTTATCTTGATCGAGGTGTTCCCGGCACTCTTAAAGTTATTCCTGCCGTACAGTGAATACAACGCGATAGTTGAAGCCCGCCGGCGAACCCAGGTGCAGTTGGTCCACGCGGTCAGCAACAAACGCCTCGACGACCTCGCGCGCGTGTCTCCTGCTTACCCGCAGGCATCACTCCTGGACTTGTTGAACGGCCAGCCGTGATCCGGTTGATGCAGAAGCCAGAAGGATCTGAAATCGGCGATGACTAAAGCCCAGCTTTGCTCCAGACCCGCGGGCGAGGTAGCTCGCAACTTCGACGCGAGTAGGAGCGTGGGAGGATTCGCGTGAAGTGCGCTTCCAGAGCAACTTGGTAGGCGCCCTCCACTCACGCGAATCCTGCCCATATCGCTGTGGCAAGACTCGTTGCAAAATATTCTTCCGCCAATCCGGTCTGTGATAAGATGCGCGCACCCGTTCCCGCAGAGTTTCCTGCGACTCGATGGACAGCCGAAGAGTAGTTGTAGTTTTTTTTGATTCGTAGACCTCTTACTCACGATTTGAAGAGAAGTGAGCTTACTTATGCCCAAATAGCCTTAGCGGCCTTCTGGCTGCTCAGGGAGGTGCCCCGTGAAAACAAATACTCATCGTTCGTTTCTCCGCACTTGGTTTGCACAGTCGGTCACTGCATTGCTGCTATGCGCGTGCGCCATTTCTCTGATGGCGCCTATTGTGCGTCCGGCCCGGGCTGGCGCGGATGATTGGGCGACACTGAGCCTCATTAGCCAACCAGGTTTCGCGCCCACCCCTCAAACTCAGAGTGAAGGCCCGAAGCGGTTATGCATTTTAACGCCAACCATTAAAGAAGGGTCGCTGTCCGGTGAAGCGTTTGTCGATCGTCTAATCGGACAATTGAAGCCAAAGGAACAAATAGTCCAGGCCGCAGTCCTGGAAAATGCCAACGACCCGAGCACTTACAAACAGACGGTCGCCAAGGCCGGTTGTCAGCTTACCCTGGCTCTGACCATCGCGGGCGACTCGCCAACTTTCAGATTACCCTTCGGAAAGAAATACAAATTAGAAGTGCAGTACCGGATTGACGACGTGAACAACGACCAGAGTTCACCTGAACAAAGTTTGTCTGAGAAGGGCAACAACCCGGAAAACATTCTGCTGTCAGTTCAAGCCAAGATCGTCGAGGCGATCATCGCCAAAGCTTCTTCGCTGACCGGGAATGCCACGGCCAAGGCAGCCTCGCCGGTTGAGAGTGGGAATGCGCCGACCACTCCGCGCTCACCAAACGGTAGCCTGTTCAACTCAACGGCCGCGCGTCAGCGTTTGGTGGTGCAAACCAGTCACACTTCAATGGTGACGGACTTTGTTTACAGTCCCAATGGGAAGTTACTCGCCACGCTGGGAGCCGACGGTGTACTGAAGCTCTGGTTAACCAGCAAGGGCCAGGAGATTGTGAGCATCCCGGGCTATCAAATCGTCGGCATGGCCTTTCATCCCGACAGTCGCAGCATCGCCTGTCTCAGCAAGAGTGGCGTCTTGCGCATTTTCGATGTCAGCACGGCCGCAGTCCTTCATCGTCTGACGCCGATCAAGAGCGGCAGTGGAAGCTTAATCCCACTTCCCGTTCCAAAGATCGGCAAAAAGGAAGACACCAATCCCTTCTTCAATCTGCCATCGCCGGTGGCGTTCAGTTCCACCGGAAAAGTTCTGGTCAGCGGCGGAAACGGTGGCGTAAAGGTCTGGGACATTGCCAAGAGCAGCGTCCTCTATCAAATGGCCAACAAAGAGTTCGTGCCGCTGGTGGCGCTAACCAGTGACGGTAGTCTGGTGGCCGGTGTGGTCGAAGGTTACCGGATAAAACTCTGGTCAACGACAACCGGGAAAGAGACCCGCATTATTAACACAGATATTGCCGCGCTCTCGGCGTTAACGTTCAGCCCCGATGGCAGCCTCATCGCTTGCGGCAATATTAACGGGACGTTGAAAGTCTATAACCCGAGCGATGGCAAAGAAGTGAAGAAACTCATCGACGGGCCCGGCGAAGAAGACGTTATCGGGGTGGGCCGAAAAATCGGGAGAGTGCCAATCATCGGCGACGTCGGAGATTCCGTTTCCAATTTAATTGAAGGTGCAGACCAGTTGCGCAATTTGCTCTTCACGAATAAGAGCATCCGCGCGGTGACGATTAATCCGGATAATAAGTCGCTGGCCTATCAGGCTGGTGACAATGTAATTCATGTGCTGCGAATTGAGGATGTCAAGGAAATCCTGACCGTTGAACAGGACGATCCCTTCGATCCCGGCGGTAGTAGCCAGGGGAAGGGCGGTGCGGCAAAGCCGATCGGCATTACCAGCAAGAAGCCCAGCGATGCCATCAGCGCTTTCTTTCGCCAGCTTTGTCCGATTCGGTATAGCACCGACGGCAAGACGATTAACGGCTGCAAAAACTTCAAGAACATCCAAAGATGGGACGCGGTCACGGGTCAGGAGTTAATGACTCTCGCCGTGGCGAAACGCGGCGCGATCAAAGGTCAAAAAGTACCCATTCCTTTTCCTCTCACCACGGTGCCACGATTTGCGAACGATAGGTTGCTGCTGACGTCCAGCTTCGCTGGGGGCGTTAAGCTTTGGGACCTAGAGAAGCGTTCCAATCCTCAGCGAATCGTGGAGACCTCGCCGGCCCTGGGAAACAACTTGCCGGTTTCAGCCAGCGGCGAGTTGCTCATGAAGGTTTCTCCGGACGAAAAGACTTTGATGGTTTACGGGCTCAACTCGGAAAAAGAAATCCGAAGCTTTCCCGTTGAAGACCCACCGAACCAGAAGATCATCGCCGCGCAGTTCAGTCCGGACAATAAAATGGTGGTCCTGGAAATCCTCGAAGAAAAGGTCAGACTAAAGTTTTTCGCTTCGCGCAAAGTCCGTTTGCGCGTCTTGGATATCAGCAGTGGTCAACAGGTTTTCGATGCCTCTGATATCCTCGAGAATCAGTTCGTCTTCAGCCCTGACGCCAGGAAATTCGCCTACATGCCGAAGGGCCAATCTCTTTGGGATTCCTTTCGCAACAAAACTGAAATCGACGTTTATGAGGTGGGGCAAACTCCCTGGCGCGAGCTTTATGAAAAAGATGTGGAAAGAGAGTTTGAGAGCAACTATGTCTCCAAAGTTGTTTTTAGCTCGGACAGCAAACTGTTAGCGAGCGAGGACAAGGACGCGATTAAGGTCTGGGACGCCGGTACTGGAAAGCAGCTCAACGAACACAAGCTCGATCTGGGAACGAGCGTTAGCAGCTTTGTATTTGTCCCGGGCAAGAACATTCTCACCTTCACGATCTTCAGCAAAATCTACTCATGGGACCTGGAAACCAAACGCGTTGAGAAGCTGAAAATCGAAACCGACCTTTGGGGCAGCCTGGCGTACAGTCCGGACGGCCGAACGATTGCGCTCGGCGGCGTGGAAAACAAAGTCAGGCTGTTCAATGTCACGACGCAGGACGAATTGGGATCGCTGGTCGCTCCAAACGAAGACGATTGGATGCTGACTACGCCGGATGGGCGATTTGATACCAGCCGTCTGGACGAGATTGAAGAAGTTCAATGGATTATGCCGAACGAACCCTTCAACCCCGAGTCCGTTGAAGTATTCATGCGCTATTTTTACGAGCCGCGTCTGTTGACCCGATTGTTGAGTGCTGACAATTTCGACGACATCCCCGACCTGACAAGAATGAATCGCACTCAACCCAAGGTGAAGATAAAGGAAGTGGTTCCGGTAAAGGACGATACGGTGCGCGTCACTGTCGAAGTGGCGGACGGCTTCAGCGAAACTCAAACGAATGCGCAGGGCCAGCCGCTGCGGTCAGGAGTCTACGATGTGCGGCTGTTTCGCAACGGTCAATTGGTGGGCTACAGCACCGCGCCGGAGAAGTTGGCAGAGTTAGCTCAGCAAAAAGGCACGCAGAAGTTCACGGAAGAACTCACCGCGTGGCAACAAGCCAACCGGATTACCCTCGATGCCTCGACCGGAAAGGCCTTGCTTACCTTCGACAATGTTAAGGTCCCCCAGCGCGCGGAAAAAAGTCGAGTCATTTTTTCGACGTACGCTTTTAACGAAGATCGGGTCAAGAGTTTGACCGATCGCTTTTATTACGATCTGCCGGCGGCGGCCCAGCCCCGCAAGGGCCGCGCTTATATCATTTCTGTTGGCGTGAGCGCGTTCGAAAACCCGACCTTCAATCTCGAATTTGCCGACAACGACGCGCGAGCGATGCGCACTGTGATCGAAAAAGATCTCCAGGCCGTCGGACAATTTTCCGAAGTCGTCCCCATCACCCTCACCTCCGATTATCAAAGACAGGGCGATAAGCTGTTAGTGACAGAAAAGTTGGCCACCAAAGCCAATTTTGAAAAAGTCCTGAGGCGCCTCAGCAATCGTTATCAGCCGGCGAATGAGACGGTGGCAAAACCGGCCGGTGCGACCGTGGCAACGCCCACTCCAGTGGCCGCCAAGACGCCGCCAAGAGGTCGGCGGCCACCACCCAGACCCACTCCGGCTGCGCCTGCACCGGCGCCGCGAAGTGAGGCCGTCGCGCCACCAACCGTTGCCAACTCCGGAATTCCCAACTTTGATAAGTTGCGGCCCGCGACCCCGGATGATTTGGTGCTCATTCTTTTTTCCAGCCACGGTTATGCCGATCGCGCTGGGAACTTCTATCTGATTCCTTACGACACCGGCGCCGGCACGGAAAAGGTGTTTACGGAGACCGTGCGCCAACACAGTATTTCGAGCGACGATCTCTCAGCCTGGTTGCGTGATGTGGATGCCGGCGAGTTGGTGATGATTGTGGATGCGTGCCATTCGACCGCGGCCATCGAAGGACGGGATTTCAAACCGGGCCCGATGGGCAGCCGCGGCCTGGGACAGTTGTCGTACGACAAAGGGATGCGAATCCTGACTGCGACGCAGGCCGACAACGTGGCGCTGGAAAACAAATCAATCGCCCAGGGTCTCTTAAGTTACTCGCTCACTCGCGATGGGTTGGAATCGCAGCATGCAGACTTCAAACCGCAGGATAAGAAGATCACGCTTTTAGAATGGCTCGAGTATGGAGAAGATCGTGTCCCGCGCCTGAACGAAGAAATCATCGGGGGGCAAATAAGCGCGACCAGTACCGCCGGGGACAAGCCACGCTTGATCCTTACCGCCATCGCGCGCGGCTTGCAGGACACCGGCGCGGCCCCGAGCGGCACTCCGGGCGCGCCTGCGAAAGTTACGAAGCTGCAGCAACCGGCGCTGTTTGATTTTGCAAGGCAGGGTGGGGATACGGTTTTGGTACGGAGTCCGTGAGGGAAACGGCTGCCGGTTTGTAGCGGCGGAAATTGATGGGATTACCGACAACCTCGGCATTCGCGGAGAAGATCGGCTGCCTCGATTCTTGCCAGCGAATTGTTTCTGATTAACCGATTTCAAGAGTTCTCTACCGAGTAGCCCTCATTAATCGAGTCATGAGCCGCAGCATCACTCTTATCAGGATGTTCTCAGTCATCCTTCTTTTGCTTAGCGCAATGCTCTACCCGCCGGTATTCGCCCAGGACGCGCAGAGCCTGGACTTATACGTCGAACCTGGACCGAGCTCCATGAGCAGGATATGGTTTACGGCAGACGGAAAGAATATCGTATCTCTGGCGTACGGAGATGTTGCTTTGTGGGACGTCGAGTCGGGGCGTGAGCTGGAGAGCATGAGTACTCAAGCGGCCTCAACGGATGGCAGAACTATTGCCTTCGTTCCCTCCGAAGAAGAGTCCATCATATTGTGGGATGTGAGGTCGTGGGGAAAGCGTCAGACTTTAAGCTGGGACGGCGGCAGAAACCCCAACATCTTCTTCTCCGATCTTGGAACGATTTGTTCGTGGAGTCCGACCACACTCGCGACGTGGGATCAAAAATCGGGACGGGTGCTCGTATATCTCAAGTTTCCGGCTGGCGGTTCTGACGCGGTATTTTCTCCGAATGGCCGCATAGTCGCCTGGCGCACCAAGACAAAAATTACTTTGTTAGACATGGCGTCGGGCAACGAAATTCATTCCATCGACGGAGTTTGGGATTCGGTCACATTCTCGCCGGACGGCAAAACAATCGCCTCATCTAATGGACTGGGGCTGACACTCTGGGACGTGACCTCAGGCGTGAAACTCAACACCATTCCACGAAGTCCGTATGATCGCCCCCCAACCTTTTCTCCGGATGGAAAACTAGTTGCCGTTCAATATATTGATCAGCTTCGGCTATGGAGCGTAGGCTCGGGGCAGGAACTAATAGGTTTCGAAGGCAGGTACATCGGCGGTGTAACGTTCTCGCCGGACGGGAAGTTTTTGGCCCTTGATTTTAGCCGCGATAAGACAATTGCTTTGTGGGAGACCGGCTCAATGCACCAACCTCGCACCCTAAAGGCGCGTGAATCGTGCTGCTCTCAGTCCGTTAATTTCTTACCGGATGGAAAAACGCTGGTAATCGGGGAGGGGAAACAGCAGGACGCGCCGCTGAGTTCACCGATAACACGCGCGTCCTTGTGGAATGTGGCTTCTGGATCTGAAATTAAGATTTTCGAAGGATCAAGTAGTCTAGCCTTCTTTCCAGACCGAAAAACAGCCGCCTCGTGGGTCCCGGGCGGGAAGACGATTAGTGTTTGGGATTCCAGCTCGTGGAGTCGCTTGGCTCTGCTCTCAAGTGAATTCGAAATCTTCAATGTGGGTTTCACTCCAAAAGGGGAGTTGACTGCATGGGGCCAAACAAAGCTTACGGTTTGGAATCAGTTGTCG
>Ga0070703_10000173_pt1 | contig 31429 bp, 27 predicted proteins | sample KBSK5251metaG_FD_65453 | JGI IMG/M metagenome (GOLD analysis project Ga0070703, IMG submission 65453) | Corn, switchgrass and miscanthus rhizosphere microbial communities from Kellogg Biological Station, Michigan, USA - KBS K5-25-1 metaG | ecosystem: Host-associated > Plants > Roots >... | reverse complement strand
AACGGGAGTCGTGGGTCCAAACGGCTGCGGCAAGAGCAACATTGCCGAAGCCATCTCGTGGGTGCTGGGCGAGCAATCTGCAAAGAACCTGCGCGGCGGGAAGATGGAAGACGTCATCTTCAACGGCACCCGCGATCGCAAGCCCACCGGCATGGCCGAGGTCCTTCTAACCCTGGTCGCAATCGAAGACATTGCGCGCGACACTGAAGATTCCGGCAAGGACGACGAACAGGAGTACGAACAAGCGCTCACCAGCGCCGAGCACGCCGCCGATGCAGCGCGCGCGCTCATTGAAGAGCCCGCACTTGAAGAAACCGCAAACGGTGATCAGCAAACTCAGCCGGCCGAATCCGCCGAATCCAGTGAACCGCAGAAGGCCACGGCAGATGAGATTGTCGATCAGTCAGCAAGTGTCACGAGCAGCGACTCTCTCGCACAGCTTGAGGTGACTCAAACCGATCAAGCCGAAACTCAGGAAACACCAAAGCGCGCCGAGCACAAACGCGCGCGGCATCCGCGCAAGCGTCGAGTCATAGCCATCTCGGCCGGCGAACGCGTCACCGTCGGCCGCCGGCTTTATCGAACGGGCGACAGTGACTATCTGATGAACGGCCGCGCGTGTTTGCTGCGCGACATCCAGGATCTGTTCGCCGGAACGGGCCTGGGCGGAGCGCACTACGCGATCATCGAGCAGGGACGAATCGGGCAGATACTTTCCTCAAAGCCGCTCGATCGCCGCGCGCTGATTGAAGAAGCCGCGGGCATCACCAAGTTCAAATCACGAAAACGCGCGACCGAACTCAAACTCGAGTCGGCGAAACAAAACCTCACCCGGCTCAACGACATCATCAGCGAAATCGAGCGGCAGGTGAACAGCCTCAAGCGGCAGGCACAGAAGGCTCGCCGCTATCGCCGGCTCCGCGAGGAGATGCGCTCGCTGCTAAAGATCATTTTTACAGCGGATTACTACCGCCTGAACGAATCGATCGAGCGAATCGGCCGGGAGATGGATGAGGCCCAGCGAAATCAAGCAACGTTGGACGTCCGGCTCGCTGAACTGGAAGCCGAGCACCGCGCCGCTTCCGCCGAAGCTCGCGCGGCTGAAGACGAGCTTGCGGAATTGCGCCAACGCGCGGCTGCCGTCGAACTCGAGGCCGATCGCGCTCGCACGCGCCGCGCATTCGATGAGCAGCAGATCGGCGAACTGACCACACGCATAGAAGAGATCAACCGCGATCAGCAGAAGCTCGACGAGCGGCTCGAACTGCTAGCGGCCGAATCCGAACGCCGCGGCGCAAGCCTGACAACGCTTGAAGCCGAAGTCGCCGCCGAGCAAGCCGAGTTGCTCGCGCGCGAGGGCGACTATCAGGAAGAACTCGGCGCGCTGCGAACCGCCGAGAGTGAGATCGAGCAGTTGCGGCAACGAATGCTCAGCGAGATCGGCGTCACCGAGCGGCTTCGCAATCTCAGCTCGAGTCTTGAAGATTCACTCCGCCGTCTAGACTTGAAGCAGACCAGCCTCGGCGCCGAACTCGACCGCGCATCGATTCGGCGAAGCGAAGCGTCAATCGAGTTCGAGCGTGTGGGGGGCGAGGTCGAAGGTGATGCTCGGCGCATTGCGGAGCTTGGCGAGCGCATCGCCGAGCATTCCAGGACTCTCGAGCAAATGCGCGATGTAGCATCGTCCCTGCGAGGTGAGCTTGAAGACATCCACCAGCGGCGCGACTCAGCCGCGCACAGACTTACATCGCTCGAAGACCTGGATGCCCATCATGCTTATTACTCCGACGCGGTCCAGCACGTTTTGTCGCGCGAACAAGCCGCTCGCATAAACGCGCTGGGCACGCTCGCGGATTTCGTCGAAGTCGAGCCTCAATATGAACGCCTGATCGAGAGTCTGTTCGCGCGCGAGTTGCAAAGCGTGCTGGTTCCGACAATCGATGATGCGCTTGCGGGCGTTGAATTCATCAAGCAGGAAGGCTTGGGTCGAGGCGCGTTTCTGGTCGTCGGGCTGCACGGCGGCGAAGATGATTCGGAAGACCGGAGCAGCGAGGGCGAAGCTCAAGTAGACGAACCACACAACGAAATCGAGCGGTGGCTCGTCGCGAGTGAAAACGAACGCCAGCAGTTGCTGGTCCCTGAAGAATACGTTCCCGAGAATCGGCAGCTCCCGGCCGCGGATCTCACAATGCTGGACGCCATCGTGATTCAGCTTCACCCAGAGTCCGGGCCCCAAATGAATCCGGAACTCGATGAGCGAGCGGCGCGCATGTTCGACGCCGACGAGGCGTCGCACGCATCGCGTTTTCAACTGGACGTGCTGCGAGCCATCGATCTTCTAGGGATCAGGCCCGAGATCAAATCCGTAGTCGAGCGCGCTTTTCCTGAGAAGTGCAGCGCCGCGGTCGTGCCCGACATCGAAGCCGCGCTTCACCTGTCGATTGAGAACGCTTCGATGATTTACGTCACTTATGACGGCGAGCAGGTTGCGGGAGGCCGCTTGATCCAAACGGGCGCGCAAGCCGGACAGAAGGGCACGTCGCTTTTGGGGATCAAGCGCGAGATCAAACAGCTTCGCGAACAGACGACGACGGTCACCGGTGAAGAACAACTCGCATCGGAGAAACTGGCCGATGCTGAGCAGCGGCTCCGCGTGATCGAAGGTGAAACGTTGTCGCTCGATCAAGCTCTTCGCGAGCACGAAAAATCCGCCGCCGCGCGAAACTCGAATCTCGCGGGACTCGAACGTGATCTCGAACGCGCCGAGCAACACGTTCGCGTGGTGCATTCGGAACTTGAACAATCGGCAACCGAGCGAACGGAACTCGAAACGCGAATCGCCGGGCTCACATCCGAACTCGCCGCAGCCGAAGCGTCCCGCGTTGAGGTTCAACAGTCACTCGACGAAGCCGGAACGCGATTCATCGCAATGCGAGCGCGCGTGGAAGAACTGTCGCAGCAACTGTCGGCCGTGCGCGCTTCGGTTGCCGCTCGCGCCGAGCGATTGCAGGCGGCTAGAGCAGATCTTCGGCGCATAGAGGCCGAAGCCGAAGAACTCAGATCGCGGATCAATCGCAACAAACTCGAACTCTACGAGAGCCACAATCGCGTCGACGCGCTGACCGCTTCGCTCGAAGAGGGCGCGAGCGCGGCCATGCGATTTGAAGTCGAGCGCGCCTCGCTTGCCGAGTTGATTGACGCCGGCAGCACGCGGCTCACCCTGAGCCGAACTCGAACCGACGAGCTCGAGAAGACCCTCGGCGAAGTGAGACAAGCGACCGCCGCTGCCCACGATCATCGAGGCCACATCGAAGTCGAGCGCGCGCGAATCGAGTCGGAAGCCGAGCACTTGACGCGCTCGTGCTTCTCAGAACTGGCGATGTCCATCGAAGACGTGGTGACAAGCGTCGAGTTGGCCGGGACTCAAGAGTCAGAAGTCAGAACTCAGTCGCCGGAAGACGAAATCGCAGAGGAGCAGAGGAGCAGTGGCGCAGAGGAGATTGCTCCTCAACCCCTCGACACCTCTGCTCCTCTTCCAGTTCCTGCCGACTATGCTTCTGGCGTTGATGCCGCTCGGGCGCGTCACGATGAGTTGCGCGGGAAGCTCGACGATATGGGCCCGGTAAACATGATGGCGCTCGAAGAACTCGAGGAAGCCGATCAAAGATTCCAATTTTTGACCGAACAGCGCCGCGACATTCTCGATTCAATCAAGACAACCGAGGAAGCGCTCACCGAAATCAAGCGGCGTTCGCGCGAGCGATTCCGTCACGCGTTCTTTCACATCAACGAGAACTTCCAGCGCATGTTCGTCGAGCTGTTCGGGGGCGGGCGCGGCGAGATGATGCTGATCGACGAAGAAGACGTGCTGGAGTCAGGCATCGATCTGATCGCGCAACCGCCCGGCAAACGGCTACAGAACGTGCTGCTGTTATCCGGCGGCGAAAAGGCGATGGCGGCCATCGCGCTTGTGCTTGCCATCTTCCAATATCGGCCGTCGCCTTTCTGCATCCTCGATGAAGTTGACGCGCCGCTGGATGAGGTGAACGTGGGCCGCTTCTCTGAAAAAATCATCGAGATGAGCCGCGACACCCAATTCCTGATGATCACCCACAACAAGCGTTCGATGGAAGCGGCGCGCGCATTGTACGGCATTACGATGGAAGAGCCGGGCGTGTCAAAGCTCGTCTCGGTCAAGTTCGAGTAGCACACTTCCAATACAGGGATGGACAGGACAGACCGGATGGATTCTAATAATCCTTGTTTGTTCTGATCATCCCTGTACGAGTTTTGAAGCTGTTATGCGCAAACGATTTTTTTCATTACAACTGATTATCCTGTTGCTCGGGACGGCGTCCTTCGCCGATCAACGAGCGCAAAAGCTTGTTGATGGAGAAGCGGCGGCCGGCGAGATGAGCTTCACCTACAAGTTCGAGAACCCGCGCTTCTACATTCGAGTGATCGAGATCGACCTGGACGCCAGCGGCGCGGGACAGTTGCGATTCATTCGAGGCGAATCCGATGAGGTGCTCGACAGCAAGGTGAAGCTGCTGCCGCCAACGGTGGCCCGAATTCGTCAACTCTTTGCTACCAGCTCGTTTCTCGTCTCGGACACCGACTATCAGGATAAGAAGGATTTCTCACATCTCGGATGGGTGACGCTTGGGGCGCAGCAGGGCGCCCGCCGGCGCACGGCGCGTTTCAACTTTACGACCAACCTCCAGATCAAGGAATTAGGCGACATCTTTCGCGGCATCGCCTCGCAAGAGATGGCCCTGTTCGACATTGAGAATGCCGAGCGATATCAACCGCTGGATTTGCCAAAGCAGCTCGAGACCCTCGAGAACGATTTACGCCTCGAGCGAATCGCCGAACCCGAGAGGCTCCTCGCCGCACTAAACGAAATCGCCGGAGACGATTCACAACCGTTGATCGCTCGCAATCAGGCGAAGAAAATGGTGGAGGCGATCAAGAAGGGCAAGTTCAAATCTCCGGTTAAAAAAAGTCAGTAGTCCGTAGTCAGTAGTCCGTAGCTGAACCGGCCATTGACTACTGAGCACGGGCTACGGACCACGGACTACGGACTCTTCATGTTCATACCTCGCGGAAAACTCATTCACGACAACCTGGCGACAAGCTATGTATTGATCGAGCCGCTCGTCGAGGATTTGCAGGAGGGCGGGTTCTCCGGACTTGTCGAAGTGGTCCTCAGTGACTCGGACAATTTCATAGTGCTGACAGGCGGTAAAGTCGGCATTGTGATTCAAAAGACCGGCGAGAACTTCGGACACATCACATTGGACGAACTCGCCCGGCAAGCTCGACGTGAGCGAGGACGCGTTGCCGTATCAGCATATCCTCGAACCACCGCGGCGATCGTCGCCGGCCGAATAAACGCGCAACCGCTTTACTTGGGACTGAGCACCGAGTTTACCGATACGGAGAAGATGATCGGAAAACTTGTTCGCGAAGTAGATCGAGAATGGTTCATCGAGGTCAATACTGAAAGCAATCTGCACGCGCTGATACATTTGTTCGAGGGTCGATGTGAAATAATCAGCTCGGTGAACGAAGGTGAAGCAGCGGCGTTCGACGGAACACCGGCGCTTGAAGCGTTGCTGCGTGATTGTCGCCGCGCGCGTGGAACCTTTGATGTTTTCCTGGCGGGCACAGACGAGAGTGCCGCGCCGGTTCGTGGATTCGCGGCCTTCGAGGCATCGGCAGGAGTATCGAGTCCGATCACATTGACGCCTTTGAGTGAAGCGGCTGACCAAACTTTTGATAGCAGGCAAAGCGAGGCGCTTCGAAAACTTTCCGTCATCGAATCTAACATCAGCTCTTCGCGCGAGTATGAACACTTCGAGGCCGTTGACTTTCCAGTGTTCGAGCGCTCGGACCCTTCAGATATCGGACAAACTCCAATTTTTCCGGCGCCGCTTACTTTCGACATTGAAACATCGAGCGATGATGGTACTCCGCTCGAGATTCTGACCGCCGATTTGAAATCCTTAGTGACCGGCGACTTGATGTTCCCACAAGACGCCTCAACTAATGACGGAGGCATGGTTACGGACGATCTCAAGCGGCTGATGGGCGAGATCGCGCGCACAATCGAGGAAGCCGCGCAAAGCGTCGGCCGGCACGATGGGTTCTCGATGTCCCTTCGCGCGAGCCAGCTCAAGGTAGCGGACCGCTACCGGTTCCTCGATCCTTTCGGCGGCGAGTTCGAATATCTGAGCGGCGAAATCGTCTTTGTTGGAAATACTACTGCCCAGGAATTTGTGGAGGGATTCTCCGAAGCCCTCAAGCTCGCGATTCAATCGGTCACTGAATCGACCGCTTATCCGGAACGCTTTCGCTCCTACGTGGCTGAGGACCTGAAGAAGTTGCTAGCGCGGAACCCTGCGGAGTATGAAAGCGCCGGCCTCGACCAGGTTATTCAGAATTTGATCAGCAGTTCGTAGTCCGGCCTTCAGGCGGAAGTTTGTAGCGTGGTCCCGCCTTTTACTAAGTACAAACTTTCGCCTGAAGGCCGGACTACGAACTTGCACAAGCGAAGTAATCCGTCGCTTCTTCAAACGCCTCAGGCTCATCTCCGAACCGATCAAGCCACATGACATCGGGCCACGCTCGCCACCAAGTAAGCTGACGCTTGGCGTAGTGCCGAGTGTCGAGCTTCATCTGATTGAGCGCGTCTTCGCGAGTTCGCTTGCCTTCGAGATACTCGACCACTCGCCGATAGCCGTGAGCTTGAAAAGCTTTTGCCGATGCTGGGACACCCGATGCGATCAGCGACTCAACTTCTTCAACAAGCCCGCGCGCAAACATTTCGTCCGCGCGGCTGTTGATCCGAGCGTACAATTTCTCTCGCCGCGGATTGAGAGCGATCACTCTGATTCGAGAAGCGAACTCGGGCGCGGGCGGAGTCTGTGGCTGTGACTCGGAAATGCGCTTGCCGGTTTGAAAGTAGACTTCAAGCGCGCGCATCGCGCGCGGCCAGTCGCGAGGGCTGATCCGGATTCCCGCCGGTGGATCAACGCGCGCGAGCATGCGATGCAAGTGTTCGGGGCCACGTGTGTCGCGCAATGCAATCAAGCGGTCGCGAAGCTCGCTGTTCGTCTTTGGTCCTTCAAACAACGGCCTTGTCAGCGCTCGCAGATAGAACCCAGTGCCGCCCGCCAGGATCGCTGTGCGACCTCGCGATTCCACTTCTTGAATCTTGCCGGCAGCGACCCGAGCGTACTCACCCGCGGTGAAATTCTCGGTCGGCTCGGCAATGTCGATCAGATGATGTGGCACGCCTCGTTGCTCGGAGGCGGGAACCTTGGCGGTTGCTATGTAGATTCCGCGATAGACCTGAACGGAATCGAGATTGATGATCTCGCCGTCAAAGGCGAGCGCGAGCTTGATGGCGAGTTCGCTTTTGCCAGACGCGGTAGGCCCGACGATAACCGGAATGAGTTTCGATTCGCCGATGGTCACCTGAGGATGTTAGCAACTTCATCGGCTCTTCGCTGCTGATTCTGAGACAGGCACCGCATGGCCCTTCTTGACCACTAAATTCAGGTTCTCATCCACGGACTCCCAGAAGATGCGCCCTTGCATCATCTCATCGGTCGTCTTCTCGCCCCAGTGCACAACCTTCGTGGGATCGGGATTGAACTTATTTGCGGCGCTGTTGTCATAGGTGCCGATGAATTCGACAGCCGTTCCCTTCGGCACGCGCATCGGTTCGACAAGCGTGTACACTCGCTGCCAGTTGAAATCGTAGCGCGGCACTTCGAGCACCATTTCGACGCGGCCGTCGGGATAAGTGAATCGCATCGCGTAAGATTTGCCACGCAGATGCATGTGGACGTGGAAGAAACGTATCAGGCCGTCAGAGTCGAACGTCTTCTTCGCAACAAGCGAGTAATTCGATTCGCCAGCCGGAATCTCGACGTCCTTGCGGTCGCCGAACAACACGCGAAGATTCTTTCTAACGACTCCATCCGCGAAGTAAATTCCGACCGATGTCTGATCGACCCGCTCTTGATCCGAGGGTGCGTAGTGAACCTGGATGCCAAGCCGCATACCCTTTGGGATCCGCACTGATGTGCCTTCAGGCAGGATGACCGTGTCCACACCCGGCGCCCAACCGGACAGCATGATTGTTCCGCGCGCGGTCGGATCGAAATCTCCGGCGACATAACCTTCGGGCGGCGCCTTCACACCGGGAGGCACGACATGAGTATTGGCGTGATGCACGGCTCTCGCATTGCCCGGACGGGTCGCGACACCCTTGATCCACGTGTCTTCAGGAAACACGTAGTCGAAAAAGAAGAAGACGTATTGATCCTTCGCGCTCGGCTTGAGCGTGTATGGATGCTGCACTTTGACAATCAGATCCGGTTCGCCATTAACCCAATCGTCCTTCCAAACACGCGGCGCCGGCATGTCTTTCGGATTTCCGCGGCTTGCGCCCGCGTCGACCCATTTCGCAATGGTCGCGATTTCTGCATCGGTGAGCCTTGGGTCATTCACGTAGCGCCCGGCCTGTCCGGCCGCGTGAAACGGTGGCATCTCGCGTTTGACTGTTTTTTCTTTGATGGATCGAGCCCAGGGCCGAGCCTCTTCATAGGTCACGAGCGGCATCGGCGCCATTCCACCGTGACGGTGACATTCTTCACAGCGCTTCTGAAGTATCGGCGCGACGTCTCTGGAAAAAGTTATTGAGCTCTTTTCGCTTCCTGTTTCAGCATCGCTCGGCCGAGCGCCCCCGATTGAGACGGCAAGACACATCGCGAACAACGATGTTACAAGAATAACCTTTTTCATCTAATAGTCCCCTCCAACAGAAAGCAAACGCCGCGACTGATCCAGGCGCGCACGACCAGCGTGCATCAATTAATCGTCCGCGTCAAACTCAAGCAGCAAGTTTTTGCGCGCCTCGCCGGAATCAGGCTCTAGCCTCGCGGCGCTGATCTAGCGACGATGGCAATTTGAAATTCCCGATGATAGAGTGCGCGTCATTCTGAAGGTCACGATATTTCCAGACCGGCCGCTTAACCCAAGGAGTTTGTCATGCGCCAATTCATCCACAGCACGATTGCAGCTTCATTGATATTGATTGCGATCTCGTACACGACTCTGTCTGCGCCGGTTCAGTACATATCATCCGACACGTATACGCGCTACGAACTGCTTGCGCCTGAGAGTCATCAATTCAAAATCTATTACGAGGTCACCGAGACGCGACCGGGGGCAAAGTATCATTTCAACGCGATTCGCGAGGGCGCCGAGGCTTCGGATGAATCGGTAATTGATCTCGCAACCGGCAAGCCGCTGAAGTTTGAAGTCGTCAGTGGCAAGCAGGCAGCCGAAGCCTCCGGCGATAAATCAAATTCGCAAGTCGAGCGCTTCAACCCAACGAGTTCGTACATCCAGGTTCACCTCGCGCATCCCGTTCCCGCGCGCGGCGAGTACCGTTTGGCGATCATCAAGACCTACAAAGACGACAAGAGCTACTACACCGAAGGCGACGCGATCGTGTTCAAGCGCCCGCTTGGAATTCCACGCGACAGCGTCGTGCTTCCTGCGGGCTACGAGATCGTTTCGTCGTCGGTTGCGACTCAAGTGCTGACTGAAAAAGACGGCCGGCTGAAGCTCGCGTTCGTCAACCCAGGCAGCGGAGGCCAACTCGAGGTCAACATCAAAGCTCGGCGGCTGCCAGCTCCAGCAAAGAAAGCGGAGGCGACGCGATGAACTTCACACGGAGCAACATTGCGCGCGTCACTGCCTGTTTGATCGGCGGCACTTTCCTGTTTGACGCGCCGGACCGCGGCGCATTCGGTCAGAACCCGGCATTCACCGAACGCGCATATCAAGATCGCGAGATCCTCTATGAACTACAAGCGCCCGAGACTCACGCCTTCCGCATCACCCACGACTACACGGTTCGCAACGCCGGCGAGAAATATTACTTCAACGTCGTTCGCGCCGGGAGTCACGTCACCGATCCAGAGAGCATCGACCTCGACAGCGGAGAACCTCTCAAGTGGGAAACCATCGATGGCAAGACTGCTCGCGAAAGAAAGCTTGCGGTCGGCGAGGTCAAGGACGACTCGGAAATCGTAGTCACGTATCTCGCGCGTCCGCTTGCGGCGGGCACTACGAATCGGATTCGCCTCAAGGAAACCTATGCCGATGTGAAGAGTCTGTATCTCGAGGGCGACGAATTGGTGTGGGACCGAACGTTTGGGCGACTGCGAAACACGGTAGTCTTGCCGGCGGGCTGGTATTTGACAGCGTTGTCGGCGCCTTCCACGATACAGACGCTACCAGACGGACGCGTGTCGATCTACATTGTTAATCCTCGCAACGATGACATTCGCGTTTACTTGCGCGCCCGCAGGCGTTCCGAGTCGAAGCCAAGGTGACCCAGCGCGCGGCCGCAAATTGGGAAGAAGTAGAACGGCCGTTACGAGCATCGCGATCTCTTTGCACGCTCTGTTTGGATCTCCGTTTGTGATAGCAGGAGCCACTCTGAGGCGCGGGTAGTACTTGTGGTAAAGTACCCAACCCAAAGGAGCCGCATATGAACGAACCGTTAGCCAAACAAGTCGCAGAAATGATTATCGAGAAATGGGATCCGGAAACTCATGACCACGATAGCGGGGACCTTTACGCAGCGCTTATTGCTAAGAGTGTAGAGGTTCCCGAAAACGACATGAATGAGATCTTGGCAAGCTGATCCACTAAAGCTTTGACCCGAGCCAACGCTGCATCAGGAGAGAATTGTTTCTGGATGACATACAGAAGGCCAGCTAAAGGTACAAACTTCCCAAACACTTCTAACATTGATTTGAAGTAAGGGTTAGACTCATCGATGTGTTGTCTTTCAATCTCCTCATATGGGTCTTCAATACCTGGCATGCCAAACCTCGAAGCTACTACGTAATGGCTGAATGTAGAAATGTCAAAACAAACTCCGAACCCCTATTGACTCATTTCCCGCGGCCTATACTGAATCAAATAAGGCTTCCGGGTGCTTCTCAGCAATGGCCAGCAACTTCAATGCGGCGTCACTAGGAGTTCGGCGCCCAGCCTCCCAGGCTTGAACAGTCGAGGGACTGACATTCAGGGCTCTAGCTAGCATTCCCTGAGAGAAGTTAAGCCGCTCTCGAAGTGCAACAATATCTTTCTTGTTTCGTGGCCGCGGTTCGGCAGGCGCCTGGCGCACGCTTATCCGTCCGCCAATGAGCTTTGATCCCTGGACCATCGAGAGCGCCTGGCTGGCTGATTCTAGTAGTTCGGAAGACTCTTTATCGGTCATCAGCCGTTCGCGTTTGGTCACACGCATGCGCGTAGAGGCGGTCCGCTTTGTTTTTGCTTTGCCGTTCATTTGATCGCTCGCTTCATCTCGCTCACAATTTGGGCCAGTTGCTTTTTCACTTGGGCCGATAAGTCGGCCGTGTCATTCTTTGCAAACAAGTACAACAGTATTATGTGATGATAGCCGGGAAAGTACGCGTATATGTACCTGTAACTGCCTCGCTTCCCTCTTCTGGAAACCGGATCGCCTATCCTCGCTTTGCGGGCGCCGTGCGTGCCCTGAATGACATCTCCGCGTTCAGGGTTCTTCAATAAGTCGTCTTCGATGGCAAAGAGCACTTTCATCGATGCACGCTGTTCGATCTGTCTCATGAATATCGGCGTCTCGAAAAAGCTGTAGAGCCTTTCGGGCGATTTGCTCAATGCGGCTCCCTTAGCAATTACTTTCTCTGTGACGAAGTTACTATACTACCCTGTCATAGGGTATGGTACTGACGTACCAAGCGCAAGCGGAGGGAAGATAAACAATCGAGACAAGAAACGCGACACCTCACCCCGAAACGATTCAGCGCTGGAGGCTGCCTAGTTCATTCCCGATTAATTCCTGATCACGAGACTTTTCGTTTGTCAGGCGCGGGGCTTACCTGGCGGTCGATCATTCGATAAAGCGTCTTGCGATCGACTCCCATCACCTGCGCCGCGCGGGATTTGTTTCCGCCTACCGCACCCAACACTCGCAGCAAGTAACTGGACTCGAGCTGCTCGAGCGTAGGAAGATCGCCTTCGGGAACCATTTCGCTCATCACCGAGGCCACCCGCGGAGTCGAGACGATCTCCGATGGAAGATCCTCGAGTCTGATTATTCCGCTGCTCAACGCCGCGAGCCTTTGCATCAGGTGCTTCAATTCGCGGATGTTCCCCGGCCAGTTGTATCGTTCGAGCGCAAGCAACGCATCTTTGGTGATCGATAACCGGCGTCCCGAGTTGCTGTACTGCGAAAGGAACGCGAGCGCCATCGAACGAACATCTTCGCGCCGTTCTCTCAAGGGAGGAAGCATGATCGATACACCCTGAAGCCTGTATAACAAATCCTGACGAAACAGTCCCTGCTCAACCAACGTCTGCGGGTCGCGATTGGTTGCCGACAGCACTCGGACGTTTACTCGCTTTTTCGTATTTGTACCGAGCGGACGGAATTCGCCTTCCTGCAGTACGCGCAGAAGCTTTACCTGAAACGCGGGACTGGTCTCGGTCATTTCATCGAGCAACAGAGTGCCGCCGTCAGCTTCTTCGAACAATCCGCGCCGCGCGTTCTCAGCGCCGGTGAACGCGCCGCGAGTATGACCAAAGAGTTCCGATTCCAGCAACGTGTCGGGCAGCGCGCCGCAGTTGACGGCGACAAATGGCCGCTCGGCTCGCGGGCTCTTGCGATGAATCAGCCGTGCGATCAGTTCCTTGCCTGTTCCCGATTCGCCGCGAATCATCACCGGCAGATCGGTGACGGCAACTTTCGCAGCGGTCTTGACGACTTCAATCATCACCGGACTGTTCCCGAGAATCTCCTGCTGCGGGCCTCGCGCTCCTTCGATTGCGACGAGCTTGCTTGGATAGCGTCGTTGTTCGACGGCGGAGGCGATCGCCTGGAGAACGCCGATCGAGAAGGGCTTGCAGATGTAGTCATTCGCGCCCCGCTGAACCGCCTCGATTGCGGCATCAACGGATGCTTGCCCGGTCATCAGTACTATCTCGGCTTGCGAACGCAGGGTGCCGCGAAAACTCCTGAGCACTTCGAAGCCGCTCATTCCATTCATCACCACATCGCAAAAAACCAAATCAAACTCGATTCCTGTGGCGAGGTCCAGCGCTTCCTGACCATTTTTCGCGCACGAGACCTGATAGCCCTGTTCGACCATCGCATCTTTTACAAGTTCACGTACCGGATCTTCGTCGTCCACGACTAGTATTTTCATCGCGCCCTCATTTCCTTTGTAGGAACACGAAGGCTCGGGCAAGGTTTGTGCCGTTTCCTCTGACATGACAAATCCCCACTTGGTTGTAGTTAATGACTAATTAGCGTTGAACCTCTGCTGACAATTGCCACAGACGCGAACGGTGGCTGGGGCCTTGCTCCGCAATGGCGGGGCGATCATTCTGTGATCAACCTTCCTCGCAGGAGCATTCGAACGCTAAAGCAACGGTGGGGAACCGGAATAGAGAGCCAATGCCTTGGCCGCATCATTCTATGCCATCGCACGCCGCGTATCAATAGACTCTTACAGGATTTTAAGTAACCCGAATCGGTAACCTAACTTTGTATTGAAACCGCCGATGTGGCTATGCTAGGTTGGCCCTGGGTTAAGACAAAAGGAAAAATCGCGAGGGTGAACAAGTGTGACGGGCCTATCCCCGGTAAACCCCACGCGAGTGGATTGAGTTCGAGGCCTGCTTGCTGGTTATTCTCACAGCACCCGGTCGAAATGCCCACGCCGGGTGTGGAGGTGAGGGATCTGGAGATCCCTGTCGAGTTTGAGCAACGAAACCGTCAAAAGAGCGAAGGTGCCGCCGGTTGAGCCGGATTCAAATAACTCGCTGGCTGTATGGCTGCGACTGCAGAAATCTCTGGCTGAACGAAATGGTATCGCGCTCACTACACTTAGCCGTGACGGCGCTGTGATCGGAAGGATAGAGAATGACAACAGCCTCTGCCGCGCGATGCGTGTGTCCGCCGAGCACGCCTCGCTTTGCACCGAAGATTGTGGAGCGGCCTACAGCAACGCTGTCGGAACCGGCAAGCAATTCGATTTCACGTGTCACGCGGGTCTTCATTGCTTTGCTATTCCCGTATCGATCGACAGCAAACAGTTGGTTATCCTCGGAGGAAGATCGTTCGCTTCCACACACGACTATGGCCAGTTCCTCGAGCGTTATGAAAAGCTTGCCGGGGTCGAGACCGGCGAGTGCCTGAAGAGCGTCAAGTTCCTCGATCCGCGCGAACTGAGCGAGGCTGCGGAGATGGTGGGATCGACGGCCGCTTACCATTTCAGCAATGCGAGCAAGGGTGCAAGGCCAAAGGGTTCCGGGCAACAATCATCTCCTGGCTTGTTGGACGCTCAACTTGAAATCGCGCGGTTGACTGACCAGTTGGAAAACCGGAGGCGCTCGATCGGGCAGTTCTACGCGTTTCTTCGCGGCATTGCATCGACGCTCGAATCTCAAAAAGTTTATGAGTCTTTGCTCGCGAAATTCAGTGAAGTCATGAAGGCGGGACGCAGCTCGCTGATGATACTGAACGAAGAGTCCAACGAGCTTGCCCTGGAAGCGGCTCTGGGAGCCGGTCCCGAGTCGAGTACCCTGGCGCACCTCAAGCTCGGCGAATCCGTGGCCGGATCAGTGCTCGCAAGCGGAATTCCCCTGGTTGTGCGCGATGCCGATAACGACTCGCGGTTGCCCCGCTCACGACCCGGCAGCTACAAGACCAAATCATTCATCAGCTATCCCATCACGTTGGGCGCTCGCAAGGTAGGAGTCATCAACCTCACAGATCGCACTGACGGAGTTCCCTACGAGAATGACGATCTGATGATGCTCGAGATGATGGCGCCCCACCTCGCTCTGATAATCGATCGAACCGAGTGGGCGAGGAAGGCACAAACGTTTCAGCAGATGTCGCTGACCGATCCGCTCACCGGGTTGCCCAATCGCCGCTATCTCCAGGACAGGCTTTTCGAAGAAGTCGAGCGATCCAAGCGCTACAATACTCCCTTCTCGTTTATGATTATCGATGTGGATCGTTTCAAGAACTGCAACGACGTCTACGGACACACCAACGCCGATCGCGTGCTGGTGCAAACAGCGCAGATGCTTCGAGGCTCGCTTCGCGCCATCGACATGTCGGCGCGATTTGCCGGGGACGAATTCTGCATCGTTCTTCCCGAAACCGAACTCGGCGACGCCGCGCGCATTGCCGAGCGCCTGCGAAAAGCCATCAGCGAAGCCGAATACACAACCGAGCAAGGCGCGCCGATGGGACAAATCACGCTCAGCATCGGCATTTCGTCATTCAGCGCTTCACGGCAAAGCCCCCTTTCGATAATCGAAACCGCGGATCAGGCGCTTTATCGCGCCAAGACCCGCGGCCGAAACTGCGTCGCCGTCTACGAAGACGCGCACGCCGCCGACTAACCACCGATGTCGGATTCCAACCCAATTCCGATACTGAGCCGGCTCTCAGCGCGGGACTCGACCACCCGAACCGCCGAGCTTTCGAAGATCTCCGGCAGCGAAGAAGTTGACTCGCGTTCGGCTCGCGGTGTCGTGATGCTTCTCGGCTCGCGTGGAGCCGGTAAGACCGAACTACTTCGTCAATGTTTTGACAAAGCTTTTAGCACGAGCGGCGGCACCGTACCTTTCTTTTACTCGTTCGGGCACCGGCTTGCGGAACCCTCCAGGCTGGCGCGGGATTATTTCTCGCAGGCCCTGGCGCAGTTCATCGCGTTCCGAAGAAGTGATCCAACACTGATCGCAATTGCTGATGAGCCGCTTGCCGTGATTGCTCGCGCCGCCGCATCCGAAGACTATTTGCACGTCCGGTCTTTTGTTGACTCATTCACACGGGCCTTGGAATCAGGCGACGCAGCGCTCGCTGGCCGCAGCGCATTATCAGCTCCGCCGAAGCTCGCCGCGCAGGTGGGACTTCGAGCGTTGGTGATGATTGACAACGCACATCTCATCTCAGACAGCGGCCTTCGATCCGAGTTTCTTCGCGCGTTCGGCGGAAACGCAGGGGCCCTCAGTGTCTCGGCTCGATATGTACTCACCGGCCGTAAGCGCGAGTTGACCCGATTGATAGGCAATGAACAGCGACTGCTCGACTCGCTCGAACTAATTCACATCGAACAAATCAATGAGGATCAGTTGAAGCCGCTGCTCCTTCGGCAAGCCGAGTCTCTCGAAATAGAAACCAACGACTCGACAATCGAGCTAATGATCGAGCAGTTGGGCGGCGATCCGTTTTACTCGCGAGCAATCATCGACGCGGCAGCGGCGCGCGGCTCACTCAAAACTTTTATCGAGTTCGAGCGTCTGTACGCCAATGAGCTTCGAGGCGGCCGGATCGGTCATTACTTCGACGCGATGCTCGGCGAAGCGGCGCCCGACCCGAGCAACGCACGCGCATCGCTCGAAGCGTTGCAACTGGTCATTGAAGCCGGATCGCCCGTTCCAATTGACGCCGTCACAGAGCGAATCGCCGAGCACATAAGCGATCCGGAAACGCTGCTTGCGCGAATGCACTCGCACGAGTTGCTTGATCTCACGCTCGGGTTCGCAAGCGCTTCGCCCGACAACGTGCTTTCGGACTATGTGCGCGTGAAGTACGCCAAAGAGTTTGCCGGCGCCGCGACGCCACTGGCCGGCGATGAGTTATTAAGTGAAAAGTTGAAACAGTCCTATGCGCTGATGATGTCGCGATACAACCGCGCGATCCAGTCACAGCTCACCCAGTTGTTGATTCGGTTCGATTCGCAAAGCGTACCGGCGAGCTTGTTTGATCAGGAGTCTCACGAGAAGCGCTATCGCGGGATGAGTCGCGTGGCAATTCGGCGGGCGCTTGATGAGGAACCGGAGCGCGTCCGGCTTCCGCAAATCGTCGTCGTCAACGACGCGGGATCGGGCACGCAACCGGGTGTCACCTGGCGTTTGCTTGCCGCCAGCGGATTCGAGGGCGGCGTGTACACCGACGCGAACGAAGTGGTTTGGCTTGTTGCGCTGATCAATTCGAAAGAGCCGGTCGATCTGGAAAGTCTCGGGCGCATCGATCAGCGAATAGAGCAATCGCTGCGAGCTTATGCGGCAAGACAGTCCGCGCCTCAATCGATCCGCTGGTACATCAGCAAAGAAGGCTTCTCGGCGATCGCGCACGAACGGCTCTCGAGTCTCCGCGCCTACCGCTCGACTTTTGCGCATCTCGATTTGATTCAGGATCACCTGACCAAACTCGCGCTCGAGGTTGAAAGGCCGACCGCAACAGAATTCGAGTTGGTGATTCCGATAGAAGGCGAAGCCGAATTGATTGCCGCTCGAACCGCCGAACAAATCGCGCGAGCGGCCGACTTCGATACCGAGGCGATCAATCAGATCAAGACCGCGCTGATCGAAGCGTGCATTAACGCGGCGGAGCACGGAGAAAGTCCCGACGGAAAAATATATCAGCGCTTCGCAATCGACGAGGATAAGCTTATAATCACCGTGTTCAACAAGGGCAAAACGTTTGGCTGGGCCAGCGGGCAATCGACCCCCTCGGTTGCGGCTCAACCGGCGAAGGGCGCGCGCGGCCGCGGACTTCAAATAATCCGCGCACTGATGGATGAGGTAAAGTTCGATCGAACTGACGATGGCTCGCGCCTGGTGATGGTGAAATACCTCAAACGCCCCGGCAATCAATAGCAGGAAAAATCACGAATGGCAGGCATCGGCGCCGGCAGTGAATGCCGGCTGTTCGGTTGTCCGTCTGCCGGCTTGTGGGGAGTTGCTATGAATGCTGCTGAGATCAAATCAAGGCTTGTTGAAAACGCGGCGGTGATTTACCCGGGAATCTACCTCAATCAACTCAGAGGCGAAAGCATCGAGACCGAGTGCCAGCAACTGTTGTCGAACGGAGTCCGAAACATCGTGATCAACTTCGAGGAAACCGAGCTGATCAACAGCATAGGCATCTCGATACTGCTCGGAGTGATCGAGTCGGTGAATCACTCGTGTGGAACCCTGGTGCTCTCGAATCTGAACGCGTCGAATCGCGAGCTGTTTGAGATGCTGGGCTTGATGTCGCACGTCGAGATGCTGGACACGGAAGAAGTCGCGCTCGCGAAACTCAGCGGCCGGGTCGAAACAGTGATGTGATAGGTGCAGCGTGAAACGTAATGAGTGATACGTGGCTGGACGTTAGGCCACGAATCTCAAATCTCAAATCTGAGATCTCAAATCTGAAATCACTCATCACGTTTCACGTTTTCACTCACCACTCATCACGAACCAGGGAGACAGAATGGACCTAACGTTCAGAAAACTGCTTCACAATCTCAGCGCGCTGAGCGACCTTGCGGCCGAGACCAGCTCTTCGCACAACTTCAACGAGGTAACTCGCGCATCGCTGCACACCTTGCTGGGCGCGCTTGCGATTCCGCGCGGCGCGATCGCTCGATACACCACAAAGCCGCGCCAGTTGAAGATTGTGGCCGCGAAGGGCAGCACCGGCGCAGTCGGCCAGCGAATCGCGATCGGTCGCGATGAAGCCGAGCGGCTCGCGGATGCGCCCACTCCGATTTCTGTTCACGCAGAGAGTAACGGATTTGCCGGGCTCGTCGAGCGCAACGGCGATTTGGTTAAGCGGCTTCGCGCTGATCTTCTTGTTCCGATGATCGCGCGAGGCGAGTTGATGGGATTGATCTACCTGTCAGGCAAATTCACCGGCGAGGCTTATAGCAAAGAGGACCTGGAGATCGTGAGCGCGATCTCGCGCAACATCGCGATCGCATTCTACAACCACCGCCTCCTTGTTTCGCTGAAGCGCAAAGCCGAAGAGAATCGAAGGCTCTACGCGGAGATGCGCCAGATTTATCGCGACACCGTTCGCGCGTTCGGAGCGGCGATCGACTTAAAAGATACCTACACGAGCGGACACTCCGATCGAGTCGCGCGCTACGCCGAAGCCATTGCGCGCGAGATGGGATTAACGGGTCAGGAGTTGGAACACGTAGGAGTGGCCGGCTACCTTCACGACATCGGCAAGATCACCGTCGATCGCGCAATCATCAACAATCCTCGTCCGCTGACGGAGAAAGAATTCGGCGAGTTGAACAAGCACGTCACGACCGGGTTCGAGATACTGTCGAACATCCGTCATCCGTGGGACGAGATCGCTTATATGACCAAGTGCCATCACGAAAAAGTTGACGGCACCGGTTATCCGCAGGGCTTGCGAGGCGATGAGATACCTTTGGGTTCGAAGATCGTCACGCTGGCCGATTCATTCGACGCAATGATGACGGATCGTCCATATCGAGCGCGATTGACTCTCGATCGCACGCTATCGGACTTACGTAATCAGACCGGAAAGCAATTTGACGGAGAAGTGATCGCGGCGTTTTGCCGATTGCTGTTGAAAGAGATCAAGGGGACTACACGCGACCGGGTGTTCATACCTATGATCGGATTGAGATTCGACAAGGTGGCGATAACGGCGACGCTCGACTCGATGCTCGCCGAGTTGGATGGATCAAGCCCGCGGTATCGATCAGTCGCGTCGTGATTGATGCTTTAGTGAAGAAACAAATTGGTCGTTGGGGTAGCGGCGGTCAAGCAACAGGCTTAAAGATCACCTGCCTAAGGTCTTGCACTTCCCGGCGTACGTCTTGGACTTCCCGGCGAACGTCGCTCACTTGCTGACGAAGTTCCTGGATCTGATGGCGAACGTCCGCCATGTCTCCTTCCAGCTTCACGAACCTTACTTCAACGACATCAAATCGCGAATCAACTACTTTGAACTTTGCATCGAGCAACTCTTTGAGATCGCTCTTCAGATCGTCGATTCGGCGATTAGTATCTTGCTGGGTGGTTTTCACCAAATTGTGCATCGTCACGATCAGCGTGATGACAACGCCCAAGCCTGTGAGGATCGTGGGGTAGATCGTCGAATTCATTCCGATAATCCTTTTGTCCCCCAGGTTGGACGAACTGCGGTGCGGGCTGTGTTCTACTTAGTTCAAGTAAAAGTAGCGTGAAAAAGATAGCACGGTGATGAGGAGTCACCAAGAGAGCATCTGACCGCTTCGTCTGCCGAATTTTCTCTACGCCGATTTATTTCTATCCGCCCCGTTTGCGCGAGGACTCAGAAAGCAGTTGTCTCAGTTGATCGAGCTTCTCTCCGGCTTCGCGATGCTTTCCCTCCGCCGTCAATCGCTCGTAGTCGGTCATCAGTTGTTGAGCTTGCTTCAACAGCCGGTCCACCTCAGCAGAAGCCGCTGGCGCGGCTGGCTGGCCCGGCGACGGTTGCTTCGATACTGTCTGAGTCTCACCCTCTGCCGGCTTCTCGGCGGCCGTGGGTTGAGTCGGTGACAATCCCGGGAACAAGAGCGCAAGCGCTTCGTCAAAAGTCTTCGCCGTCTTTAACTGGTCCTGAGTCGCTACGGCAACTTGCCTCAATTCGGGCAGCTTCGAAGAAGTATCCGAAGACTGCAAATAAAACGGCTCGACATACAACAACGAATCGCCGATCGGTATCACCACCAGATTCCCGCGCAGCAATTCCGAACCGCGCTGACTCCACAGCGTCATCAACTGCGAGAGCTGCGAATCCTGGTTGATTCGAGCCCTGATCTGCGCCGGCCCGTTGATGGTCAGGTTTTTTGGAAAACTATAAACAACAGTTCGTCCGTAGTTCGCGCCGTCGCTACGAGCCGCAAGCCATCCAATCATGTTGCTGCGACCCGGGCCCGACGGCGTGAATGGAAGAATGTTCGCGAACTCGAGCGCCGTTGTTTGTTCACCCGGCAACTGCATCAGCACGTGATAGGGTTCCATCACCGAAGCATCCGCGCCCTGTTGCGCGGCTTGCTCCGCGGCGATCGCCCAAAGGTCTTCGTGATTGTAAAAAGTCTGCGTGTTCTGCATGTGATAAAGCGTGAACACACGCGCTTGCGCGTTTACGAGCAGGCTCGGATACCGAATGTGCGCGAGCAGGTCTTCGGGCATTTCGCTCTTAGGCCGAAACAGACTCGGGAAGATTTCCTGATACGCCGCGATTATCGGATCATCCGGCTCAAACACGTAAAGCGTAACGGTGCCTTCATACGCATCCACAACGGCCTTCACCGAGTTGCGAATGTAATTGACGCTGCGATCGCCAACCGGGTATGCGGTCGAATACGGATATTGATCCGCGTGCGTAAACGCATCGATCATCCAGTAGAGTTTGCCTTCGTTGCTTATCACCAGATACGGATCGTCTTCAAGCATGAGGAACGGCGCCAGCTCCTGGACTCGCTCGCGCACGCTTCGGCGAATCAACACCCGGCTGTCGGAGTTGATGTAGTTCGAGAACAACAAGTTCGTTCCATCTCCGAGATAAAAACTCAGCGCGAGTTGCCGGAACAGGCCTCCGACGCCAATACCCGCGTCGCCGGCATAGGTCGTATAGGATTCGGTATTGTCAGTCGCGGGATAATCGAACTCGGGCGGCGTCGCGCCCTGCGGTTTCGTTCGAACATACACGTGCGAGTTACTCGCTTCGCCGAAATAGATTTCGGGACGCGTGACTTTGATTTCGGGCGCGGTGCTTTCAACCGGCATGTTCTTCAGCACGAGATTCGGCAGACCTTCCGGAGTGAACTCGTTCACCGTGTTCATCGTCACGCCGTAACCGTGCGTGTAGACCAGATGCTGATTGATCCAGTTTCGCGATTGCTCAGGCAACTGATCGACGTTCATCTCTCGCGCGCTCAACATCACCTCACGCTTACGGCCGTTAATCGTGTACCGATCGACATCCGGAAGCCGGAAATCGTAATAGGTGCGGATCTCCTGAATCTGAGCAAGCGTCGATTGAAGCGCGCGCCGATCCCACAACCTCACGTTGTCCAAAGTCTCGCGATGAGACTGTAGCTGAGCGGTGGTTAAAGCAAGTTTGGGATCGAACCGTGGAGGCTCCTCGAAGCGGTCGATCGCGAATGCGTGCCGGGTCATCTGGATGTTGTGATCGATGAACGGCGCTTCCTTGGCAAGCTCGTTCGGTTTGACCGACAGCGAATAGAACGCAGCCGGAATGATCCCCAGGCCGATAACCCACACCGCCGCTACAACTGCCGCAAGCCAGCCAATCGTTCGCAGTCGCTTCATCGAGAACGCGTTGACTACAAGCGCCGCTGACGACGCGGCGAGCACTCCGATCAACACATTCATCGCGACCAGTCTGACGTTGGCATCCGTGTAGTCGATTCCGGTAAACAGCTCGTGCCGGCCATGCAACAGGTCATAGCGATCGAGGTATGTGCTGGCCGCAAGCGTCAGCGCAAAGCCGGCGGCCCCGAGGCTCACGACGGAAGCAACACGCCGGCGCGTGTCCTGATTCAGCGTCCCTCTCAGTTTTTCGAGATACCAGACGTATCCGGCTGACGCCGCGACGGCGATAAACATCACCACGGCGATTGTTTCAAGCCAACCAACGACGAGTTCGAGCACCGGAAGCTTGAACAGATAGAACGCGATGTCGCGCCCGAACACCGGATCGCTGATGTTGGCCGGATGCGCGTGCAGGTACAACGCGAACTGAGGCCACTGCTGACTGAGACTCAACGCCGAAAGCAATGCGATAGCGGCAGGCAATACCCAAACGGCCGGCCGATAAATCCAAGGCAAAAAGTTCGCGTCGCCCAGCTCTTCGACTGACGAGATTCGAAACTTCGTGCGTTCCGTAAGCTCGGGAAGTGTCCTGCTCAAAAAGATGAATGGCACTCGCGCAATCAGAAACGAAAGAACGAAGAAGACAAGAAACAACAATCCGCCGAGTCGAAACTTATACCAGTACACGCTCGGATATCCGATCGAGGAAAACCACAGCGAGTCGATGTAGATGTTGTTGAGCTGTGAGCCGGAAAACAAAAGCACAACTACGATAAGCACCACAACGATGAGCCCGATTCGGCGCTTGCGAGGCTTAATGTCGATAACGTCAAACAGCCGGTCTTCGTCCATAGTGCCGCAATCATAGTGTAAGCATCATGGAAGGGCAATCACTCGATGGACCGCTAAGGCAAAGCGGTTTGGAGAAAGGAGTCGAGCCGCTCGATGTATAATTTCGGATTCGCCTGATAACCATGCCCGTGCACGTTGTCGCCGGGGCCTTCGACGATCAACAACTGACGCATCGGACTCGCCGAGGCCAGGTAGAGTTGCTCGGCGATCTCGGGTGGCATTCGCTTGTCGTGAACCGCCGCGATAAACATTATCGGCCGGTCGCCGATTCGCTTCACCGCGCCGAGCACGTCAAACTTCGCGCCGTCGAAGCCCGCGCGGCTTTGGATGAAATACTTCAATTCGTTTCCGATCGGAAAGACGGGCAGGTGTAGAAACAGCTTTAGATGATGATCGACCGTGTGATCGAAGGAAAGAAACGAACTGTCCGAAACTACCGCGGCGATTTCCGGGGTTTCAGCCGCCGCAAGCAACGCTGCGGTGGCGCCCATCGAAATTCCAAACGCAACTATCTCGTCATTCGTTCGCGACTCGTCGCGCAGATATCGCGCGGCGGCTTCGACATCCAATCGCTCGTTATAACCGAGGCTCACGCGAGCCTTGCCGCTCGAGCCGTGATTGCGCGAGTCGTACAACAATGCCCCATAGCCCAGCCGGCACAAATCCATCGCGCGCTCCAGAAGCTCTCGCCGCGATCTGAACAGCCCGTGAGAATAAATGATGGTTGTGTGTTTGCCGCGAGCCGGCACCAGCCATCCGCTGATCCTGACTCGATCTGAAGTTTGAAACTCAATGTCCTTGAACTGAAACCCGAAAGTAGCGGGAGTCTCAGTCAGGCCGCGATCCATCGGGCGCGTGCCCGCGCTTGTGACGAGAGCCGCCAGCCCCCACGGAATCACGCCGAACAGAAGAATCACGACGAGTATGATCAGGGTTATGACGACGCGCTTCAGGATTCGCCGCCATCGCGGGCGCTTAGGCTTCTCCGCGGTTGGCTCGGCTGATTGATTCATTGTTCGGCGCTCACGGGTTCTTTCATTATGAAGATGCAAGCGGCTGCAGCAAGGGTCACGACGCCGCTGAACAATCCGACCGAGCGATATCCTACGTGATCATAGAGCGGACCGCACGCGAACGTCGCGATCGCGATGCCAATCTGCGAGGCGGTGTTCCGGGCAGCGACCAGTGTTCCTCGCGCGCTTCGAGGCACGAGCTCAGTCGCAAGCGCCTGCAGCGGTCCCTGTCTGAATGCAAACGCGAGCGCGGCAGTCATCAGGCTCACGTGAAGCACAATGCCTCTACCAAGCGATGGAATCAGGAGCAGCATAACCGCGAGCACGATTGTGCTGAGTATCGAAACACCGCGCTTGCCCACTCTGTCCGAAACCGGCCCTGCGACCCCGGCTCCGATCAACAGCGCGATGCCTATCAGGAAAAACATAATATCGAATTCTCGAGTCGTGAACTGCAAGCTCTCCGTCAACCACGAACCCAAATAAAAGAAGAACCCGACAAACCCACCCGAAACACAAAACCCGGCGGCAATCGCGGCGATTCGCTCGCGATTGTCGAACATCATTCTGATGTTGTGAAAGCGACGCGATACCAAAGTGGAAGGATCGGTCATCAGGTGTTTGTCTTCGGGCAGTAGAGCCAGCACCGCCACAAAGCCAAGCATGGACAACCCGCCAAAAAAAGCAAAGCTGCTTCGCCATCCTTGCCACTGCGCTATGTTGTTCGCGATCTGAACGCCGATCACCAGCGCGCCGAAGTATCCAGCCTGAACGATGCTCATCGCGACGCCTCGGCGCTTATAAGGAAAGTAGTCCGCAACGTAGGCGATGGAACAGGTCGAGAAGGTTCCTGCCGCAAGCCCGGTGAACAATCGGACGACGGCCAGTGCTCGAACATCGTGGATCAACGTGACTGCGCCCAGCGAGGCGCCGAACAGAATCGAGGCGTAGAGCAAAAACCTTCGCCGGCCAAAGCGATCCGAGATCGGCCCGATCAACAGCGCCGCCGTGGCCGCCGCCAACGCGTAAGCCGGCCCGATCAACTGTCCGACTTCGCCTTTTTTCAATCCGAACTCTCGCGCGATAAGCGGCAGCAAAGGCGAGATCATCTGGTTGTCGCTGCTTCCGAGGAAGAAGATCAGGAAGAGGATCGCGATCACGACGCCGGCGCGGGCGGGGGAGCTGGTTTCGTGGCCGGCCTTGGCCTGCTTGGTCTTCGGTGCCGTCATTCGTTGTCGCGCGCCGTTTCAGAGTGTTGTTCAGCAGCGATTCCGAGCACTGAATGACGCCGCATACCAACTCTGGCGATGCTAGAGTAACGAGCGCGGGAGTGTCAACAACCGCTGCCTGCAGATCATCAGATGTCAGTCGTAATAAATGAAAAGATCGCGATGATTCGAGATTCACTTTGCGGAATCGCGTGCGTCGTGATCACCCACTCACTCGGCAGGTGTTGTTCCAGCTTCGCCGCCAAATCCGCGCCGCAGTAGAGCATCAATCGCTGTGGCCGAGCCATTGACTCAATCACGGATTGAAAAACTGTTTCCGCTTTCTCGAGCGCTCGGCTGGTGAGTAACTGATAAGCGGTCCAGTCAAATTCTTCGAGCCTCGCCGTTGCGATCCGCAGATTCGCGAGCCGAAGATCATCCTTCGCTTCCTTCAGGAACAGCGACTTCTTTTGATTAGCTTCGAGCGCGGTCACTTCCAGATCAGGTCTGACAATAGCTAGCGGAATCGCCGGAAACCCCGCGCCGCTTCCAATGTCCAAAACCATCCGCTCGGTCTCGAGGAACTGCGCGCCGAAAAACGATTCGGCATAGTGAAACCGTGCAGCTTCCCGGGGCTCGGTGATCCTGGTGAGATTGACTCGCGGGTTCCATCGGCACAGCAAGTCGTAATGCAATGCGCATTGATCGAGTTGTTGTTCGGTCAGCGCATCAAGCCCGAAGCTTGAAACAACTTCCTCGAGAGCCGGCTTGAATCCGTTTGTAGATTGCTTGCTCATGCGTCAGCGTTGTTAGCCGGGCCGGACATTAATTAGAATGTTCGCGGCGTCATAATGCAATGCGGGGGAATGAATTGGGCATCAAGGCAATCAGTTTCGATTTTTGGCATACGCTGTTCACCGAGAAACCTGGGCTGTTCACGCTCTATCAAAAGCGGCGCCGCAGTCTGCTCGCCGAAGCCGTGCTGACTCAACGCGATGTTCCGCACTCTGAACTCGAGCTGGCTTGCCGAGTCGAGGCAGAGTGTCATCACAGAATCTGGCAAGACGAACATCGCACGCTCGATGCCGTCGAGCGCGTCACGTCAATCCTGAATCAACTCGATGTAGAGCTTCCGGACCTCGAGCTTGCCGGGCTTGTCGCGGGATTCGAAGAGGGTATACTCGAACACCCGCCGGTGATGGTAACCGGCGCGAGCGAAGTTTTGCGCGAGTTGTCGAGTCGATACAAGTTGGGAGTCATCTCGGACGTGGGCTTCTCGCCCGGACGAGTGCTGAAGCGGGTGCTTGCAACCAACGGCCTGATCGACGTGTTCGACTCGTTGGTTTTTTCCGATGAGGCGGGCCGCGCAAAGCCTCACATCGAAGTCTTCGAAGCAACGGCTCGATCGCTCGGGGTTTCGCCGAGCGAGATCGTTCACGTTGGCGACTTGGAACGCACGGACATCATCGGCGCAAAGCTTGCCGGGTTCCACGCGATAAGATTTACCGGAATCACTCCAATGGAAGAAGACGAGCCGACGGTGGCAGACTTCGTGACTGATGACCTTGCTGAGATTCCACGGCTGGTTGAAATGATTGATTAGTCAGTAGTCCGTAGTCCGTAGTTTGTAGTCCGTAGTCAGTACAAAACATTCGGGAGAGAGGCGCACAACAAGTGAAGATTTTCAATCTGCGGGAAGCCGAAGCATCACGAGACATCGATATTAAGATGATGGCTACGCGTTCGTCGCGCTATCGGGTGTTTGGAACTTCGGAGCGTATCCAGGTAGATGAGATGGCGGTTGTTGACTTACGTGATGGTGTTGAACCGCCGGACTTCGCGACTCAATTCACTGTGCTCGATCGCCACCCAATGAAAGCTGTCTGTTTGGTCCGACGGGTTGGTTAGTGCTACAACGGCCAGGCAATCGGGTTGTAATGGTGTTAGCCTGTGATGTAGCATTCGACTAGAGGTTAAGAGATATGACGGAGAGAGACTTAGTGATCGCAGTTGTCTTTATCGTGCTTGCGCTCTTTATCCTCCTCACTAATAAACTCGCGAGGGCGGTTGTGCGCGAGACTCTAGCGCATCCGTTTCGGAATGCCAGAATAAGCACTGCGTCGCAAAGCGGAGAAATTGAAGTCGAGCCGGAGGACAAGCATGTCAGTCGCGTTGCACCGGCTTAATATGCATAGTTAGTGCCTTGTCCTTATGCCAAAAAGACACGTTACCGTCGCGGTTCCCTTCAAGATGGCCTTCTGGGGTGCGTTAGTGTTGACGCTAGCTTCGGCGGCGATCTGCGTTTACCTTGGCCCAAAGGCTACTCCCGACAATGAGGCAATCAAGGGACTGATCGATACCTTCTCGACCACTTGGAAGATTGGCTGTGGTGCGTTTTTCGGACTGCTCGGGGGCAAGGCTCTTCCCTAAATCGCTTCACCGGTTTGAACCGGCTATTCCCATTCAATCGTCGATGGCGGTTTCGAGCTGATGTCGTAAACCACTCGATTGATCCCGCGGACCTCGCTCACAATTCGAGAAGAGATTCGCTGAAGCACTTCATACGGCACGCGAGCCCAATCGGCGGTCATTCCATCAAGCGACTCAACTATCCGCAGCGCGACTGCATTATCATAAGTGCGCATGTCGCCCATCACCCCGACCGTCGAGACCGGCAACAACACCGCGAATGATTGCCATACCTTGTCGTAAAGATCCGCGCGGCGCATCTCTTCGATAACAATAAAGTCAGCCTCCTGGAGCAGCGTCACTCGATCGGGGGTCACCTCGCCAAGGATGCGAACGGCGAGTCCCGGACCCGGAAACGGCTGGCGTCCGATGATTTCCTCGGGAAGACCGAGCTCGCGGCCGACGCGCCGCACTTCATCCTTGAACAACTCGCGCAGCGGCTCGATCAGTTTCAGGTTCATCTTCTCAGGCAAGCCGCCCACGTTATGATGCGACTTGATCACCGCCGATGGACCTTTGACGGAAACCGATTCGATGACGTCGGGATAAAGCGTGCCTTGCACGAGGAAGTCTTCGTGGCCGAGCTTGCGCGCTTCTTCCTGAAAGATTTCGATGAACTCATTGCCGATGATCTTGCGTTTGCGTTCGGGATCGGCGACGCCGGCGAGCTTAGTCAGAAAGCGCTCGCCCGCCGCAACGCCGACTACATTCAAGTCCATCTCGCGATAAGCCTCGAGCACCTCTTCGAATTCGTTCTTTCGAAGCAGGCCTGTGTCGACGAAGATGCAAGTCTGGCGATTGCCGATAGCTCGCGCGACAAGCGCCGCCGCGACCGACGAATCAACTCCGCCCGATAATCCACACACCGCGTTGCCGTCGCCGACTCGACGCCGGACGTCCTCGATCGTAGTCTCGATGAAAGACGACATAGTCCAGTCGCATCGCAAATGGCAAACGTTGACCAGGAAGTTGCGCAGGATCTCTTTGCCTTGCGGAGTGTGCGCGACCTCGGGATGAAACTGCACGCCGTAGAGTTTTCGTTGTGGGTCTTCGACGGCGCCGATCGCGGCCTCGGTTGCCGCTGTGATCGTGAAGCCTTCAGGCGGGCGGCTGACATAATCGCCGTGGCTCATCCAGACTTTCAACGTCGAGGGCAGTCCCGCGAGCAACTGACTCTCGGATTTCACTTCGATATCGGCGTGTCCGTACTCGCGGCGATTCGAAGGCTTCACCTCGCCTCCAAGGAAATGAGCCATCAACTGAACGCCGTAACAAATCCCGAGCACGGGCACTCCCACTTGAATGACGGCAGGATCAGGATGAGGTGCGCCTTCTTCATAAACCGACGAGGGGCCTCCGGAGAGAATGATGCCTCGCGGGTCTTTAGCGCGGAGTTCTTCGACGGTTATGTTGAACGGAACGATTTCGGAATAGACGCCAAGCTCGCGAACCCTTCGAGCGATGAGTTGAGTGTATTGCCCACCGAAGTCGAGAATGAGAACCGTTTCGTGATCGGAGGCCATAAGCTTGAACGGACGTGCATTATAGGAAGTGTTGAGTTCGTGTGTAAAGCGACGTCGCCTGTGAAATTTCTTTCTTTCTCGATTGATTCGTAGCTTATAATCAATGTGCGATGTCCAAGGTAGAAACTACGATGACAGTTCCACTGACGACCACGGAATTCGGCACTATTCGCGTGGGCCATTCACGAGTCAGCCTGGATTCTGTAGTCCATCATTATGAGTTGGGCGCGAGTGCTGAACAGATAGCCGAGAGTTTTCCTTCTCTAGAACTGGGGGATATCTACACCGTCCTCGCTTACTACCTTGCGAATCGCGAGTCCGTCGAAGATTATCTGAAGCGCCAGGAAGCAGAGGCCGGCGCCCTGCAGCAACAGATCGAATCAGACCCAGCACAGCAAGAGGCGACAAATCAACTACGAGAGCGCATTGGCGCTCGTTGGGCAGCTCGGCAGTCAACGACAGATTCCGCAACTGATTGACAAAATGCTCCGGCTCCTCATCGATCACGATCTTGATCAAGACATCCTGCGAGGACTCATACGCCGCGTCCCTGAACTCGACGCAGTCACTGCTTATGATATCGGGAAGAGCGAGGTCAGACCCAGAGCTACTTGCATGGGCTGCGGAAGCGGGACGCGTGCTCGTAACTCACGACCGCCGGACCATGCCGGCCCACGCCGCTCGGCGCCTGGCAGCAGGCCAGGTTTAGCCGCCGTCATAGTAGTGGCGCGCCGAATACCCATCAGCACAGCAATTGATGTGCTTGAGATGCCATTCTATGCAGTGAACCTGAGGAATGGATGAATCTCGTTCGGCATATTCCTTTGTAGATCGGTGCCATCGCGCAGGACCGCGCATTAATATTAACTGATGCCAATCGAACTCAGCGCTTGTGAATCTTGATCACAACCGAACCGCTCGGAGCCGACTCGATCCAGAAATCAACTTTGTCGCCGGGCGCGATTTCATCAAGCAGCGATTTGTCTTTGACCTGATAGGGCATATCCATTGCCGGCATGAAATCCTTTATCGCTTCGTGATCGATTTGCACCGATGCGTTCTCTCGATCGACGGATTGAATGACGCCGACTCCCCGATGAATATTTGCGTTCGAAGACGTTTCGCCGGCTCCGGCAAGATAACGCAAGTCGGCGATGATCTCTTCGGGGGTCCATTCGTTTCCACGATAGAGCTTCGCAAGTTTTCCATCGCTATCGATGATCGCCGTTCGCAACGAGTGAACGATCTGATCTCCATCGGGCCAATATTGCAAACCAAACCAGGTACCGATCGCTTTCACTTCGTCTTTGGTGCCGCCGGCGAAATCCCACTGATGCAAATCGGCCGAATGCGCAGCCGCATAGTCTCGCAAGACCCTTGGCGTGTCGTATTCCGGATCGACGGTGATGCTCAGGAGCTCGGTCTTCGAGTAAAGCTGAGGCTCAGACTTCAGTGCGTTCTGAATCCGAGAGAAGTTCTCGGTCATCAACGGACAATAATCAGGCAACGGGCAGCGCGTGTAGATAAAGGTCAACACGACCGCGCGTCCCCGGTACTTCTTGAAGCTCGCGCGTTTCCCATCCTGATTCACAAACGCGAAGTCGGGAACTTCGTCGCCAATTGCGGGCTCGATCGCCGACGTTGCTTTTCCGATGTTCGACGGATCAACCGCTTCGCGAGTGACGATGATGTCTTCAAGCCGAGCTCGAAGACCGCCGACGGCAAGCGTCGCTTGTATCCGATCGCCCTCCGACACTTCGTTCAATAGTCGTTGGTCGTCAAGCATGAAAGTCATCGTCATCGCTTCCATGTATCCCGGAATCGCCTGGTGCGCGATGGTCACCGTCGAGCCTCGCTTGTCGACGCTGACCACTTTTCCTTTGAGATCGTATCGCTGCACGTTCGCGGATTTCCTGCACGCGGCCGACGTGCTGATAAGAAGAAACGCGATGAGAGTGAGACACGCTCTCGAAACGATTTGGTGATTGGGTTGCATCGCGAGAAATTCTCCGACATCGAGACTGGAACGACAACCCGTCGCATTGACTCATCAAAAATCTATCTGAAATCGAATCGTTGCCTCACGTAAAAATCTATTCGAAATTTGAGGAGAATAAGAGCCTCCGAAGGATGAAATCAGGAGGCAGAGATGGGGCTG
>Ga0070703_10000171_pt1 | contig 32050 bp, 25 predicted proteins | sample KBSK5251metaG_FD_65453 | JGI IMG/M metagenome (GOLD analysis project Ga0070703, IMG submission 65453) | Corn, switchgrass and miscanthus rhizosphere microbial communities from Kellogg Biological Station, Michigan, USA - KBS K5-25-1 metaG | ecosystem: Host-associated > Plants > Roots >... | reverse complement strand
CGAGTTGGGGAGCGCTGGAAGAGTATCGTGACGGCTACCGTCAGGGATTTGAAGTTGGTTACAGCGCGGGTTACAACCGTCAACCATTTGATTCAAGTATTCCTGCCGATCTGCGCCGACGAACTGAGGACAACACGGTTCAGAATCCTATAGATCAGAATAAGACGCCGGGGGACAACACCAACACCGGACCTGGAAATGAGCCGGTGAACGGCCTCGTAATTCCGCGCGACACAATTCTGTTGGTCGAGTTGCTCAATGAACTCTCGACTGAAATCTCGCAGCAGGGAGATCCATTCCAGGCACGCGTGGTCAGTCCCCAACAATATGCCGGCGCAATCCTCGTGGGTCACATTGTGCAGCTCAAGCGACCGGGAAAAGCAAAAGGTACTGCGCAGCTTCAGTTGTCTTTTGAGCAGATAAAGTTTCCCAGTGGCCAGACTGCAAAAATAAGCGGACAGGTCATTGAGGTGATCCCGAATGGCGGAACTCAAGGCGTCGGCAAAGTAGATTCTGAAGGCGGAGTTCAGGGCCAGACTTCTACCAAGAATGATGCGGGGAAGATAGGCGGTGCGGCGGGCATCGGCGCGGTGTTCGGGGCAATTTTTGGCGGTGGTTCAGGAGCAGCAATCGGCGCCGGCATCGGCGCAGGCGTCGGCACTGCCGGCGTGCTGACTTCACGCGGGAAAGAGATTCGACTGACTCAGGGCCAGCAGTTACGCGTTCGCACTTCGGGCGACGTGGAAGTCCAGTAACATTGCCGATTGCAGATTGGCAATTGGGATCGGTCTCTATTCCCAAGCTATTCACGGATCGCAACTGTCGAAAATACGGCACATCCACAATCGAAAATTGGCAATTGGCAATCGGCAATCCACGATCACGCTGCTTACGGATTTCGGCATGCTGGATTATTTTGTCGGGGCGATGAAAGGAGTGATCCTTTCAGGTAATCCAACTGCGACCATAGTTGATATCACGCACGATATTCCGGCCCAGGACATTCATGCCGCCGCCTTCAACCTGCTCGCTGCCTACAAAGATTTTCCCTCCGGAACAATTCACGTCGCAGTCGTTGACCCGGGCGTAGGCTCTAGTCGTCGTCCGATCCTCATCGAATGCGCGGCGCAGATATTTGTGGGGCCGGACAATGGATTATTTAGTTGGATCTGTGAACGCGAAGGACGCTTTCTGGCGCGGCATCTGACGAATGAAACGTTTTTTAAAGGTCCGATGAGCGCCACGTTTCATGGTCGTGATGTATTTGCGCCGGTCGCTGCCGCGCTCTCGAAAGGCGTCGCTACAGAAGAATTCGGCCCGCTGATCGACGACCTGATCGCACTTGAGTCGTTAACCCCCAGGAGCAATGATGACGGAACGCTCGAGGCCGCCATTATTCATATCGACAGATTTGGCAACTGCATAACCAATCTCACCACTGAACATCTTACAGAGGACGTTAACCGTCGAGCCACGCTGGTCGTGAATGACCACGAGATAACTTCCTTCCGAAAATTCTTTTCTGCAGAAGCTGTCGGCAACGAGACATTATTCATGATTCCCGGCAGCGCCGGCTTCATCGAAATTGCGGCGCAAAATTCTTCAGCGGCTTCGATCTTGCAAGCGCAGCGCGGCCAATTGATACGGTTGCAAACCGGAACCTGAAGACGTGAAATAAATGTCTTTTGACTCATCTGGCCTTCGCTTGTCACTCGCTTATCGCTCTGTTATCTTCGCCTTACAAATCAATCTGAAGGATCAAATGCATGGATAAAGCTAAGGGCAGTTCCGCGGGGAGCGCGGTCGCCACGGGACTGAGAGGCGTAGTCGCTGCCTCCTCATCGATCGGCGACGTCAATGGCGAGAAGGGCGAGCTGATTTATCAGGGCGTCAACATCCACGATCTCGCCACCAAATCAACATTTGAAGAAGTTGTGTTTCTGCTGTGGAACGGGCGGCTGCCGAAACGGGCTGAGCTGGATGAGTTGAAGAATAACCTGGCTGCGTCTTACGAACTTCAGCCGGAAATCATTGAAGTGATCAAAGGAATGGCCGCGCGCGTTCCGAAAACCGCCGATCCGATGGACCGTCTTCGTACTGTCGTTTCGGCCCTGGCAATGTTTGACCCTGAGGCGCGCGATCTTTCACGCGAGACGAGCATCAGAGTCGCGACGCGTCTGACCGCGCGATTTCCAACGATCGTAGCTGCCATTGATCGAGCTCGAAACGGTCTCGAAATCATCCAACCCAAACCGGAATTGAATATCGCCACGAACTTTCTTTACCAGCTGAAAGGCAAAATGCCTGACGAGTTCGACGCTCATGTTTTGGATGTCGCGTTGATCCTGCAAGCCGATCACGAATTGAATGCCTCGACTTTCACGGCCAGAGTGGTGGCGGGAACGTTGGCCGACATGTACAGCGCAGTGACTGCCGCGCTGGGAGCGCTTTCGGGCCCACTCCACGGCGGCGCGAACACCGCAATCATGAAGATTCTGCTCGAGATTGACGACGTCGAACGGGTTGAAGCTTACGTCAGCGACGCCCTGTCGAAAAAGAAAAAGATCATGGGCTTCGGCCACGCTGTCTACAAGACCGAGGACCCGCGCGCGACACACTTGCGGCGCTTCTCGAAGGAAATGGGCGAGCGCAAAGGCAATTCGAAGTGGTACGAAATCACCGCGAAGCTCGAAGCGATCATGAAGCGCGAGAAGAACCTTCTGCCGAACGTCGATGCTTATTCAGCGTCAACGTATTACATGATGGGAATTCCGCTGGATCTTTACACGCCAATCTTTGCGATTAGCCGCATCAGCGGTTGGACGGCTCACATCCTCGAACAGTACGCCGACAACAAGCTGATTCGGCCGCGCGCGGAATATGTCGGGCCGAGGGATGTGCCTTACGTGCCGATTGACGAGCGGTGATTCTCCTGTGAAGAAGTTGGCTGTGAAGCTGGGCCAGCTCGAAAGAAAATTAACGGGACGGCTCGATGTTCACGAGAAGGCCATCATTGAACTCTTTGCGCGCACCCGAACTCTGCTAAAACCACCGCCGCCACAGCCCGAAGTGAAACGACGGAGAATTGGCTTCTAGTTTCCCCGGCAGGTCACTGATCGTCCGTCACCCGCACAAAATCCGAGCCGGGTCCAAACTGATCCAGTCCTTCGGCCGCACTGGCATCAATGATCGATCCGATCGTTGGATGAAAGGCGTCCTCATGCATAGCAGTGCATGGCGGTTGGGTCGCGGCAATCACCGGTACTGGCTCGATGAACGGAGCCGGTGGAGGCGGTTGTTGTGATACGTGAATGTCGCGATCTTCGTATTTCAAACCGTGCGGGAATTCTTTCCGGACCTTCTCGGCAATGTCGCCCAGATCGATGAAGCAGTCCGCGACGTCGATTAACTTCGGCGCGGTGTTGGATCTAAAGCCGACGATTTCGACGCGACAGCCTTTGTAAGCGACGGCGTTCACCGCGTAAACAAAATCTTCGTCGCCGGAAACCAGCACCGCAGTGTCGTACCGGCCGGCAAGAGACAGCATGTCGACGGCAATTTCGACGTCAAGGTTCGCCTTTCGCGTGCCGTCGTAAAAAGTCTTAAGCTCTTTCTGCACGACGCGAAAGCCGTTGCGCCTCATCCACAGCAGAAACCCCTGCTGTCGTTCTGCTCCTGCATCAACTCCAGTGTAAAAGAAGGCTCGAAATAAACGTCCATCGCCTAGTAGCACTCGCAACAATTTGTTGTAATCGATATCGATGTTGTGAAATCGCGCCGCATGAAACAGATTGTTTCCGTCGATAAAGATTGCCACTTTTCCGCGATGGCCGAATTGCAACGATATGTTGTTGGCCGAATCAAAGTGGTTCACGTTTCTTAAACTCCAAATAGGATTTTCAATAAGCACGTCTAGAATGCCGCTGGGACACCGCTCGGGTCAAGCGAGGGTCCAAAAGTACTGCCGGGCTGAAGAGAAGACACATCTACTTTGTGGTTTCTCTGCGGCTTTGCGCCTTTGCGTGAGAATTACGGTGCGGAGAAAGTTATTCACGCAAAGACGCGAAGGCGCAGAGATACGCAAAGCCAAGACACGCGGTCAAAACATTTTGGCAGTGGATTCAAGGCTCGCATCGTATAATCAGGGTCGAGGCGCGATGTGACTGAATTGGATAACTCGGAATTGCTCAACCTGGAAACCGGCTCTGACACGAGGCCGCGCAGTTTTACGCCTGCCGAAATGGTAACGTGCGAATCGTGCCTGCGAGCCAATCCGCCGACTCGTTCAACCTGCCTGTATTGCGCCGAGCGTCTGGCGGGAACTGAACCAGTCGAGGCGCCGCAGGCCGAAAGTGACGCCACGCCCGCCGCGACACTGACCGCCTTCTACGTAGTGTTGCCGCCTCGCTCGAATGAAGCCCTCGACGAATCCCTTCTGCAGCAGATCGCGAATCGTTCGGAAATGAAGTTGCCGGATTTGCAAAGCGCTTTGCGCGCCGGCGGCGCATTGCCGCTGGTGCAAGCAAACACAAGTAAGCAAGCCGAGGATTTGATCGATGAGTTTCAAGCGCTGGGAATTCAAACAACCCTGGTCAGGAATGAAGAGCTAAACGCCGGCTCGGTCAACAAGAAGATTCGCGCTCTTGAGTTCTCTGATAATGGCCTGACTGGTCTGGCCGGAGTCTCAGGAGAAAGAGTATTTGAGAGCTGGAGCGACTTGACGTTGATAGTCACTGGGCGCCTGCACATGAACAATGTCGAAGACGTGGTCCGTCGCAAACGTGGTGGACACAAGCCGGTCGATCGCCGAGAGCTAACGAACGACGAATCGATCTTTGATCTTTATAGTCGAACTGCAGCTGATGGCTGGCGCATTGGTGCAGACAGCTTTGACTTTTCGTGTCTCGGTGAGAGGAAGGGAATCACCGCCTTCGAGAACTTCCGGGGCTTAATCAATCTTCTTCGTGAACGCTCGGAAAACGTCCAGGTGGATGAGTCTTATCTTGCGGTACGGCCTCTGCTGGCGAAGGTTTGGCCTCTGGGCGCGAATACTCGCACCGGTGGTTGGCGACGGAGCGGTGCGGGCAAGTTCGATCTGTCGACCGTGACGTCAATCGACAACGAAAGTCAGTTTACTAACTATTCGCGGATGCTCCAGTGTTTGAAAATGCGAGAGTGGCAGAAGCCCGACCGTTAGGGAGGGCCCGCTTATCAAGAGGCCCGGTAGTTTAATTTGAGCTTCTCGACTCATCCTCAGCGGTAAGCGCTCTTCAGATATCGCTTAAGCGCAGAGGAGCCCAGAGGTTTTCGCAGAGGGACACGGACGAAAACGAAAATTAGGCACTATCCGAGGCCCTCCCCGACGGTCGGGCTTCTAACACAACCGCCATGAAACGGAAACGCGAACACTCTCCATCAACCGGTTCCCATTTGCTTTACGGAGTGAATCCGTTGATTGAAGCACTGCGTGCCGAGCGTTTGCCCAGCGAAATCATAATTGCCGAAGGCGCGCGCGATGCCCGTTTGCGCGAACTGATTGAGTTGGCCCAGGCCCGGCGTGTGCCGGTGAAACATGCTCCCCGCACGAAACTCGATCGCGAAGTTGGCAACAGTTTTCATCAGGGAGTAATGGCCCACATCGCTCCGGCTTCGTATGCGGACGTGGAAACTCTGCTGGATACGATTGCCGCGCGAGTTGGCAGTGAATCCGAACCATTGGTTTTGGTGCTGGATGGAATCGAGGACCCGCGCAATCTCGGCGCAATTCTGCGAACGGCCGAATGCGCCGGGGCCGACGGGGTTTTCATTCCAGAGCGACGCGCCGCGGGGTTGAACGAGACGGTGGCCAAGGCTTCGGCCGGAGCTGTCGAGCACTTGCCCATTGCGCGGGTCACGAACCTCTCGCGTTTGATCGAACAACTCAAAGAGCGTAACGTCTGGATTGTTGGAACTGCCGCCCAGGCTGCAACAGCCTACACTGAATGGGATTGGACGCGGCCTTCGGCCGTGGTGCTGGGTGGCGAAGGAGCCGGTTTGCATCGCCTGGTGCGCGAGCATTGCGACGTTTTGGTGCAAATTCCAGTGCGGGGAAAGATTGAATCGCTCAACGTTTCAGTGGCCGCCGGTGTTGTTCTCTACGAGGCGCAACGGCAAAGAAGCCAGGAGCGTGGCGTCGGCGAACCGGAATGAGACTGGAGCGCAACCGTCCCGGTTGCCCCTTAACGGAGCAAGCGAGACGCTTGCGCTCCAGTCAAAGTCACAATGCGGGAAATTCAGAACACTCAGCTACGGTTTGTCGTTTAAGATGTTGGAGTATTAAGGAGCCAACCGAAAATGTTCTGTCCAAAGTGTGCAGCTCAAAATGTTGATGGCGCCAGTTTCTGCCGAAGCTGCGGCGCCAATATCAGCCTCGTCCCGCAGGCATTAAGTGGTAAGTTGCCAGAGGCCCCAGCCGAAGCCTGCGATGACTTTGGCTTCCGGCGAAGGCGAAGGAGCGAGCCATCGATCGACAATGCGGTTCGATCGTTGATGATGGGTGTAGCTTTCGCCATCATTTCGATCCTGGTCAGCAAATACAGTCCGGGCGGCTGGACCTGGTGGTATTGGATGTTGATTCCGGCAGCCATATTCTTTTCGCGAGGCGTATCAGGACTGGTGCGCATGAAACAAGCCAAGGCCCAACCCGCCAACTTTGCGTCGCCGCAACTCAACTCGGTGCGCCCGACGGAGCTTCCCGTTCCCAGAACCGGAGAGTTAATGACCCCTGTGCCGAGCGTGACTGAGGGAACGACGAGGCATCTGGGAGCGGAAGCTCAGACACGGCACTTCGATTCGCATTAATCATCACTGAACCTCAAACCCGCATGAGCAGAATCTGCGTCCCCGTTTGCGCTCGCGCCATTGACGAGATGCGCGACGCAGTCGAGCGTGCCGCAGAAGTCGCTGACATTATCGAATTGCGTCTGGATTGTCTGGATGACGTCGACGCAGCTGAGCGAGTAATGGACCACGCACGCTTGTTTGGACGTCCGCTGATCCTGACACTTCGCAGTGCTGAGCAAGGCGGGCACTCTTCAATTGATTACAAAAGTCGCCGGCAATTCTGGTCATCGCTCAGACCACCGGCTACTGACTGCTTTGTCGATCTCGAATACGATCTGGTCCAGGATTTGTCATCCGCAGTATCGATGCAGCTTGACGCCGATTGGAAGCAGGTCATCTGCTCGCATCATGATTTCAAAGTTGTGCCGCCGGAGCTTGATCGAATCTATGAAAGAATGACGGCGACGCCGGCCGGCATTATCAAAATTGCGGCGCAGGCGAATGATGCGATCGATTGCCTTCCAATCTTGCGGTTGCTCGAGCGGGCTCGGAAGGAAAATCGCGAGTTGATCGCGATTGCCATGGGTCCGGCCGGAATAATGACCCGAGTCCTCGGTCCGTCTCGCGGATCGTTTCTGACGTACGGCTCGCTCGATGATGAAAATGCAACGGCGCCGGGGCAGCTTACCGCGAGAGAACTTCGAGATGTCTATCGGATCGAACGCATAGATTCAGAGACCGAGGTGATGGGCATCGTGGGCAATCCCGTTAGTCAATCGCTGTCTCCGTTAATGCATAACGCGGCGTTCGCGGCCGCAAACCTCAACGCCGTTTACCTGCCATTCCAAACGCAGGATGTAACTGAATTCCTGCGGCGCATGGTCCATCCGAAGACACGCGAAATTGCTTGGAACCTGCGCGGTTTGAGCGTCACGATTCCTCACAAATCTACCGTGATGCCTTTGCTTGATTGGATTGACGAGACTGCAAAAGAGATTGGAGCCGTCAATACGATCATCGTGCGCGACGACCAATTGCATGGCTACAACACTGATGGTTCGGGGTTCATCGCGCCGTTGCTCAATCGATTTGGGTCGGTCAGATATGTGCGATGCGCGGTAATCGGCGCCGGCGGCGCAGCCCGAGCGGCGTGTTGGGCTCTAATCAAAGAAGGCGCAAGCGTTGATCTGTTTGCGCGCAACGTGGACCGCGCGGCGACCACCGCAAACGACTCTGGAGTGCCTTGTCGTGAACTGTCGGAGGCTGACTTTACCGGCTTTGATATCGTCATAAACGCAACACCGCTGGGCATGTCCGGCGCGACGCGGGGGATGACGCCGGCGACGGCTGCACAACTCCAAGGGGTGCGGTTGGCTTACGATCTCGTTTACAATCCAATTGAGACAGTATTTTTGCGCGAAGCGAGAGCTGCCGGATGCGACACCTTGACCGGAATTGAAATGTTGATCGCACAGGCCGCTGAGCAGTTCAGGTTGTGGACCGGTAAAGAGCCCGACCTGGAAGTAATGCGAGACGCTGCTTTGTCGCTTATCTAAAAATTGAACAATAGCCAACCACCGGAATGAACAGAAATCCCTCTGACCGATACAGCAGGCAAGTCCTTTTCGCCGGCATTGGCCGCGAAGGTCAGAAGCGGCTGGCCGATTCTCGCGCCGTGATCATCGGTTGTGGCGCTCTCGGTTCGGCTCAGGCTGAATCACTCGCGCGGGCCGGTATAGGCAAGCTGCGAATCGTCGATCGAGACTTTGTCGAGTTCTCAAATCTTCAGCGACAGACGATGTTTACGGAAAGCGATGCGGCGCAAAGGCTGCCGAAAGCGATTGCCGCCGCCGATCATCTGCGCGAAATAAATTCCGATATCGAAGTCGAGCCGGAAATTGCCGACGTCAATCATTCGAACGTTGAGCGGCTGATTCAGGACGGCGAAGTGGTGATCGACGGCACAGACAATTTCGCTACGCGGTACTTAATTAACGATGCGTGCGTGAAGCACGGTGTGAATTGGATTTATGGGGCCGCAGTTGGATCTTACGGCGTGACGATGACGATTCGGCCCAAAGTTACGCCTTGTCTTCGCTGTGTGTTCCCGGAAACGCCCGCGGCTGCGACGGCGCCAACCTGTGACACGGCCGGAGTGATCATGCCGATCATCAATATCGTAGCGGCGGTCCAGGTCAGTGAGGCGCTGAAACTGCTGACCGGCAATGAAGACGATTTGCACGGCTCGCTGATGCAGTTCGATGTTTGGCGAAACCAGTGGCGCAGCATCTCAATCGGGCAGCCGGTGCAGAATTGCCCAACTTGCTCGCTGGGTAAGTTCGAAACGCTGCAACCGGAAAGCGCCGAGTTCGCCGCCGTGTTGTGCGGACGTCATGCCGTGCAGGTTTCTCCCGCGCATCCCATGCGCGTCGATCTAAATCAGTTGAGCCGGCGTTTGGCGCCCGCCGGTGAAGTAAAGGGAAACGATTACCTGCTTCGCTTTCGCACGGGCGAATTTGAAATGACTATTTTTCAGGACGCCCGATCGATCATTCGCGGCACCGACGACATTTCCACGGCGCGTTCTCTTTACGCAAAATTTATCGGTAACTGAAAGAATATTTCCAGGGCCTTACATATGAACAAATACAGATTGTTCCCCCTTTTGTTTGCGATTTTCCTGTGCTCGGCCTCGGCTGCGCCGGCGGGTCAGCCCATCGTTTGGGAGATCGGTTCGCGCGTCGAATTATTGAAAGGCGAGGCGCGCGGAGTTTCGATCACAGATACGGGCGTCGTCACACTCGCCCCCAACGCCAACGAAATCTTTAACACTGAACAGGCTTACGTTTGGTCCAGCGCGGTTGACTCGGCCGGCAACGTCTATCTTGGCACGGGCCATGACGGCAAGCTGTTCCGGATCGGCGCCGACGGAAAAGGTGCGCTGCTCTACAAGGCATCGGAATTGGACGTGACGGCGTTGGCCATAGGCCGCGATGGTTCGCTGTTCGCGGCAACCTCTCCCGATGGCAAGGTCTATCGCGTCACCGCCGATGGCAAAGCCGACGTCTACTTCGATCCGGCCGACAAATACATCTGGTCTTTGGCAATTTTGAATGACGGATCGCTCGCCGTGGGCACGGGCGATAATGGAAAGCTTTATCGAGTTCGGACCGCGGGTGCGAAACCGGAAGCTTCTCTGCTGATTGATACGACGCAGACGCACGTCATGTCCCTGGCGGTGACTACGAAGGGCGATCTTTTCGCCGGTACCGATCCGGGCGGATTGGTTTTGCGCATCTCGCCTGATGGAAAAGCCTTCGCTGTTCACGACGCATCATTGCGCGAGATTCATGCTCTCGCTCCAGCTCCCGACGGTTCTATCTATGCCCTGGCGCTGGGAGATGCGGCTTCGACTGCCAAGGCGGCTGCCACAACCGATGTCGCAACGGTCACGGCGGCGGTGACTTCCACTGTAACGGCGGCGGATGAAACAGGGGCGACCGGCCAAACTGCGTCGGCGCGCAGCCGCAGCGATTTGTCGAATGCGCGCAGCGCCGTGCTTCATATTCTGCCCGACGGTGCTGCCGACATCGTTTGGAGCTCGACCAGCGTAACCGGCTTTTCGATTCTTTCGACGAAGGGCGGAGTGCTGATCGGCACGTCTGACAAAGGTCGAGTTTATCTGGCCACCGACGACGGACGCGACACTTTGCTGCTGCAATCGACTGAGGCTCAAATCTCTTCGCTGGTCGCGCGCGGGTCGGATGTTTTTGCTGCTTCCAGTAATCAGGGCAAGCTGGTTCGTTTCGGCGGCGCAGCAGTCAAAGAAGGCAGTTATGAATCACCTGTGCGCGATGCCAAACTCGTTTCTTCGTGGGGACGGATTTGGTGGCGCGGCAGTGGACCGATTGAGATGCAAACGCGCAGCGGTAACAGCGAGCGCCCCGACACTACCTGGAGCGATTGGAGTGCTGCGTACACCGACGCTAACGGATCTCAAATCGCCAGTCCCAAAGCCAGGTTCATTCAGTGGCGAGCGGTTCTGCGCGTTGGCAATCGTGCTAATGCCGGAGATGCAAAACTGGAAGATGTCAGCCTTGCTTATCTTCCGCGCAACGTCGCGCCCGAAGTGCTGGCGATAAGTGTTTTGCCGCCGGGCATCGCTTTGCAACCGCAGATTCAAATTCAGGTCGATCCCAACATCGAGGCGTCAGGTCTCGATCCGTCTCTGTTCGGCATGGTCGTGCAAGCGCCGCCGCGCCGGCTGTTTCAACGCAGTGCTCGGTCGCTTCAATGGCAGACCGAAGATCGAAACGGTGACACACTCGAGTACGCAGTCTATTATCGCGCGCTGAACGAGACTGCGTTTCGCTTGCTCAAAGATCACATTCGCGAAACATTCTATACGGTCGATGGCGCCAGCCTCGCCGACGGCCGCTATGTGTTTAGGGTGGTGGCCTCTGACGCGCTTGATAATCCGGCCGGCTACGCTCTAACTGCGGAAAGGGTGAGTGAACCGGTCGACGTTGATAACTCGCCACCTGTGGTCAGGTCGGTTGGTCAACTTCAGTTCAACGGGGACCGGGTGCGGGGAACGTTCGACGTTGAAGATGCCACGGGCCGTATCAAGCGGGCCGACGTCAGCATCGATGGTTCCCCCTGGCACGAGATCTTTCCCGATGATGGGATCGCCGACAGCTCAAAGGAACGTTATTCGGTGGATCTCAGTGCCAGCGGGGCAGGGGAGCACACGATTTCGCTTCGGGCCTTTGATAACAGCAATAATGTTGGCAATATAAGCGTAACGTTTCGGCGGTAACGTGCACGATACCGTGCGAAATGGCGCGAAACAGGGTGAATTTCTAGTTTTCGTTAATTCCGGCAAGGTCGAATTAAGCTTAATAAATCGACGATTAGCTTTAACGGATAAACTTTCTGACGTGAATGAGCGTCAAATGATAGTCTCTTGGCATTGAGCTTGCTGAAGACAGGGCAGCGCGACTCTCCGCTTCTCCCTCGGGCGTGATTAGAACAGAGAGGCGGGTAAAGTAGTTATGAAGGAATTAAGACGAATTCTCACGGTGATTTTGATGGCGGCGGTGCTTTCCCTCAGCGCGCTCAGCCAGGCGACGGCGTTCGGTCAAAAAGGCAATGATAATCGGCCGCCTAAAGAGCCGCAGAAGATTAAGGAGCAACCAAAACCACCACCGAAAGACAACAACCAGGGTAACAGCAATCGCAAGAAGCCTTAACCCCAATGGTTTTTAGACTTATTTTGAAACCCGGCTTCCTCACGTGCCGGGTTTCAATGTTTTTGAAGGGGCATTATGAGTTCAAGCAAATTAATTCAAGCATTGAAAATACTACTGGTCGTGTTCTCGTTGGCGGCGCCGATGCAATTGAGCGCTCGTTCCGCGCAGACGAGAAGTTCTCAGTTGATAGCGCGGGCTCAGCAGATTACCGGCGATCGGTTTAATGTGACCACCTCTACGCCCAGAGGAGTTACGGTAATTGCAGTTACAGCGCCTCGCGCTGACGTGCTGGCGACAATCGATCGAGGGTTTGCCGAACTGTTTGCGGTGGCCCGCCGCCATGGCTATCAGAATCATTTGAGTTTCAGCGATTACACCGTCTTCATCGCTCGGGCCGATCGAAACAAGGATAGCAGCGGTCAATACTCGCCCGACATCGCAGTTCCCGCGGGGCAATACGCCGGCGGATATTACGATCAGGGCGGATTCATTTACGCCGCCGGCATGGTGCTGGCGTTTAACCCGTCGGCTTTTATCATTGCCGAGCATGAGCGCGATCTTTCGCGCATCTCAAATATCGTTCGCTACGAAGGCGAACACATCGTGCTCTACTACAACGATCGCGGTCTTTACGCGCGGACAGCGGATCACAGCCGATGTGGGGCGCATCCGATTCTGCAGTAGGTTAAGTCTGGTCGCGGCTAGGCCCGCCGTACACTGCGGTAAGCCTTTGGCTTACCGATCCCGCCCTCTAATATTTCTTGCGGCTACGCCGCTCTGGTTCGAGGCGCAGCCTCGAATAAGAATTAAGACGCCATCGGAAAGGCGGAGTCTTTCCGCAATGTGCTGCGGCTTAGGCGCGCAGCCCTCGCATTCTTGACCCATCCGCTTACGCGTATGGTACTGACTGCCTCGCTCGGATTTGATGTCTCATCGTTTTGCTATCTCCTGCTACGCGTCCTAATATTCACAATCTCTTTACTGTCATTCAAAACAATTCAGGAGTCTCTTAATGAAACGTGCCAAAATTTTTGGCCCGCGCCTCTTGCGCGTGACCTCACGGGCGAGACGCCCGTGCCACTTCGCGTTTTGTATCTCGCTACTTCTCTTACTTGCGCTTAGTACAAAGACAGTCGCCCAACAGGACGACAAACTAAAATCGCGCGCCGAGTTGACCAACTACGAAGAGACAACTCGTTACGAAGAAGTTCTTGCTTTCATCGCTGAACTGCAAAAGCGCAGTCCGCTTATTCGCGTTGAATCTTTCGGCAAATCAGAAGAAGGACGTTTGTTACCACTGATGATTCTTTCGGATTCGCCGATTTCAAATCCGCGTGACGCCCGGGCCACGGGCAAGCCAATAGTCTTTATCATGGCCAACATTCACGCCGGCGAAGTCGAAGGCAAAGAGGCCATGTTGCATCTCTCTCGACGCATTCTGTTTGGCGACCTCCGGCCTCTGCTCAGCAAGTTGATCATTCTGATCGCGCCGATTTACAACGCTGACGGCAACGAGAAGATCAACCTCAATAACCGCACGGCTCAGAACGGCCCCATCGGCGGAGTTGGTGTGCGGGAGAATTCGAAAGGCTACGATCTCAACCGCGATTACATGAAACTCGATTCACCCGAAGCGCAAGCGCTCGTCAATTTATGCAACCGTTGGGACCCGCACCTGACGGTTGATCTGCATACGACCAACGGCTCTTATCACGGCTATCATCTGACCTACTCGCAGCCGCTCAATCCGAATACCAACGCCGAAATTTTGAGTTATCACCGCGACAAGATGCTGCCCGCAATTACCCGAGCGATGTTGCAACGTCACAAGTTTCGCAGTTACTACTACGGCAACTTTCCGCGCTTTACTAATTTGCCCACACCGGGCGAGAAGACGAGATGGGAGGCGTTCACCCACCAACCGCGCATCGGCCAGAATTACCACGGTCTGCGCAACCGCCTCACGATTCTTTCCGAAGCTTACAGCTATCTCACTTTCAAACGGCGCGTTGAAGTGACCGAAGCTTTTGTCGAAGAGATTTTCAAACACGCCGCCGCCAACGCCGCCGAAATCTACCAACTAACAAAACGCGCCGACGAAGAAACTGTGCGGAAGTTCTTAAGCAACGAAATCGTTCAGCAAGGCGTTGCCTTTGAAATGCGCCCGCTGCCAAAGCCCGTGGACATTCTGATCGGCGAAGTCGTGAAGGTAAAAAACCCTCGCAACGGCAAAGACATGACCGCTGCGCTCGAAGATAAATTCAAGCCGGTGCGGATGGATGATTACGGAATCTTCGCGGCGACCAGGAGCGTGCCCGCGCCACGCGCCTACATCTTCAAACCGGAGAAAGATTCGCAGGTTGTGATTGAAAAACTTCTCCAGCACGGAATCGCCGTCGAAGAATTGACGGCGCCGCTGACAGCGGAAGTTGACGTCTTCACCATTGGAAGTGTCACCCCGGCTCAACGCCCCTTCCAAAATCACAAGGAAATGAAAATTACCGGAGAGTACAAAAAAGAGAGCATGACATTTCCGACCGGAACCATCATTGTGCGGACCGCGCAACCTCTCGGCATCCTCGCCTGCTACTTGCTCGAAGCCGAAAGCGACGACGGTTTGGTTGATTGGAACTTTTTTGATCCTTACCTTGGAGCCGGAAAGACTTTTCCGGTTTACAAACTGATGCAGAACGTTAACGCGGCGAGCAGGTTGATAGAAAAACAGTAAGCATCCACAGATTACTCAGATTTCACAGATTGAGAAAAAGAATTAGCCACTAAAAGGCGCAAAAAGCACCAAAGAAATCCGACAACGAGTTAACCCAATTGACACGATCTCTAACACCGTCAATTTCTCTTTGTGCCTTTTGTGCTTTCTTGTGGCTAATGCTTTTTCTATCTGTGTAATCTGCGGCGACTGTTTTCTACTTCTTCAAAAGCTCGTCAATCGCACTACCCAGTTTTTTGATCGGAATGTCTTTAGCCGCGATCTTTCCCTCGCGATCGATCAGGTAGTAAGTGGGAGTTCCTTTCACATTGAAGAGTTTCACGAGGCTCTGGTCCGCATCATGGATCTGCGGCCACGACATGCCTTTGCTGGCGACCATCTCCTGAAGCGGCTTCAGCTCATCATCGAGAGAGATGCCAACCACGGCCACGCCTTGATCCAGATACTTCGCGTAAAGCTCTTTTAGCAGGGGAACCTCCCCCACACACTGGGTTCAATAGGTGCCCCAGAATTTCAGCACCAACACTTTGCCTTTGAACCCGCCGAGAGAAATCGGATCTCCGCTGATTGTCGTTCGCTCAAACGCGGGCGCCGGCTGTCCGAGATTGAGAAACTCAATTTCCCTCAGATTGCCTTCCGCCGCTTCGGCATATGTTGTTCCGGGATATTCAGTCACGACCGCTTGAAAAGCTTTGCGCGCGCGGTCGTTGTCTTTGATTCTCCAGTACGCGTCGCCGATATTGAACCGGGCCTGAGCTTTGATGTCCCTGTCAGACGCAGTCTGGGCCAGCGCTTCGGCTTTGCTGATCAGATAGCTGTAGTCCTTACTCTTCGCCGCAGCACTCATCAGCACATAAAAGACTTGCTTCCAGGCTGCGTCATCCGGTTTCAGAGTGTCTGCTTTCTCGCGCAGTTCACTGAGACGATCCGCGCGGTTCAGCAGACGCAGCGCTTCAACCGTGGCCGCGACGGTTGCCGGCGACGCCGGATGCTTCTCGCGATACTTCCAAAAGTCCGCCGACCACTTCAGGTTCGGATTGTTCGCGTCACCTGGTTTGCCGCCCGACTTCGAGAATTGTTCGGCATCTTTCTTAGACTGGTTAATCATCGCCTGTACCCGATCCATCTCCTTGTCGGGCAGTGTGTTTTGAGCGTGTATCGTAAAGGCAAGCAGTAACGTGAAGCCCAGCAGGCTCGCAGCGTTTCCCGCGCTTCCAAACAATCGGTTTTGAGTTCGGCGACCCATCATGTCCCTCCGTTTTGGCGGCGGCATTGTATCAGGGTATTAGCCGCAGATTAACGCAGAGGGACACGGATCAGAACCAGCCACAAAAAAGCACAAAGGCGCAAAAGGACGACCAGAGTCCGATCTCCTTTTGTAGCTTTTCGTGGCTAGTATTTTTTCATCCGAGTCAATCTGTGCCATCTGTGACTGCCTACTGCACTTACTGCCTTCTGCTTTCCTGGCTCTGCCACTCCGATGCGCGGTAAGTCTTCGACTTACCGAGACGTCGCTTTTTCAAGAAGCGCGGTCTTAGACCGCGGGATGAATAAATAGATTTTTCTCGCGCGTACCTGCGATTTTCATTAATCAAAATTCCGAACTCCTCAGCATGACGCGTATTGATCTTTGCGGTTGAGGGATGCGATGCTGGCCGAGAAATCTTATCGCCGCTTAGCGTCAGGAGGATCCCCGACTCGCAGGGCCGACCCCGATTTCCGATTGTCGAGAGCGGCGAAGGACAAACGTATGAGCGAAGAGCTAGCCATAAATTCAACCATTTCGAATTACCGCATCGTCTCGAAAATCGGCGCGGGCGGAATGGGTGAGGTTTATCTGGCTGAAGACATGCGGCTGGGTCGCAAGGTCGCACTTAAGTTGTTGACGGAACAGTTGACCAAGAACCGCGATCGCCTTACCAGTTTCGATCAAGAAGCTTATGCGGCTTCGGCGCTCAATCATCCCAACATCATCACGATTTATGAAATGGGCGACGAAGACGGTCAGCACTTCATCGCCACCGAGTTCATTGACGGCCTGACGCTGAGGGAACATCTCTCAGGCACGCCCATGGATTTCTCAGAGGTTTTGAACATCGCGATTCAGATAGCTGCGGCGTTAGTGGAAGCCCACGCGGCGGGCATCCTTCATCGCGACATCAGGCCTGAGAACATCATGATCCGTCCCAACGGCCACGTGAAGGTCCTGGACTTTGGCCTCGCCAAATTGACTGAGGCATCTCTATCAGAGGCCGAAGCCGACACCGAGGCGGTCACGCGTGCGCGGGCCCAAACCGATGCCGGGATGGTGATGGGAACATCGCAATACATGTCTCCCGAACAGGCGCGCGGTAAACCGATAGATGCGCGCACGGATATCTGGAGTCTTGGGGTTGTGCTGTATGAAATGGCCACCGGCCGCCCACCCTTCGCGGGAATGAGCAGGACCGATGTGATCGTGGCGATTGCGAAAAGCGATCCGCTGCCGATAGCACGCTTCGCGCCGAACGTGCCTGCTGAGTTTGACTGGATCGTAATGAAAGCGTTGCGGAAAGACGTCGACGAGCGCTATCAAAAGATCAGGGAACTTGAATCCGATTTGAAGAAACTGAAACAGCGGCTCGAGTTTCAAACCGAGCTCGAGCGCTCGAAGGGTCCGGAAAGGTTGACGGGCTCGCTCAGTGTCGCAGGGCCAGCCGATGCTGAAATTCCCGGCGCGCCGCCGATCCTTGATCCATCAGCTTCCGCCGAGGCCAAGTCGAGCGCCCTGGCCCCGAGCGCGGCGCCAACATGGGCTTCGGGCGCGGAACACATCATCGGCCGGATCAATCGTCATAAGACGGTAGTTGCGGTCATCGCGCTGCTCGTAATCGCGTCGGTGATCGCTTTCGTTTGGTTTTCTCGCAAACGCGCCACGCTTACCGACAAGGACACAATTCTTTTGGTTGACATGAACACGACCGGCGATCCCGTCTTTGACGGAACGCTGAAGCAAGCTCTGGCCGTGCAGCTCGGCCAATCTCCTTTTCTAAGCATCTTCTCCGAGGATCGTGTGCGCGAGGCGCTTAAGTTCATGGGACGCTCGCCGGACGATCGCCTGACCAGGGAGGTGGGGCTTGAGCTTTGCCGGCGTCAGGGATTGAAAGCAATGCTCGTGGGTTCGCTTGCGAGCCTGGGAACCCATTACGTCATTACGCTGGAAGCTATCAATGCGCAGACGGGCGACGCGATTGCCAGCGAACAAGCGGAAGCTGAAAACAAGGAGCAGGTCCTTCATGCGCTTGGCGAAGCGTCGATGAAGTTAAGAGAGAAGCTGGGCGAGTCGCTGCAATCAATTCAGAAGTTCGACGCTCCGATTGAACAGGCCACAACCTCTTCGCTGGAAGCCCTCAAAGCCTTCTCACTGGGAGTTGAACAGCAACTGAAGGGCAAGTACCTCGAAGCTATTCCTTTGTTTAAACGGGCGACGGAAATAGATCCTAATTTCGCAGTCGCTCATGCTCGGATGGCATCGATGTACTACAACAACAGGCAATTTGACCTTGCTGCTGCAGCCTCGCAAAAAGCCTTCGAGTTGCGTGATCGAGTCAGCGAGCGCGAACGGCTCTACATCTCTGCGGGTTACTACGACAACGTAACCGGTGAGTTGGAGAAGTATCTTGAGACGCTGGAAATGTGGAAGCGGACGTATTCGCGCGAAGGTGGGCCGCCCAACAATCTGGCTGTGAAATACAACGAGCTTGGACAATTCGATAAAGCCGTCGAAGCAGCGCGTGAAGCGATTCGCCTCAATCCGAGTTCGGCTTCCGGCTACTCACTTTTGGCTGCTGCCCTCGTAGGCCTCAATCGCTTTGATGAGGCTAAGAAAACGATCTGGCAGGCGCAGGCACTGAAACTCGATACCACCCCAATGCGCAGACTTCTGTATCGGATTGCTTTTGTGCAGGCTGATGCGGCAACGATGAAGCAAGAGATCGACTGGCTGAACGGAAAGCTGGATGATTATCTGGCTCAAGGTTGGCAATCCGAGACGGCGGCGTTTTCCGGCCAATTGCGAACAGCCCGGGAACTTTCCAACCGCGCTTTCGAGTTAGCAGAGCGCCGCGACTTGAAAGACGTGGCCGCGCAGATCGCCGTCGGAGCCGCAGGGCGGGATGCTCAATTCGGTGATTGCGCGCAGGTGAAAGAGCAGACCGCGAAGGCGCTCGGAATCTCGCAGCGTCCGCTGACGATGGTCAATGCGGCGAACGCCCTGGCTACCTGCGGCGAGATCAGCCAAACACAAAGTATCATTGCTGAATTAACCCGGCGTTATCCGCAAGACACTGTGCTGAATAAAATCATCCTGCCGCTGGTTCAAGCGCGCATTGAACTGCAGCGAGGCAATCCCGCGCAGGCAATTCAGTTGCTGGAGACGACCAGACCGTTTGAAGGATACGCTCTCTTTCAGATCGCCTACCTGCGCGGTCAGGCACACCTGAATCAACAAAGGGGAGCGGAGGCCGCGACCGAGTTCCAGAAGATACTCGACCACCGGGGCTCGCAACCCACTTCTCCGATATTCTCGCTCGCGCAGTTGGGCCTGGCCCGCGCCGCCGCCTTGAGCGGCGATACATCGAAGGCCCGTAAAGCCTATCAGGATTTCTTCGCGCTCTGGAAAGATGCCGACCCGGACATCCTTGTGCTGCAAGAGGCCAGACAAGAGCGCGAGAAGTTGAATTGAGATAGAGACCCGCCAAGCCCGATCAAAAACCTGAAAACCCGTCACGCGGCTTTGCCGCAGCACAAGGCGGTAAGCCTTCGGCTCACCGGCACTCGCCACAGTTGCTCTGCGGCTACGCCGCGATGCGAGAAGCCTGGTCAGCGAGCAAGGCTACTTGCACTCTGGCTCTGCCACACCGATGCGCGGCAAGTCTTGGACTTGCCGGCACTGGTCCCCCTTTTCCCTCTGGGGTCTCCGACCTGCGCTCGCGGTCATGGACCGGTTAACTAAGAACGACTTTGCGGCAAGTCGGAGACTTGCCGCGCATCAGAGTGGCAGAGCCATCACTCGACCCGATTCGTTTCTTCACGCTTTCCTGACTGATATACTCACCCGTCATAATCAAGCTTCGCCAATAGAAAGGATCGATCGACGTGGCATCTTATCAATCAAAAAAGGAGCGACGCTTCATAGCCGTCGGCGTCGTGCTCGTCACATTCATGCTCAGCGGTTGCTCAAAGCTCATGAATCAGAGCAACGCAGGCGACGGTGGGGGCCACACGAATGCGTCCCCGGAAAAATCTTCTGCAGCGCCGCCGACTTCAGCCACTGCGGGAAAACCGACGACGTGGGAGGCCAGCGCCACTTCGCTAAACGCCAAAGATGGCGAGACACTCACGCTGGCGTGCTCGCCCGGCGGCGCCGCGCATTCGGTCTGGGGCAGCGACATCTACACGTCTGATTCATCAATCTGCACCGCCGCGGTCCATAGCGGATTGATCACATATCAGGAAGGAGGCACCGTCACCATCGAACTGCGTCCCGGCCGCGACATCTATGGGTGTAGTGAAAGAAACGGCGTCACCACCAGCGCGTATGGCCCATACCAGCACAGCTTCGTTTTCAAAACTCCAAACACCGATGCGGTCGTGCGCGAAGTCGAGGAACAGACACCCGTGCTGTGGACCAGTTCGGCCGGCATGGTCAGATTCGAAGCAGGCAAGACCTACAAATTCAAGTGTCCTCCCGGAGGCAAAGAGAGTTCGGTCTGGGGCACAGACGTCTACACGCTCGATTCGTCGATCTGTAATGCCGCGGTCCATGCCGGCAAGTTGACGTTAGAAAACGGCGGTCCGGTAACGATCGAGCTGCGACCCGGAGAATCTTCCTACAAAGGCAGCACGCAAAACGGAATCAAAACGAGTGATTACGGACCGTACGGCAGCAGCTTCGTGGTGAAGTAAGCTGGGTGAATCCACAGATTACGCAGACTCAAAAACGGAATAGCTGATCCGTAAGGTTAGGGCGACAAACGTTCTGACTCCGTTGTCCTTATGCTCTTTCTGAATCGCTGTAATCTGCGTAATCTGTGGACTAGTCCGACTCCATCGCGCTTAATCCCGCACCGATGCATCCGACGCCAGCGACTCAGACGCCGGTTTGGAATTGGGCTTCAGGTGTCCGTGACGTGTACCAAAAAACGAAGTGCGATCGAGCACCTTTTCCTGGAACTGTTCGAGGTAGAGATAAATAACTGGCGTGACGTAGAGCGTGATGAATTGTGAAATGATCAGGCCGCCAACTACGACTAATCCCAGAGGCCGGCGTGACGATCCGTCGGCGCCGAAACCCAGGGCGATGGGAAGCGCGCCGAAGACGGCTGCCAACGTCGTCATGAGAATCGGGCGGAAGCGATCCATGCTGGCGTCGTGAATTGCTTTGTCGGCCGCTTCGCCGTGCTCGACTCTTTGGCGCGCGAAGTCGACGATTAAGATTCCGTTCTTCTTCACAATTCCCATCAGCATGAACATGCCGACGAACGCATAGAGCGAAGCTTCCTGACGGAAGATCAGCAAGGTAAACAATCCCCCAACCAAAGCCGTGGGCAGCGTCGAAAGCACGGTCAACGGGTGGACGTAACTCTCATAAAGAATCGCCAGAATCACGTACATCACAAACACTGCGAGGGCCATCAGGATCGTCAGGCTGGTGACGGTGTTGCTGAAGGTTTGCGCTTCACCCTGTAGTTCCGCGCGGAGCGTGGGCGGCACGACTTCGGCTGCTGACTTGGTGATGTAGTTGGTGGCGTCACCCAGAGCAACGCCCGGTTTCAGATTGAAAAAGAACGTGATGCTGGTGAATTGATTGAGATGGTGCACGGCCTGTGGTCCGAGTGTCGTCTTCCACGTTACCAACTCGCCGAGCGGCACCAACTGTTGTCCGTTGTCTGACTTGATGTAGAGCTTAGAAAGATCTTCCGGCGTGGCGCGGGCTTCATCCTGCATCTCCAAAATCACCTGGTACTGATCCTCGGGTTTCTTAATCAGGTAAAGATAATTTTGCGAGTAAGCATTGCGCAGCATGTTCAGGATGCGCGCTTCGGACACGCCATAGGTCTTGGCTTGATCGCGCCGCAGTTCGATATCGACGTTCGGCGTGTTGTTAAAGAAATCCGAAGAGACTGAAAGAAAACCCGGGTACTGCATCAGTTTGGCGATCAGCTTCTGGTGGATGCCGTAGACCTCCTGCGGATTGGCGCCGGACACGGCAAAGGCGTACTGGCCCTGGTTCTGACTGGTGACGCCGGTGCTGATTTCCAAAACGGGAAACGGCCGCAGGAAAGTGAAGACCCCGGGAATCGAGTTCAGATTTCCCATCATGTGCGCGGTCACCTCAGCGATGGGCGGACGCTCTCCCGGTGGCTTGATGAACGTAAAAGTTATTCCCTGATTCGAAGCCAGAAATCCCGTGGCGCCGGTCAACGTAAAGTCCGTGATCACATTCGGGTCTTCGTGCAGCTTCTCATCGACGCGAGCCTGAAGCTCGTGCATCTGTTTAGGTGAGGAGCCTTCGCGCGCGATGAAGGCGCCGAAGATTACGCTACTGTCGCCGGGCGGCAGGAATGCTTTCGGTATCAGGATGAATAAATAGATCGTTCCGGCGAGACAGACCACCCAGATCACCAGAGAAACCCAGCGCCAACGCAGGAACCACCACAGAGACCCACCGTAGAGAGCGAGCACGCGCTTTTCGATTCCACCGATGACCCGCTCCATCCAGGTTTTCTTCGAGCCTTCGCCGCGTTCCTTCAAAAGTCGCGCGCACATCAGCGGCGTCAGCGTCAAAGAGACCAGACCCGAAGCAAAGATTGAAATCACAATCGTGATCGCAAATTCGCGAAAGACCCGGCCCACCAATCCCGACATGAAAACGAGTGGGATGAAAACGGCGGCCAGCGAAATCGTCATCGACATGATCGTGAAGCTGATTTCTCTGGCGCTGTTGATCGAAGCTTCGAAAGGCTGTTCGCCGCGCTCCATTCGCCGCACAGTGTTTTCCAAAAAGACGATCGCATCGTCGACCAGAAACCCGATCGCCAGCGTCAGCGCCATCAGCGACAAATTGTCGAGGCTGTATCCCAGCGCGCGCATCGCCATGAAGGTGATCAGAAGTGACAGCGGTAAGGCGACGGCGGGGATGAGCGTGTCTGTGGCTCGGCCGAGAAAAACGAAGATCACCATCACCACCAGCACGAAGGCGATGACCAAAGTCATCTGGACGTCGGTGACTGAGTGAACGATATTCAGCGAGCGATCGTAGATGGGCGTGATCCTGATCGAGCCCGGCAGTTGCGCGCTGACCATCGGCAACAATTCGCGGATGCTCTTGGCGACTTCGACGGCGTTTGCTCCGGCGCGTCGATTGACGGCGACGATCACCGTCGCGGACGGAACGCTGTAACCGCGCACCCAGAACTTCATGCTGATGCGCTCGTCCTGGACTGAATCCTTCACTTCAGCAACGTCGCGGAGATAAATCGGCGACGTTCCCGATCCGCCAACAATCAAGTTGCTGTATTGATCGGCGGTCTCAAGTTGGCCTTGTGGCCGAAGTACTGAAGTGCCCGAGCTGCTGTCCAACTGTCCCGCTCCGGAGTAGCTGGTCCCTGCTTTGATTGCCGCTGTGAGATCGTCGATTGAAATTCCGCGCGCCCACATCGCATCGGGGTTGGCTTTGATCCGAATCGCCGACTTGGTGCCGAACACTTGAACTCGCGAAACGCCCGGCAGAATGCTCAGACGCTGCCCGACCTGCGTCGAACCGTAATCGTAAAGTTGCCCGGGCGTGACTGAATCGCTGGTCAGAGCGATGTACATGATCGGCTGATCGTTTGGATTCGTCTTGGAATAAGTGGGCGGGGAAGGTAAGTCAGCAGGCAAGCTTCCCTGCGCCTGCGAGATAGCTGTCTGCACGTCCGTCGCCGCGGCGTCGATGTTCTTATCGAGGGCGAACTGCAGAGTAAAGGTGGCAAAGCCCTGGGTGCTTTGCGATGTCACCACCTCGAGCCCGTTGATCTGCATGAACTGGCGTTCGAGCGGTGTGGCGATGTTGTTGGCGATCGTGTCGGGGCTTGCGCCCGGATAACCAACCTGCACCTGGATCACCGGATAATCGACCGCGGGAAGATCGTTTACCGGAAGCTGAAAGTAACTCAGTACTCCGAACAGGATTACTGAGAGAGTCAGCACGGCGGTCATTACCGGCCGCCGGATAAATGGTTCGGACAAATTCATTACTTCGATCCGCTGTCAGTTTTGGCCGGGGTGTTTGGGTTAGCAGGCTTTTCGACCAGCACTTTGCCACTCGGTGTGACGCCCAGTTGTCCGTTGGTGACCACGAGCTCACCGGCTGCTACTCCGCTTTCGATCACGACGAGATCCTGTTGTCGTTGGCCCAGGGTAACCGCGCGCTGTTCAGCTGTCTGGTCTGCCTTGATGACATAGACGAACGAACCTTTGGCCGACATCTGCGGGGCCGTGGCGGGAACCAGGACCGCCTGGTGGATCGTGCTCAACACGAGACGAACGTTTACAAAGCGGCCAGGCCAGAAACGATGTCCCCCGTTCGGAATGGTTGCGCGGAGATTAACCGTGCCGGTCGTGTTCTGAACGGCGTTATCCAGAAATGTAAGCTGCCCGGCGACCATCTCTCCGTTAGAGTCGGGCAGGCGAATTTCGGTTTTTAGACTGCCCGATCGCATCTCTTCCTGCACTGCCGTCAGCTTGTCCTGCGAGATTGTGAAGTCCGCGTAAATCGGATCGAGCTTTTCAATCACCACGAGAGCATTGCTGTTTGCGGTGGAGTTGCCTTCGGACGAGCCGGCGCCACCGCCTTCGGTTGAATTCCGGTTTCCGGTGCCGCCGGGGCTGACCACGTTTCCAACGTCGACCAACCTTTGTCCGGCCCGGCCATCGATGGGCGAGTGGATGTAGCAATAACTCAGGTCAACTTTCGCGCTGTCGATTGCCGCCGCGTCCACCTTGAGTGTTTCGTTCGCGCTGGCGACCGCAGCCTTCGCGGCGCCCACATTCGCATTGAGCGAATCCTGATTGGCTCTGAATTCTTCGTATTGTTCACGCGGGACCACACCACTCTCGACCAGCGTGCCATAGCGCTTGACCTGAGTTTCACCCCACTTGGCCGCGGCGATCTCTTTCGCCAGGTTTGCTTCAGCTTGACGTTTCAGCGCTTCGTCTTTTGAATAATTGGCCTGGGCCTGTTTGAGATTTGCTTCAAACGGTCGGGTGTCGATTGTAAAAAGCAGATCGCCTCTTTTGACATTGGCGCCGTCGGTGAAATGAATTTTGGTAATGCGGCCCGCGACCTGCGGTTGCACGGAAACCACCTCACGCGCAACGGTTTTGCCGATGGCGTCCAGGTAAGTTGGCACGTCCTGAGCAACGGCGACGGTCGCCTGGACCGGCGCGGGCGGGCGGTCAAAACTTTGCGCAGCCTGCTTCGCGCAACCCGTGAGGCCCAGAACGCATATGGCCGCGAATAAAAGAAATAAGTACCCCTGATCGTATTTCATAATTCAGCACTGGCTTTAACTTAGTGTTGTTTAAAGACAATTATCGTCTCACCCGGTGGCAACAGGCAAATGCACGTTGCATCTGTCATGACCGGTCATCCGTTCGAAATTATCAGTTGTTTGCTTCAAAGATGTTACGTTACGTGAATCCGTTTTGTTTGGAGTTCCACAAGTTTGTATTGACAATTTAACAATTGTTTACAAACGGGGATTGAAGTTGGTGGCTAAAGAGTACAAATGCAAAGCGTCGGTCTAGGTCGCCGAATTCGAAGATCTGCTCGCCAAACCTAATCATTGAGCCAGCCTAAGACGCGATACTCCAACCTAAGACGCGATAATTGGGACGCGATGCTATTAAGGAAGGACCTTCGTACAGTGTGTGAGCGAAAGTGTGTGCGAATGACAAAACGGGCGGCACCGCGTCGCCCGTTACTTGTTGAAGAATATTGGTGCCCGCTAGTAGATTCGAACTACTGACCCCTCGCGTGTGAATCCTCCCAAGGCCATTTTCTCGCGTTATCTCCGATTATCAAAAAGTGCTTCAAAGGCCGATGTTTATTGGCTAATAATGAAATCGGCCTTAACTTGACAGCTCTGCTAATCTCAGAAAATAGCATCCATTTTGTGTGCGAAAGTGTGTGCAGTTTTTGGAGGTGAAAAATGCGAGAGCGAGTTGGATCGATCGTGAGCAGGAAGAGTCGCAGCGCGAAAGGAAAAGTGACTTGGTGGGCGCGCATCACCTATACCGATCCAGTCACCGGTAAACGACACGATCGACAGCGGCGAGCCGAAAGTAAGAGTCATGCGAAGGACCTGGTACAAGAACTCATCGCTGAAGTTGATAAGACCGGCAGGCGCTCGCTCGCGAAAGAGCACATGACGTTTTTCGATCTCGCGACGTACTACGAGAAGGAGTATCTCAAGCCCGCCGAGTACGTCGACGGGCGTAAAGTAGCCGGGGTCAGGAGCATCGTGCCGGCCAAGGCCAACGTAAAGGCCCTGAAAGACCATTTCGGCCAGCGCCAGCTTCGGGGCATCACCCACAGCGATATCCGGGAATTTCGGGCCATAAGGCTGGCGACCAAGACCAAAGCGAAGAAACAGCGGAGCATCGCAGCCGTTAACCGTGAACTCGAGAAAATGCGCCGATTACTTAATATCGCCGAGCGCGAAGGCTGGCTTCTGCGCAATCCGATGCGCAACGGCGACCCATTAATCAGCATCGCTGATGAGCGAAAACGAGAACGCATCGTCACGCGGGAAGAAGAACTGCGCTTGCTCACCGCCTGCGAGAATCGCTACCGAAAACATCTACGACCGATCGTGATATGCGCGCTCGATACCGGCATGCGACGTGGCGAGATCTTTGGACTCAAATGGAGCGACGTCGATTTCGAAGAACGAGTCTTGACGATTCGAGCATTCAATACCAAGACAATGCAGGAAAGGCAAGTGTCATTGACGACTCGTCTCATGATCGAATTAGAAAGGATCTGGGAAGAATCGCCGAAGAACAAAGATTTTCTCGTGTTTGGATTCACGGACAATGTGAAGAAGAGTTGGACCTCCGTTCGTACGAAGGCGGGCTTACCAGACGTTCGTTTCCACGATCTCCGCCACACTGCCGCAACACGTTTAGTCGCCGCACACTTGCCTTTGCCGGAAGTCGGCCGCGTCTTGGGCCACACTCAAGCGAACACAACCTATCGCTACGTGAACGCGAACATCGAAACCACGCGCCGTGCAGCAGCATTGCTGGATGCGTTCAATCAAGGAGGCATTGAACAGCTCGTCGCAGCGGAAGAGTCAGAGACATCGGATCTGGTGTTGGATGCCACGGAGACGGTAAACTGATCGCCGAGAAGTTAGAACGATGAATTCCGAGAAAGCTTATGCCGAAGTAGCTGACTTCATCGCGGCGAATAATCCGCGAGGCGTAATTGAGTTTCGTCCATCGAGAGAAGCGAAAGATCGAGTGGCTCATTTGATCTCACGAGAACAGACTACTGGTCTCTCAGCCGCCGAGAAGTCGGAACTTGATTGCTGTATTCTGGCCGAGCATTTGATGCGCCTAGCGAAAGCACGTGCGCATCGCTATGTGCTAGATGACACTTAGATGGGATTTCGGGCAACTCCAATGACAAACCACCTTGAGGCGTTGTCCGCCCAAGTCCAAAGGGACTATGATTAGGCTAGGAGTTTGGTGGGCTTGGAGGACAGTACGAGATGTCTACGATCGAGGAAATAGTGAAAGCTGTGAGGGACTTGCCGCCGAAGGAACAAGATGAAGTAAAGCGTCGTCTTGATTCCTTGGTGTCTCCGTCTCAAGCCGGTCAATCGCTCGAAGCAGGCACTGAAACGAATCATGTCCACCAGGGAGCGGTCGATCTGGATCAGCGCCTTCAGCAAGCTCTTTACAGCGCAGGTTTAGTTACCGAAATCAAACCTCCAGTGAAACGTCCGCGCGAGCGTCGTCCGCCAATCAACATCAAAGGCAAGCCGCTTTCAGAAACTATCATCGAGGATCGCCGGTAAGTGCCTGCCTACTTTTTCGACAGCAGTGCGCTAGTCAAGTTCTATGTGAATGAGACCGGCACGGTGTGGGTCCGCTCGTTTACGGATTCCGAAGACAACCTAATTCATGTCGCGAGCCTGGCGAAGGTCGAAACCCTTTCGGCACTGACGCGGAGGCTCCGAAGGCTTGAGATCAAACAAACTGAATTTGATGATGCGTGCGATGAGTTAGAGCAGGACTTCGCATCCCAATATCGAGTTGTGGCATTAACTGAAGAGATCATCGAGGAAGCGGCGAGCCTGGCAAAAAAACATGGCCTCCGCGCCTACGATGCTGTGCAATTGGCCGCTGCGCTGGACACCAGCCGCGTTATCTCGCAGATCGAATCCACGCGACTGACTCTGGTGAGCGCCGACCTGGAACTAAACGCGGGAGCCGCTGCCGAGGGACTCGCAACCGAAGACCCAAACACGCATTGACTCGCGCCAAACTTCGAGTTCCAGCGCACGACTTAGGCGCGCGATTCCACGCAGAAAGGTTGAAATGAAAACACCACGCAAGTCAGCGAAAGCAAAACGTGCCCGTCAGAAAAGCGAGAAGATTGAGTTGAGCAGCGGGAATGTATTCGCTGATCTTGGCTTCGAAGATTCTGAAGAGCGTCTCTTGAAAGCGAAGTTGGCAAGCAAGATCGCTCAGTCCGCATCTCTGCAAAAGAGCGTGCGCCGGAAAAGTCTGACACGCGCGTCATGATAGGTTGAACAGTTCGAGCAAAGACGCCAGGAGTTCAGGAGTGCAAGGAACCTCGATAACGATTACGAAATAGCCGCTTCATTGCCGAGAGCGACCCAGGACCCTAGCGGCGTATTGGCATTTCGGAAAAGGCGGTGAATTGTTGAGGGCGCGGTCCAAGAAGTGGAACTTCTGGTTGGATAAGCGCTCTCGAAATGAAATGGGGCTTCTATCCACGCTCGGTATTACGTTGGGCCAAGAATTGATCCGCTAAGGTTTGCATTTCGCTCCACTCTGTCACGCTAATTCCACTAGCGGTCATCACGAAGCGACGAAAAGGAGGGAAACGTTCGTCGGTTAGCGGTGCCTCACTATCGCTCCATTTACCTTGCCAACAGAGGAATAATTCCAGTAAGAAACGCCAGAAAGGAATTTCGCCTTTGAACGAACCATCCGGCTCCCGCCTAACCTTGTATTTTGTTGACCTCCAGCGGCCTGTGGGACCGAGTAGTTCCGATACAGGAATTACGGTCGCACCAAAGTACGATTCCTTGTGAGTCGTAGGCGCAGTAGCCGAGAATGCTTGCTCGTACGATCCGAATCCAAACTGCTGTCGATCGAGAAGGCGGGCCGGAACATAGACCAACAAATATGCGAGGTCCCCGACCTCATTTCTAGCGTCCTTTAACTGCTGTCTTAGTTTCTTCCAACCCTTTTTTGAGTCATACCGCAGCCTCAGACTCTGCGGGTCGACCACCTTTGCCTGAAGCAGGCATCGTTTGATTCCCAAAGGAGACCCGACTATCAACTCCAGGTCCGCACCGCACTCAGATTCTTCTGCCGGCGTCGTCTTAGCTAACCGAAGGTCAAAGGTCAAAGCTGGTATGAATCGACGCGCAGAAATCTCAACGGCCAACCAGATGCAAAACATATCGCACAGCTCATCCGTCAACGTCCTCTCATCGCTAAAGAAGCAATCGAGTTTTGCAGCGAGATGTGCACCAACCGATTTTGCGGGCGCTATGAGATCCTGAATGCTGACGCGTGCATTAAAATATGAAGCGGTTCCCATTATGTTCAACAGGCAAGCTATCGACCGGTAAAGTTCAGACCTGATGCCACATCCTTAGGCTTCTCCCAATCTAGAGTTCAAAACTAGCCGGACAGACGTCATGGTAAGCCACTTAGGTCTATTTTGGGATAGCCCGGTGGTTTCCGCCTAGCGGCGTTTTTCTCCCAGTTTTTTTCTCTCAGCCGTGCTTCTCCTTCCGCGTCCAACCACATTGATTTAGTTCGCGCTTGGATTATTCTAAGCACGGCGTAAAAGGGAGATTTTACAACTCGTTTTGGGTCGTCGCCTTCCTTGAAATTAGGATCTATCTGAACAAATTTGACGGAGTTGGGATTCCTTCGGATCATAAGCGCACCAAGCTCTCGCCAGCCGGCAAGTTTCAGCTTACGGTTCAGCGCTCGTTGCGCAGCATTAGCCAGTATGTCAGCCATCTGAAGGCCAACATTCCATCGTGAATCTTGAAATTCAAAGTGCGTCCCGAGAACCTCCCACAGCTTGATTGATCCTAACGCACCATGTTGCAGCCCTTTTTCCTTTTCGACTTTTCTCACGGTCTCGTTGTCTTCCTCGTAAAACTTTTCCCAATACGAATAATCCCCGCCTTCTACGAGGGCTATTGGGTTCTTTGCCGCTTGTCCCGCCATAATGGGAAACAGGGCAGTTGACCATGCGTCTTCGACCGCGGTTTTGTTTGCGTCCTTAGCATCAACCATCCAATAAAACCACTGAAGCTCCTCGGGAATACGACGGGCATAGTAAAGGACCATGTGGAACAGGACTCGCGGAATCAACATAAACATAAGTATCGCCTGAATAAATAGTTGATTCGGCATGTTTGCAAAGACTACTTGAATCTCTTTGATCTTCTTGACTAAGTCCGGGTGATGATCCGGCGTTATGTGCTCAGTTATCATATCCGATTGAATCTGTTTGAACTTTGTAATTTCATCTTCCGGGTGCAGCCCCAAGTCAATGATTATCAGCTCCAAGATCACATCGAATTTCTTCAATAGGGCGATAACCATTGCAATTTGGTCCTCATCTAAGTTCTTACCCTTAACTTCTCCGTTCGAATCTCTCCAGCGAACGGTTAGATCCTTGAACTTCTTAAAGAGCTCTTTCTTCTTTGTCGTTGGAACGGCAAGCGCAGCAACGCATGAAGCGATGTTGGTTTTGTTAGCGGGATTTCGGAAGATGCCAGATTCGTCGATATAGATGTGCATCGGTGTTGCCGAGAAGATTTGGTCAATTCTATGTACTGCTACGACGAAATGAAGGTCAACTCAGAAATAGATTGATCGAGCTCAGGTCTTCGATTCTGCGATTGTGAACTCTTCGCTGGTGAGATCTCCCGCTTTCCCCTTTTCCAGCTAGCGGTTGTTTTTCGTTCACGGCCGGGCCGTTGTGTTCGCGGGCCCATTATTGACATCGCAAATGTTTGGCGTTAACTTGCAGGCCGTCCCAAGCCTTTCATACCGTCACGCTCAGATGAGTTAAGAAGATGAGTGCAGTACGTGGCCCCAAAACACGGACAGCTATTCCAGAATACGTCAAGCGGGCGGTAATCGCGCGTGACGGAAACAAGTGCAGGAATTGCGGCGTCGAGACCGAGTTCCTTCATTGGGATCATCTCTTTCCGTTTGATTTAGGTGGACCTAATACCGTCGAGAACATCCAGCGACTTTGCCCGACGTGTAACACCTCCAAAGGAAATAGAATTCAGTGCCATCGTTGCCGACACTTAACGAGCCCAGATAAATCGCATTGTTCACAATGCGAAGCTCCGCTTATCCAATCCAAATACTCTAAGACTTTCAAAGGGCGAGCAGAGCGTTCACTTCAAAAGGTCGGTTTGGTCACGGTAATCGGCGGCGCCGCTGCGCTGGTTCTTTTGGTCGTGATCGGCGTGTCAGTTCTTCTTTACTTCGTTCATCGCAGTGGAAGTTCGGATCAGGCAGGTAATGTTAATACGATCGTGAACGAGTCCTTCAGCGCACCATTCGACAAACCAGCAAGTTTCAAGATTACTTTTCCCAATGGCGCAAAGAATTCTCGAGTCGTCGGTGGATTCAAAGTTACTAGTGGATCTGCCGTCAACTTCTTTATTCTCAGTGACGCTCAGTTTCAACAATGGTCAAGTGGGGCCGCGAAGGCATCTCTGTTCCAGCGTCAACAAACGCCGATGGCGAAGATTCGTCAGCTGCTTCAGCCTGGAACGTACTACATTTTGTTTGCAGCTCCGGATCCAAATACTCCTGTGACTGTCGCTGCCGAGTTGTATTCCAAGTACGATTAGCCGTCCGCCTCGCGGACTGGCACAAATAAGTGGGTCAGGCCTTCGATCCCGCGGATTTAATA
>Ga0070703_10000166_pt1 | contig 32754 bp, 31 predicted proteins | sample KBSK5251metaG_FD_65453 | JGI IMG/M metagenome (GOLD analysis project Ga0070703, IMG submission 65453) | Corn, switchgrass and miscanthus rhizosphere microbial communities from Kellogg Biological Station, Michigan, USA - KBS K5-25-1 metaG | ecosystem: Host-associated > Plants > Roots >... | reverse complement strand
GAGCTTGTCGTTTTGCGAAAATCTCAGTAAGATGACTGCGAAGGAACGGAATTTACTTAATTCAGCAGTTCTTGAGATTTGAAAACAGGGAGTTAATTCGAAAATGTCAGCAAACCCAGCAACTACTACGCCTGCACCGAATGCAGCGCCAATGGCCCCGGCCATAAATTTGAGCGTTACCGAGCCGGCGGCGGAAGAGATTAAGAAGTTTATGTCGGGCGAAGAAGGCCTGCCGGAAACCGCTGGCCTGCGCGTGCGCGTCGTGCCGGGCGGCTGTTCGGGATTTCAATACAGTTTGAATATCGAAGAGGAATCGCGACAGGGCGATTTCATTTTGGAGGAGAAGGGTGTGCGCCTGTTCGTCGATATGTTCAGCGCGCAATACCTGAACGGTGTCCAGATCGATTACGTCACGAATGTGATGGGATCAGGATTCACCTTCACCAACCCGAACGCGACCGGAAGCTGCGGCTGCGGCTCTTCGTTTACCGCATAAATCGGTTCAAGCGCGCATGGCGCGTCAAAAAAAAGGGCTCGGCCTGATACCTTGTGTCAGGCCGAGTTTTTGTGTCAGAAGCCCGACCGTGAGGGAGGGCAAGTTGGGTGAGGTAGCTCTCGCACACGGTTGCGCTTCTAAACACTCTATTCCATGCTTAGAGCGCGAAAGAGTTGGACAGGATTTACATGATTAACAGGGTATTCAGGCAGTTATTCATCCGCTCTGTAAATCCTGTTCATCTTGTTAATCCTGTCAATGATCATCTGGCGCGAGCAGGGCGAATGTCGGAAGCCTGAAGACGCGACTGCCACAGTTGCCCTCCCTGACGGTCGGGCTTCCGACACGCGGCCCCTTAATCGCTCGGGGGAACAAAAGTGGGAACAGGAAACGAATTCTCGATTACCGAATTCATCCAGGCCGGTTCGGCCCGGGACATCGAGCATGTGCGCGAACTGTTTCGCGAATACTCAGCCTGGGTCGAAGTCGATCTCTGCTTTCAAAACTTTGAAAAGGAACTTGCGGAACTTCCCGGACAATACGCGGCGCCTGACGGCCGCTTACTGCTGGCGTTTCATGATGCGCAACTTGCGGGCTGTGTAGGGCTGCGAAAGATTGGCGAAGGCATCTGTGAAATGAAACGTCTTTTTGTGCGGGACTCGTTCCGCGGGCAGGGAATCGGTCGAAACTTAATTGAGAGCGTCATTCGGGCCGCATCTGAAATTGGTTACGAACGAATGCGCCTCGACACTTTGCCGCCGCAAATGAACAGTGCAATCGCGCTGTACCAATCATTCGGCTTCAAAGAAATCGAGCCTTACTACGAGAACCCTGTTCCGGGCGCGAAGTTTATGGAGCTGAGGTTGAAATAGGATTAGTTGCGGGCGGCCGCTCTCTTCCGCAGAGCTTCACAAACCGGATCCATCATTCCGCTGGCCTGCCACAAACTGCCATCCTCATACACGATGCATTTGATGACTACCTGCTCGGTGGTGGCTGATTTGTCAGTAACCTGGATTGGGACGACTCGCGTCGGCGTCAGGCGCGATTTGGCGGTCAGGGACTTTGCCTTGTTACGACCGACTTTTTCAAAGCTCTCGAACTCGTGCGTGCCCAGCTCTTCGTTGGTTTTGCTGTCAAAGATTATGTAGTTCCAACGAATCGCCTTGATCGGCTTGGCGCCGTCATTCTGAATCTCGAGCGAATAAACGAAGAAGGGGCCGCGTTTCTCGACGAATGAAGAAGAATCTTCTGAACCGGTTGAGCTGCCTGAGGTGGAATCGCTCTCGGCTTTCCAGGACGGGTCGACGCTTGGGCCAGGGCCGACTTGTTGCCACTTGTATCTGCGAATGGTGACTCCGGGAGGGTTTTCGCTTCTCTTAATCTCCTGGCCCAGCGATGCCACTGCCCACAGACACAACAACAACAAAGAAGCCGCTTTCATTCTTCCTGGGTGTCTGTCGCAATTCATAGTCACGCGTGGGATTGTGTCAGAAGCCCGACCGTTAGGCAGCGCCACTGGGGTTATCGCGCAGTTAGTTGGCAGATGTTCTTCGGCATTGATAATACAAGTAGCAACTTCGCCGGGGTGCCCTCCCTCACGGTCGGGCTTCTGACACGCTAACGCTTCAAAAGCTTCCAACCTGACGGCAACACCGCCGCAGCCAGCGAGATTTTAATGATGTCACCGGGAATGAATTTCAGCACGCTGGCAAACAGTGTGATTGCCGGCGACGTTTTCATCACCAAAGAAAACCATAGCCAGCCGCTGAGCATGATGACGAGCGAGCCGATGGCCATCGCCGCTGCCGCGGTCAGGAATTTTCGATCCCAACCGTGCTCTGCGAAGGCTCCGGTGATAAATGCTCCCGCGGGAAAGGCAACAAGGTAGCCACCGGTCGGGCCCATCAAATGCAGAATGCCGCCCTGGCCGCCGGAAAAGAAGGGCAAGCCGATCGCGCCTTCCAGCAAATAGACAATCATGGTGATGGCGCCGAGTCGCGATCCGAGCAGCGCACCAGTCAGAAGCACGGCGAACGTCTGCCCCGTAATTGGAACCGGGCCGATCGGAATTACGATTTGTGCGGAGAGCGCAGTCAGCAAACTAAAACCAAATACCAATCCTACCTGTCGCACAAAATCGAGCGGCGCCAGCGCCGTTCCAAGAAGAGTTTCACTCTTAGCAACTATCGTGTTCATTCGAATCTGACCTCTGATCTCCGACCTCTGACTTCCGTTCTACGGTCGCACGCACAGCACCGGGCAGGGAGCATTCCTGATGATGAATTCGGCCGTATCAGTCAGCTTGGGATCGCCACCGGAACCGAGCGAAGTGGTGATCGCGACCAGATCGGCCTTATGGCGCGCCGCGTATTCGAGTACTTCTTCGCCCACGCCTCCGTGCAGGCGCGTGAACTTCCCGCATGTGGCGTCACACCCTGCAAAGAAACCCTCAATAATCGACTGTCCGCCATCCGCCGGTTCTTCGTCGCCTTCGTTGAAAACGCACAAGGTCTCGAGATCCGCTTTGGTTTTTTTGGCGATCGAGGACGCGACCGGCAGAATCTGTTTTGAATCTTCTGCGAGATCCGTCACAAAGAGTATTCGCTTGAACCGATCGATTGGCCGGGTCGTGCGGCGAGGTCCGTACAATCTGGCGATAATCGTCGGGATCCTTGAATCGCGCGCCACCTGTTCGGCAACGCTGCGTCCTAAAAAGAATTGGGCCACGTCGGAACGTCCGTGCGAAGCCATCACGATCAAATCACAGGTGCGCTCCTCAGCCTGGCGCATGATTACCTGGGCCGGATCGTCTCCGTCCTTGGGCACGATCGTTTCGATCACCCGGACTGACGACGCGCCGGTAGGCACGGCCGGAAATTCGTATCGAGATGTTTCCGTGATGTGAGGATCGCCGCCGTGGGCAATGTGAATCGACTGGACGATAGCCTCGAATTGCGCGGCCACCGCCAGGGCCAGCGGAAAAGCGCTGTTGGCGACTGCCGAGAAATCGGTCGGAAAAAGAATCGAGCGAATCATGAGCGTCAAGCAGTGAGACGGGTCCGCAGTTACTCACTCACCAAAACTTCTTCTCACTGCTTACGCGTCACGCTGCGATTTTACTTTAGTACCGCGCACTGGTCTACCTTAAAGATAAGACGCAGCCAGTTATGTTTAGAGTTCAGCCTTTAGGCTGCTCATGAAAGAACAAGCTGAAGCTTGAACTCTGAACCGGGGGCGCCTACTTATCGGTGCCAATTCGCATACCGTGAAATGAACGGGCCACGAAAAAGACGCTGATCAAAAAGAAGACCGCAGCCAGGATATACCCCAGGGTCGCGCCGTTCTTGTTCGTCAGGCTTACTGCCAATTCAACCGCCAGCAAACCAAACAACGTCGTGAACTTGATGACCGGGTTCATGGCCACTGACGAAGTGTCTTTGAAGGGATCGCCGACAGTGTCGCCGATGACCGTGGCGTCATGCAGTGGCGTGCCCTTCTGCTTCATATCCACTTCGACGACTTTCTTGGCATTGTCCCAGGCGCCACCGGCATTAGCCATGAAGATCGCCTGGTAAAGCCCGAAGATGGCGATCGAAATCAAATAGCCAATGAAGAAGAAAGGCTCGAGAAAAGCAAAAGCCAGCGTGGAAAAGAACACGCCCATGAAAATATTGAACATGCCTTTCTGCGCGTACTTGGTGCAAATCTCGACGACTTTCTTGCTGTCTTCAACGGACGCCTTTTCGACGCCTTCCAGTTTGATGTTGGCCTTGATGAATTCAACTGCGCGATAAGCGCCGGTGGTGACGGCCTGGGTTGAGGCGCCGGTGAACCAATAGATCACCGCACCACCCATAATCAGTCCCAGCACGAAGGGCGCGTGCAACAGCGAAAGACTTTCCGTGTTCCTGGTCAATCCTTCCGTCAGCGCCATGATGATCGAGAAGATCATCGTGGTGGCGCCGACTACAGCGGTGCCGATGAGCACAGGTTTGGCTGTTGCCTTAAAAGTGTTGCCGGCGCCATCGTTTTCTTCCAGCAAATGCTTGGCGCGCTCGAAAGCGACGGTCATGTTGTATTGGCTTTTGAGCTCTTCGACGATATTTGGCTCGTGCTCAATCAGCGACAACTCATAAACTGATTGCGCGTTGTCGGTTACCGGGCCATAGGAATCGACGGCAATCGTAACCGGGCCCATGCCGAGGAAACCGAAAGCGACCAGACCAAAACCGAAAACCGGCGCAATATGAATCGTAGCGGTAGAGACCATCAAAGCGTCCAGTCCCAACGTGCTGATGATGAACGCTATGCCCATCAGACCGAGAATGCTGATCCCCAGCCAGTAAGCCGAAAAATTTCCCGCGACAAAACCAGACAAGATGCCCAGCGAGGCGCCGCCTTCTTCGGCGGATTTCACTACTTCCTGCACATGCCGTGAATCGGTTGAAGTAAATACTTTCACCAACTCCGGAATTACGGCGCCCGCCAAAGTGCCACACGAAATGATCGTAGCTAGTTGCCACCAAAGCGAGCTGTTGCCGGCCAACACCGGAATCATTAGGTACGAGACGACGTACGTGAGCGCAATAGATACGATTGAAGTGATCCAAACCAGAGAAGTCAGCGGCGCTTCGAAATTCATGTCCCCGGCATTGGCGTACCGCGCCTTGGCGATGGCGGCGTTAAGAAAGTACGAAGCCGCGCTGGAGATGAGCATCATGATGCGCATCACGAAAATCCAGACCAGCAACTGAATCTGAACCGTCGGATTCGGAACTGCTAATAGAATAAAAGTGATCAGAGCCACGCCGGTTACGCCGTAGGTTTCAAAACCGTCAGCGCTGGGTCCGACTGAGTCGCCGGCGTTGTCACCCGTGCAGTCGGCAATCACGCCCGGGTTGCGCGCGTCGTCTTCCTTGATCTTGAAGACGATCTTCATCAGGTCTGAACCGATGTCGGCGATCTTGGTGAAGATGCCGCCGGCGATACGCAGCGCGGCCGCGCCCAGCGACTCGCCAATCGCGAAACCGATGAAGCAAGGTCCGGCGTATTCACCCGGAATGAAGAGCAGAATGAAAAGCATGATCAGCAACTCGACGCTGATCAAAAGCATGCCGATGCTCATCCCGGCTTTTAGCGGAATCGCGTAAATCGGAAAAGGCTTGCCTTCAAGACTGGCGAAGGCGGTTCGTGAATTGGCGAACGTGTTGACCCGAATTCCAAACCAGGCGACGCCGTAACTGCCGGCGATGCCAATCAAACTGAAAAGCAGAATCATCGGCACGGTAAGAAATATCGGATGTCCCGGCACTGGCCGCAAAACGCCAAAGTAGGCGACCACGATGATCGCGATGAAGATCCAGAGGACCATGATGAACTTGCCCTGCGTGATCAGATAAGTTTTGCAGGTCTCGTAAATCAGTTCCGAGATTTCCTTCATCGAGCGATGCACCGGCAGGTTCTTCAACTGCATGTAAATCGCGAGCCCAAACAGCAACCCGAGAAAACAGAAGACCAGACCCACCAGCAACAGTTTGTGACCGTCAATTCCGAAGAAAGTGACTTGAGACAAATCGGGCAGCTTGAGCGCGGCCTCGCCGCCTTCAGCCGCGAAAACCGCTGGAGCGCCGATCGCGGCGCCGGCCAACACGAATAAAAATGTAAATACGCGGCGGCCGTTAAGCTTCCGGCCCGCGACAAAGTTCGACGTTAAATTCACTATTAAGAGAATCCTTTCAGTTGCTTCTTTAAGAGGGAAATAATGCCCGTTTGAAAAGCCGGGTATTATCGCTGATTTGCGAGCGTGATGTCCAACAGCGAACACTCCGGCTAATGCCGAATTCTGTTTTCCTCTATGTCCCTCTGCGGAAACCTCTGTGCTCCTCTGCGGTTTAAGCAATATCTGAAAGGATTTACCGGAGAGAAAAACCGAGGTAAGTGCAGAGACCGCACAGCCTGAGTCGGTAATTCTTAATTAGGCCAATGCCGAAACCACGAATGCCTTCTCGACGTATTGATGAGCGGACGCTAGCGAATTTCGGTTGCCCTGAGGAGAGGAGAATCCGTGATGACGACGAGAGTTCCCAGGCATGCTCTAAGATCAATTGCTGTCGTGCTCTTTAGCATTTGCCTCGTTTCAATCGCAGCCGGTCAAACCACTAAACCCGCTGATGATAAGGATACTTTGCAGGCATTGCTGAAAGAGGTCAGCATGCTTAGACAGGCACTCCAGACTCTGCAGCGAATGAGCGTGGATACGTATCGCAGTCAACTGCTGGTTGATCGCATTCGAATCAATCGCGAGGACGTGCGGCGACTGAGTGCGTCTCTCAACGAAACTCGCGAAACCTTGCGAAGGACGCAGCAAACAATCCCGACCTTTACTGACCAGGTAAAAATGGAGGAGACGCAGGTTCAATTAGAAGTTGATCCTGCCAAACGTGCCCCGTTGGAGTTTGAGTTGAAAAGAACCAAAGACGCTCTGGAGAATTACAAATCGCAAATCGATCCGTTGAAGGAGCGCGAGCAACAACTGTCGGCCGAGTTGAATAAGGAAAAGGCCCAGCTTGAGGAATTGGAAGGCCGTCTGGATTTGCTCGAACGCGGAATTGACAACGATCGGCAGAAACTCGAGCCGGACAAGCCGGCTGCGGCGAAGACACCTTGAAAGGCTGACTGGAGCGCCAGGGTAAGGCTTTCTCTAGCCGAGGCGTTTACGCCTGCGTGAGAAACAGCCGATGCTAGTTAAAGCCCCATAAATGGGGCTTTTGAAAACTATCGCCTTTCATTCCTTTGCGCTGGACACCATCGTCAGAAATGACGATACTGTACGTGTAAATTCTCTTGACTCCATAGACTTCGCGGAGGGTTAACATGACTTCATGGCTACGATGTTCGCTAGAACCAGGCATGCTGCCAGGGGAATATGCTGTCGAAATGGATACATCAGAAGCAGGTAGGATTTCATTATTTGCTTCAGAAGACAAAGTGAGGGCCGAGCAAAATCTGCTCCGCGTAGAGGTGCTTCAAGATAACAACGGTGGCGGTATTCTCGTCTCTCTTCCAGCTCCTGCGTTCGAGATATCGTCTCGCACCGTACGCGTGCCCCAAAATTCTGTCGTCAGATTCGATTGATTTTGAAACCTCATCTAAGTTGAATGATCCTCAGCAATGTAGAGATTCGTAATGCCTTAGACCAAGGCCGTTTAATAATAACTCCTAATCCTCAGCCCAATAGTTACGACACAACCGCGGTTGATCTTCATCTAGCGTCGTCGCTTTCGATCCCACGAGAAGGACCATTCAACTACGATCTTAGACGCGGGGGAATCGCAACTTTCCTGAGCCGAAATTCCTAGCACCTTGAGATACCAGATGCGGGTTACGTGTTGGAGCCCAGGGTCTTCCTGCTAGGCCGTACAGTTGAAAAGGTCTCTTTGCCGTTATTAACCGGACAGAGTCTTGCGGCAAGAATTGAAGGAAAGAGTTCTTTTGCGCGGTGCGGACTGTTAGTGCACTTCACAGCGCCAACAGTCCATGCGGGATTCGACGGTACGTTGACGCTGGAAATGATAAATTTGGGTAGCGCGGGAATCTCACTATTTACCGGTATGTCTATTTGTCAGCTAATCTTGGAGACTGTTCTTGGCGATCCGGACCCTCATCCCAGTCAGTTCCAGGGCCAAATAACTCCGGCTGGAATATCCCGAACCTAACAGCCAAAGTCATGGAGTTCACTTGAGAGTTCTCAATTTCTTGAGAGCCTGATTCAAAGAATCAGCCCCCAATCGATCTAAAAGAGTCCCCACATGCATATTTCCGTTTATGCCTTTTAACACAGGGTACGTCTCTTTCAGATTTTCAATTTTTGTGCTTCGCTTTTCTTTCCGAAAGCGTCCTTTTGATGTTCTCTTATGCCTTCCGAGCGCCATTTTTTTGTCCTCCTAGTGCAAGACTAATCCGCGAACTCAAGCCTTCGCCAGCGCTGCATCGCCAGTCAATTCAGGCCGTTTCCGGCCGCCGATCCATTTTCGAATCGAATCGATCAGGACGATGACGGCCGCCGTCATGATTAACGCGGTCAGTGAAGTGTTGATGTAACCCTGTGTCAGGGTAGCTGGGTTGAGCGTCTGCGGCCAGAAGATGTCGCGGATGGATTGATAACCGGCAACCAGGGTCGTCGTAGCGACGAATGAAAGTGGAACGATCGTGACCCAACTGTAGCGCGCCTTGCCCATGTTGATAATCACGGTAGTGGCGACGCACAAGGCGACGGCCGCTAACAATTGATTCGCGATACCGAACATCGGCCAGATCGTTGAGATCGATCCACTCCAGATAAAAGCCGCCCAGGCCGCGACGACGGTGGCACTGGTGAGAATTGAGCCGGGCAGCCAGTTCGGCTCTTCGAGCCTGCGATAGAATCGCCCTCCAAATTCGCCCAACAGAAACCTCGCGACCCGCGTGCCCGTGTCTATTGTCGTGAGGATAAATAAAGCTTCAAACATGATTGCGAAGTGATACCAGTACTTCATCAGTCCGCGCAGGCCGGGAATGCCGTCAAAAATCTTGGCGATGCCCAAAGCCAGCGTCACCGCGCCACCGGTGCGTCCGCGCAGATTCTTTTCGCCTGATTCCGCTTGCAGTCGATCGATTTCCTGCGGCTGAAGATTGAAGCCCTGCGCGGAGTGATCGTCGACCATACGCACGTACTTTGCTTTTTGGGCGTCGGTTGTTTGCTGTGTATTGATCGCAAAGTAATCGCCGGGGAACAGCGAAGTTGCGGCGATCAAGGCTACGACTCCCACGACGCCCTCCATCAGCATGCTGCCGTAGCCAATCATCCGCGCATCGGTTTCTTTCGCAATCATCTTTGGCGTCGTGCCTGAAGAGACCAGGGCGTGAAATCCGCTAATCGCGCCGCAGGCAATCGTGATGAAAACGAATGGATAAACTTTGCCGGGGACGACTGGCCCACCTCCGGAAACGAAGGGCGTAATCGCCGGCATCTGTAAATTCGGGTGCACCAGAATCACCCCGATGATCAAAACAGCGACCGTGCCGATCTTGAGATAAGACGAAAGGTAATCGCGTGGACAAAGAAGCATCCACACCGGCAACACCGACGCGATGAAACCATACCCAGCCATCAGCAGCGTGACTTTGTGCGGTGAGAGGGTGAACGTGGCGGCCCATGATGAATCAGCTACGCGGCCGCCGATGTAAACCGCAAACAGTAATCCGATGACGCCGATGATCGTGGCTTCGGTAATCTTTCCTTTCCGGAAGCGATACATGTAAAGCCCCATGAACAGCGCCAGCGGAATGGTGAACCCGACCGTAAATGTTCCCCAGGGCGATTCGGCCAGGGCGTTTACCACTACCAGCCCCAGACCGGCGAGAGCGATGATGACGATGAAGAGAATTGCCACACCCGCGACAAATCCGGAGACGCCGCTGATCTCTGTGCGCGCAATTTCGGCGAGCGATTTTCCTTTGCGACGGATGCTGGCGGCGAGAATCATAAAGTCATGCACCGCGCCGCCCAGACAAACTCCGATTACCAGCCAGAGCAGTCCCGGCAGAAACCCGAACTGAGCTGCCAGCACCGGTCCAATCAGTGGCCCGGCTCCGGAGATGGCAGCGAAGTGATGACCGAACAAAACCCATTTGTTCGTCGGGTAATAATTGTGCCCGTCGAACATTGTTTGCGACGGCACGGCTCGGGAATCGTCCAGCGCCAAAACTCTCGCCGCGATGAAGGCAGAGTAATAGCGATAAGCGATGGCCATCACGCAGAGGGCAGCAACAATTATTGGAAGGGCATTCATCTCTTCGACTGGAAAAGCGCGGTTATCATAACCGCGCTACCCGATTTTGCGAAGGATGAAGGTTTAGAACTCGCCAAACTTAATCAAGACTCTTACGTGCTGGCTTTGCCACTCTGATGCGCGGCAAGTCTTCGACTTGCCGCAACGACCAGCCAGGATTCTGCGGTCTATGACCGCGGGCTGGGTCGAAGACCCGTTCAGGGAATGATGACGCTCGACGGCAAGTCGGAGACTTGCCGCGCATCGGAGTGGGAGAGCCACAACAAAAGTGGCCTTGGTGATTAATCATTCAAAAGATCTCTCGCCCGGACTGGATCTGTTACCGTGTTGCGTGTTAAGCAACACGCGAATGTTCGAACGCCTCCGGAAACGTGCCTTTGACTTATCACGGTGACCTGCAATAGAGTTGCCACGCTCTTCAATTTTGGTTGCGGAGATTCCCCTGCAATTAAGTCACAGCCCGGCCAAGCGCCCGCTTGATTACCTTCAGGATCGATTTCCAAGACAGACATTCTATCGGAGGATGAATGAAAAAGTTTTTGTTTTTATTAGGCGCGATTGCGTTTATTGCGAGCGGCTGCGGCCAGAAGCCGGCGGCTAACACAGCTTCAACGGCGACCCCCAAACCCAGCGCGTCAGCGGCAACCAAGGCGGCCCCCAAAAAGGCGCCCGCTGCCAATCCGGTCCCCGCAGACTGGATCCGGATGTATGACGACGTTAAGGGCTATGAGTTTATGGTTCCGAAGGGAACCGAACATAAGTCAGAGACAGTCGACGGCGTTGATGTCTACATGGCCAGCGTGCCGGCGCCCTACGAAATCGGCGTGATGGTCGTGGCGTTTAAAGACAAGACGATCGGCAAAGACGAGTTGCTGAAGCGGGCCGAGAACATTCTCAAGGCTATGGAAGAGAAGGACATCAAGATCGATGAACCGAAGGAATTGAACGATGACTATAGCGTTGCGACGTTCACCTCGACTGGCAAAGATGGTAAAGCGGGCAAGGGCAAGATCCTGGTCGCTACCGACGTCACCGACAATTACATCCTGTTGGTGGGCGGCGATGCCGACAAGTTTGGACCCAACGAAAAGACCCTCGACGAGATTTGGGGTAGCTTCACGATGTACAGCGGCGGCTCCAGCGGCAACAACTAAACGCGAAGCGAGCGCATTGCGTTAGTTAGGCTTAAAAGACGAGGCTACCATGTGGCCTCGTCTTGTTTTGTAAATCAATTCAGGCGGTGCCGAAGCTTAGTTTTTCTCTGCGTGGTCTCTGCGACCTCGGCGTCTCTGCGGTGACTAATAGTTTCAAACATCTTCACCGCGGAGACGCAGAGAACGCCGAGGTAGCGCAGAAATTTCAAACCAGGCCATTGCCCAATTCAAGCGGAGAACTGAAAATGAAAGCAAGAATTCTGTGTTCTTTGATTACGGTGTTGATTTGCGCCGCGCTCTTTGGCGTGCTCGCGCAAACGAGCACGACTAAGCCGGGCTCGGCCGACGCGTTAGTGGCGGATCTTTACAAGGCCCACGACCAAAAGCGCGGTCCTTTCTTTCAAACCAGGAGTCGCGCGCTTCTCTATAAGTACTTTGAGAAAAGCCTTGCCGACATGATTTGGAAAGACCGCGTAAGCTCAAAGGGCGAAGTCGGCGTTCTCGATGGCGATCCGCTTTATGACGCGCAGGACATGGAGATTAAGAACTTTGCTATTGGCAAAGCGGAAACTGAAGGCGCGAAATCAAAAGTGACTGTCACCTTTGAGAATTTTGGACAGAAGAAGACGCTTGTGTTCATGCTCGGGAAGGGCAGCACCGGTTGGCGCATCAACGACATCGATTATGGGTCGGAAGGCACGCTGCGCGGCTGGTTTAAGAAGGGGAAGTAGGTGTCAGCAGCCCGACCGTGAGCGAGGGCCACTACTGAATGCGAGTGTTGCGTGTGACGAAGGCGCCCTCCCTTACGGCCGGGCTTCGGACACGAAGTCCGCGTGGAGCAAACGATGAAACAGATGCTCGCCCGCCTCGCGCCGCACTGATAGACGCCCGGCATGATATGCCCGCGAGTTCAGTCCTCTCTGAACCGACTCGCAAATATCCAGGTCTTCCTGCTGAATGCGATCGCCGACGGTGACACTCGTGAGATTGCGCTCACGGGCCGCGGCGGAAACGTCTCTGAAGTAAAAATCGAAAATCACTTCAGTTCGATCGATCGCCAGAGGGCGCACTAGGTTCGTATCCAGAGTTCCCTCGTAAAAATTAATCATGAAGTTTGGATACAGCCAGTAATACAAAGCGCGTTGACCGCTACGGACCGCGCCAATTTCATCGTCGCTGGTCGAGACCACCGGACTCGATTGCAGGCAGTATCGTTCGCCGTTTTCAATCATGTAGTTGCGGTAATCAAGCACGCTGTCGAGCCCTTTGTGCAAATGCGGCACGTGATACCCGCCGTCGAGATAGTTATCGACAAAGACTTTCCAGTTGCACTTCAATTCGTAACGTCGACGTTCGAACCAGTGCAGGGCGCCGAGATCCAGCGATTCAATTTGTTTGCCGAGTTTGGGCTCAGCTACAAGTGAATTGACTTGCCCGCTGCCAATTCGGACGAATATCCACTTCTCCCAGACGGCCACCTCAACCGGAACTAATCCGTTCCCGGCTCGATCAAAATTACAGACGTCATTGAAATCAGGCGTGCCTTTCAATTCGCCTTCCAGCGAATAGGTCCATCCATGGTAAGGACAGCGTAGCTGAGCCGCGCGGCCTTGGGCTTCGGTCATGACCGCGGCGGCATGATGACGACAGACATTGAAAAACGCGCGCAGCTCATCGTCGTTGCCGCGGACTATGACAACCGGTTCGCCGCCGATTTCGGTTGTGACGTAATCGCCGGGATTCGTCAGTTGGTCAAAACGCGCGGCGAGTTGCCAGGAATGACTGAAGACTGTTTGCTTCTCAACTTCAAAAAGGCGTTCGTCGGTGTACCAGGAGGAAGGAATCGTTGAAGCTTGCGACAGCGGCGCGTCCGGATCGTAGCCGTTGATGATCTGAGCGAGAGCGTCCACAGTTTGATTCTCAGCGGCTTTGCCGCAGATGTGCGGAAAGGCTCTGCCTTTCCGTCGCGAGCATCATAGTTCCTTCGAGGCTTTACCTCTGGCTTGCGAGGCGGAGCCTCGCAAAGATCAAAGGGGGCCTTGATCGGAAAGGCAAACCTTTCCGCACATCAAGCGGCGCAGCCGCAGGCATTCACACCGGCGTGGCGGTCTTTTGCTTCGGATTGTAGAACGGAGTCTTCACGACTTGCGCGCTGACGCGATGCCGCACAGCTTCTACGGTCATCTCGATTTCAATCTTTGAGCCCAACCTGGCGAATTCACTCGTTACCGTCGCCAGGGCTACCAATCTTTTCAAGACCGGCGACCATGCGTTTGAGGTGGCTTTTCCAATTTGGCGGCCATTACCGAAAACGGGCACGGCGACACGCGAAGCAATCGGCGAAACAGCCGGAGGCAAACCGACTCGTTCGTAAATTGATTCGACCTCTGGCCAATTGATTTCGAGGCCGACAATCTGTTTCGCGCGGCCGCGCGCCTTTTCTGCCTGCAGCGCTCGTTGTCCCACAAATCGATGCTTATCGAGACTGACCAACCGGTCCAGCCCCATCTCAAAAGGCGTGTATTTCTGATCGTCGATCAAAGCCTTCTTACTGCTGTTGAAATCGATATCGATTAGAAGCAATCCGGCTTCGATTCGCGCGACATCAAGCGCCAACATGCCGGCCGGCCTAATATCGAATGGGCGTCCGCGTTCGATCAAGGTGTCCCAAACTTTCAACGCCGAATCAGCCTCGACCCAAATTTCATAACCAAGATCGCCCGTGTAGCCCGTGCGCGAAATCTCGACCGGCACGCCGTCGATGGATCCTTTTGTTACCCGGAAGTATTTCAGGTTCTCGATGTCTGCATCGGCGATCGCTTTCAAAAGCCGCCCCGAAGTCGGCCCTTGCAGCGCCAGCGCGGCCACACTCTCTGAGATGTCTTCAATCTGAACGTCGAGGCCGATTGAGTTTTGAGTGAGCCAGCGCAGACTCGGATCTGCCGCGGTCCACCGATAGACATTTTCTTCCAGACGCGAAACGGTGCCGTCGTCAATCACTTTGCCGTGCTCGTCACACCACGGCGTGTAAACGACTTGTCCGACGGAAATTTTGCGCACGTCGCGCGTGATGATCCGATCGACAAGCCGTGACGCATCTCTTCCGGTCACGCGATATTTGAAGAGCGGTGAAATATCTATGAGCGCGGCGGCGTTACGAATCGCGTTGTACTCGTGTTCGTGATGCGCCTCGAACGCGCTCACCGCATAGTAGCCGGACCACTCGCGATAATTCAGGCTCTCGCACAGCGCCAGGGTGCGCTCGTGAAATGGTGTTCCAATCGGCATGACGGATAGAGTGGCACAGACTTCAGTCTGTGATTCCTCTGAGTTCAAACAAACACAGACTGAACTCTGTGTGCCACAGTTTGTCAGGGCGTGCGATTATAAGTATGCTTTTGATTATCGAGCAAGACGCTAACAGGTTAGGCCCCCGCAATTGAAATCAGTCCTCGCTTTTGTTGGAGGGATTCTTATGCAAAGCACCATCAAATTTGTAAAGAGGTTTTCGTGCAGTCTGGTTCTGCTGGCCCTGGTTTTTGTCATGGGGGGAACGGCACCTGCACAAACCAAGAACGAAAAGAAGATCGCCGCCAAGGCCGAAGAGTCTCAGAAGGCTTCGGATGTGTTCACTGAAATCATGAACGTTCCCGACAAGGCAATTCCGCAGGGGCTTCTGGATAAGGCTGAAGCGATTGCCGTATTTCCGGGTGTCGTCAAAGGCGGATTCATCATTGGCGCGCGGGGCGGGCACGGAGTCATCAGCCGTCGCGTAAAAGGTGGCTGGAGCCCGCCGGCTTTTTTCAATCTCGGCGGCGGTAGCGTCGGTTTGTTGATCGGCGCCTCGAAAACGGATTTTGTTTTGCTCTTCATGAATACCGGAGCGCTGGAAGGCTTGTTGAAGGACAAGTTTGAAATCGGAGGCGAGGGCAGTGTCGCTGCCGGACCTGTCGGCCGTTCAACCAGCGCGACCACGGATGCGACCTTGAAAGCGCAGATCCTTTCATATTCACGGAGCAAGGGCCTGTTCGCCGGGCTGGAACTTAAAGGCGTTGTGATCGATCCAGACAACGACGACAACACAGCCGTTTATGGAAAGAAGGCGGCGGAACTTCTTGCGCCCAGGCCGCCGTTGACTCTGGCGCAGGTACCTGCCGGTGTGCGGATCTTTCCGCGCACATTGGCGCGATATTCGACGCGAAAATAATGGTACGCCGGCCTCTGGCCGGCTACTTACCTGAACAAAAACTTGCCCCAGTTTCCTGACGACAAACTCATGACGAGATCAATGAAAAAAACTCAAACTCTTTCTATCGGTCTGTTACTTGTCCTGTTTATTGGCGCGACAGCTTTCGCACAGGGAAGCCGTGAGCGCAGCACCAAGAAGGCCCAGGCTGCGGCCAATCAATCATCGAACGCTGCTCGCGTTTTCAACGAGATCATGGGCACCCGTGAAAAATCGATTCCCCGCGATTTGTTGGATAAGGCCGAAGCCGTTGCCGTTTTTCCCGGCGTCCTGAAAGGCGGTTTCATTGTTGGCGGCCGCGGCGGCAGCGGTGTTATCAGCCGGCGGATCGACGGCGGATGGAGCGCGCCGGCGTTTTTCGATCTCGGCGGCGGCAGCATTGGTTTGCAAATCGGCGTCGCTTCGACGGATTACATTCTGCTTTTCATGAATGCGCGAGCAGTCGATTCATTGCTTAGCGATAAGTTTGAGATTGGCGGCGAAGGCAGCGCCGCCGCTGGGCCGGTGGGCAGATCTGCAAGCGCGTCTACCGATGCGCGACTCAATGCGCAGATACTTTCTTACTCGCGAAGCAAAGGCGCTTTCGCCGGACTTGAATTAAAGGGTGTTGTGATTAAGCCGGACAACGAAGATAACAATCAGGTCTACGGCATGACCGCCCGCGACATCCTCACGGGCGGCAACAAGATTTCATTGGAAACCATGCCAGAAGGCGTGCGCATCTTTCCGGAGACGTTGTCGAGATACTCAACTCGACGGTGAGAGCCGAGGTCGACGCGCAAATGTCCGAGGGCGCGCCTTCCCCCGGACATTTGCATGTGATTCGACGCGGCGGTGATTTCCTAACCATCAAAGCCGAAATCCGCCGGCAGGGTTGCGAGTGCCGTGTTGTAATATCTTTGGCGTTCCGGCCAACCGTTCGGCAAGTTGGTTTTTTTGTTCCGACCGTTGACCTTGACCTGCGTTTCCAGGAATTTGCCCTGATCGGCAAGTTCGTTCATCTGGGTTTTGTAGAATAACCAAAACCAACCGGCGGACCTCGTCGCCAATGGCTCTTCGGTCGCGAGCATCGGATTCGCGATTAGATCGACTTTGAAGTAATCACCGCAAGCCTTGTGCACGTCGCGGCCCGTCAACTGAATCCGGCCATGGCCCTTGTAACGTTTGCCGTCGCCTGGATGCGTATTGCCCAGGTCCGTTCGGCCCTCGTATGCCTGACCACTTGCGAGCTCTTCATTGTATCGATACTCACCCGACTCAACCGCAAGCGTGGCCAAAAATGCCGCGGCACGCAGCCGATTGTTGATCTTGAATTCGCGCATCGTGTCGTTCAAGGTCGGCAAGACCTGTTCGCGCACTTTGCAAAGCGGCATGATTCTCTTGAACATTGCCGCAGACATTCCGCCTCCGCCGGAGGCCTCGGCCGCGGGGGCTGTTTCGTCGCCGGCGTCACTGGCCGCATCGTCGTCGAGTCCTAACGCCGCCAGGGTATTTGGTCCAGCCTTACCGTCAGCGTCCAGGCCCTTACTGTTTTGAAAAGCAATCACCGCGGCTTTGGTGCCCGGCCCGAAATTTCCATCAACGCCGTTCGGATCAAAGCCGAGATCTTTCAGTTTCTGTTGAAGTTCGGTTACGTCCGGGCCTATCGACCCTTCTTTGAGTACTGGCATGCTCGTATCTCCCTTTCATTTGTTGTGATTGGTTTAGTTAGTCGCATTCTGCCTGGAGAGCTTCCGGCGAAAAGCGCGCGTCAATATTTCAACGTCGCAAACAGGATCTGAATCGTAGCGGTCCCGAAGAACTGTGCGTGCCGCGGCAAATGGCCGGGAGACGCAGACGGTGAGGTGATTTCGAGAGCTCTCGTCCGTCGAGTTTGCTCATTCCTCTCTTAAGGAATCTTGGACCAAACCTTTTCAAGGCCACCTTGCTGGTGGAGAGCGAAGCACTGGTCGACGGTCAGGCCCGGCAGCTCCAGGTGCGGCCGGTCAGGAAAGTTCGGCCAGTCACCGCCCCATTTCAATCCTTGTTGCTTACCAGCGGCTCCAATGCGATCGAATCCCGCTTCGTCGTTCCACTGTGGTTCACCGCCGACAAACGGGCAAAGATCCACGGCTAAGCCATAATTGTGATTCGACTGGCCGCCCTTTGCTTTCGTGACTTTCTTTCCCGGTTTAGTCCTGCCCTGGGCGAAGAGCGCGTCCTGCTCCGCGAAGGTGCGCAGACCTTGAACAACTTCAACCTTCAGCCCTTCAGCAGCGAGGGTGTTGATAACTGCCGTGACGGCCTGTGCTAATTTGGGATGAACCTTGTCCAGACGCTTTTGTGAGTTGGCGCTGACGGATCCACCCGCCGCCGCCGCAGTGCCGGTGGACGTTCCCGAGCCGGCGCCACTGGGCGCACTGCCGCCGAGTTCTAAAGCGGCCAGAGTATTCGGCCCCGCCTTACCGTCGGCCCCTAAGCCCTTACTGCTTTGAAAAGCACGCACGGCTTTTTCGGTGCCCGGACCAAAATGCCCATCGACGCCGTTCGGATCGAAACCGAGATCCTTCAACTTCTGTTGCAACGCAGTGACGTCCGGACCTGATGAACCTGTCTTGAGTAATGACATGAACTTCCTCCTGGTATTGAAATTGAATTCTAAGTGGAACGATCAGCGCAAGACTCCTCGTCCAATCGTTCCACGCTCGGCTAACTCTTGACGAACAAGCTACGTAACCTTGAAAGTGGTTTCCCGTGATTCCCCACCGTCCAGATTCTTCACCTTCAGGGTGAACTCCTTCACAGCGGTTGGGCTCGCAGCAGGAATTACCGCAGCCACCTTACCTGCGCTGACAAATGCAGTCACCAGCGCGGCGCCGCTCAGCAACACTTTGCAACCGTCAACGTAATTCGTCCCCGTTACCCTAAAGAGAGTACCAAAAACCTCGCTCAGCTTATCAGTGGCCTGCTTGGAAAACATTCCGACGAGGCCCGCGAGAGCAGCAATCCATATGGATTGATATCTTTGGCCCCGCCGCTGGTGGTTAAGAACCCTCCCCGAACCACAAAATAGAAGACCAGCGCCAGCGACTTGCCAATGGCTGGACGAAGCAAGTAGAACCAAGTCCATTTCTGTTAGGGGAGGCCGGCCAGCTTTGTGAGCGCAAATAGTTTGTCGGCATCTAATTTGAGCCCGAAGTTAAACCGAGTGTCCTCCTTCTTATTGTGTTCCGTCGCATTCGTGTAGGTGATTGCGAAGGGAAGAGCAAAGCCCGCATAGATCGGAACATCGAGTTTGAATTGAAATGCGCCGATGTCTGCTTTTCTTCGCGGCAATCCGTCGTTCTCTTTCAGACGCTGGTAGCTTCCGGTAAAGGCATATGTGATTCTGCTTAAATCCGGTTGATTCTTGAGGAACGGAGAGTCGACGGCGCCTTCAAATGAAAGTGCCGCGGAAAAATCACGGATTCGCGTCTGATTCAGCAGCGGATTCGGCTTGTTATATACAGTCAATCCGCCGTTAGCCACAACCTTGAGCAGCCCAAAAACAAATTTGTCTTGCTCGAACAAAAACTTGAACTCGGAATAATCCGAAGCGGCGGGCTGCCGATGGTTCGTATAGCCAAAGGTCGCCAGCGGGCTCTTGGACAACTCGTCCAGACCCGCGCGGAGCAGCTTCTTAGCCTGCAACATGTTTGCGAAAGCCTGAGCGACCCGCGGTACATATTCGTCATTAATTTTCGTTCGTGCTTCTGCGCCAATGTCTATGGTATTGGATCTGATCTGATCAAAGACTGCGCTCCTCATAAAACAATACATGACGTTTTGCAGCATTATTTCTTTTTCAGTGTCGCTGGCACTCCTGTAAGCGGCGTCATCAAATAGTTGCAGCAAGGCTGTGTTGAGACTCGCTTCGGTTTCATTTCGCAACCGGCGAAGTACCGGATTGTTGTCGATGAAATCGATAGGTTGTCCGATGGCGCGGCCTTTGGCCTCGACGAACGGTCTGATCTTTGTATCCCAATATTCCTGGAATCGGGCGGAGCGGGTGCTGCGATCGCCGAACAGTCGAGTCTTTATCGACCACTCACTTAAATCACCGCGCCGGACGTTGCCCAGTAGATTCGCGGAGTCGGTGATATTGAAACTGGCCGATACGCCGACGCGATTGAGGAAACCCGCCTTGTTATAGTTCTCAACCGTGTCACCACCGTTCATCGTGTAAAGCACGTAAGGAGACGTGCTGAGGGTAAGCGTCGAGTTGTTGACATCCTGAGAGATTGCGCCGTTCTCAATGGCAAAGCCTAATAATCGTGCGAACCCTGGCTTCTCGATGGCGCTCGTCGAACCGGGTGATTTTGCTGAAGCGCCTATTTCTTTATCTGTTCGCGCCGATTCCCCGAGGTATTGCAACCTGTCAACACTTCGAATGCTATTTGCGGGCGTTTTGTCGACGCCGTCAGGTACAACCGCATCAGCTACTGTGAAAAACATCATGTAAGGATAGACACCCGAGAGTCCCGCCAGGCGATCTCGCGGATCCGCACTCCGGTCCTGACGAATGGCCTTGGCAGCCTGTTCGATGCGCTGGGCCAACACCTGGGGCGCGTCCTTGTAGGTGTTGGTCTGTTTGCAGTTCTTTACATCGATCATTTGCGGCGCCGGATTCGCTGCGCTCGAAGGGGGCTCCGGTCTTGTTCTTTCCGGATTGGGAGTAATCACGTTCGACGGCGCCACTGCATCATCACGCACAGCGGGCGAAGCGGAGGTCGAGGCATCCGATGATGGACCCGCCAACCGGTTCTGCTCGGGCACGCTTATAGAAGCCGTCGATGCGCTTCCATTATTGATTCTTCCAACCAGTTCATTTCGTTCAACGGTCAACTTGTCGATTTGAGCATCAAGAGCTTTGCGCGTTTCCACGTCTGAGCTTCCAACTGCCGCCTGCATGGTTCTCAGCGCTTTGAGGTCATCGTCAATTGCATTCATCAACTTCTGGCGAATCACCTGCAAGCTGCGCTTTTGAAGATCCTGTATCGCCGACGATTTTCGATCGACCCCCATCATTTCGACCTGTCTGACTTGTTCACGCAATGCTTCGGTTTCGTCCGTTTTTGCTTTTTGAGCTCGGGCAGTTGAGCAAACCACCATTACTATGGAAATGATTGCGCAGATTGCTTTTTTGGTTTTCATGTTTGCCTCCTTGGCTTACAGCTGTTCGGCTGGTGGGACGATTTAACCGGCGACAACCCTGAATCTTACGGCGGGGTCCGGAGTTGGGTCGGTTGCGGTAACGGCAAAACTAAACTCACCGCCCTTGGAGCCTGACACTTCCACGTTGTATTGGGCGTCATTCGGAGCATCGGGCATGAAGGTGAAATCCATGATTACAGTGTGCTCCTGGTCGACCCCTTTGGTGACGGTAAAGTTGAACTCGGGTGGTGAACCAGAGGGATGAAGAGTGTTTCCGTCCAGCGTTAACACGTCAAAAGTTCCCGATTGTGACGCCGGTGTAAAAGAGATCTTGATCGTGACAGCTTCAGTCTGAACCACTGTGTATAAGAACTTGTTGATCTTGTTCATGACGACTCCTTGAGGTGAAAGTGCTTGACGATTACTTTGGTCTCTGTGAGAACGCGCCGCGTTGACGCGCCCGTTTACGATCCGTACTTATGAAAAGAGCATGGGCCAATGGTTGGGACACGCCTTATACTCTGGCAAGGAAAGCGTGTCAAGATTAATGTCTGCTAAGCTATTTCATCTATTACGGAAATCTGCTTTTGCATAATTTGTCCTGTAGTAGGTAACGAACCGCTTTGTTGCTACAACTATCAGTCTGGACAGTTGGTCATTCGACGCTCGCGATCGAAGACTTTGTTTATCTTCTCGAGGGCTGCGAGATCCAGACTCTGATCGATGTGCGGAGCTTTCCCGGTTCGCGGCGTTATCCGCAATTCAACAAAGACAACCTGCACTCGAGCCTCGCCGCCGCCGGAATTGAATATGTTCATCTTCCCGAATTAGGCGGCCGGCGTCGCGCTCGTCCTGATTCAATTAATATGTCGTGGCGCAACGAATCATTTCGCGGCTATGCCGATTACATGGAAACCGAGGGTTTTGGGATTGGTATTAAGAGGCTGCTAAAGATCGCCGGCGAAAGCCGCACCGCGATCATGTGCGCCGAGTCGCTTTGGTGGCGCTGTCATCGCAGTTTGATTTCTGATTACTTAAAGGTGAAGGGAATCGAGGTCATTCACATTCTTGCCGGCGGAAAATCTGAGCCACACCCGTACACTTCGGCAGCGCGAATTGTGGATGGCCGGCTCTCGTATCGCGGTGTGTTGGAAAGTCAGAGCTGATTATTGATAATAAGCAGCAGTTCATTTTGGAATCCGACTCTGAAGGACACATACCGATGAATCTTGAGATCACAAACGAAGAGCGCGAATTTCTCGGCGAGCTGTTCGAAGAAAAACAAAACCACCTGATCCAGGAGATCAACCACTCAGATACGATCGATTTCAAACGGATGTTAAGAAAGAAAATCGAAGTGCTCGAAGGGTTAATGCGGAAGATCGGGCCGGACACGCGGTAAGTCGGAAACGGATCGCTGAAACGCGCGAACCGTATCTGCGCGGCATTATGAGGATCAAGAAATGGGCTTGTTGGATCAAATAGTCCGCCGTTGTGAAAGATGCGATCGGGAAACTAATCACGTGATCGAATCAATCGGCACGGACAATAAGCCGCATTATTCGTGCTGGGATTGTGTCGCGCGGGACGAAAAGAGATTCAATCAAAAACCAGGGTGGCGAAGGGCCCATCGCACGCGCCGCTACGAGCGCAAGTAGGTACGCAGTCTTCCGGAGATTCTAAAACATGAAGCACGCCGGAGGCTTGCGTACCTACTTGCGGTGACTGTGACTCACGTGCTCAGTCTCTTCCCAACCATGACCATCGCCGGCCAGTAGTTCGTCAGCTTCCTTCGGACCCCACGAACCAGCTTCGTAATTTGGGAAATCGGGCGGCGGCGCTTCAGCCCAGGCCTTTTGAATTGGCGCCACCACGGCCCAGCCGGCTTCAACCTGGTCAGCGCGCTGAAACAGCGTCGCGTCGCCTAACATGCAATCGTGCAGAAGCCGCTCGTAACCGGTGCTCGAGACGTTGCCGAAATAATCTTCGTAATCAAACTCCATGTCGACAGAGCCGAGCTTCAGGACTGGTCCCGGAATCTTCGCGCCAAAACGAAGTGACACGCCTTCGTCCGGCTGGATGTGCAGGACCAGTCGATTGCTGGTCAATTGATCAACCGGCGTGTCGCGGAAGAGCATGAACGGCGCGCGTTTGAAAGTGATTGAGATTTCGGTATCGCGAGCAGCGAGCCGCTTTCCGGTGCGCAGATAAAAAGGAACGTCGGCCCAGCGCCAGTTGTCGATCAATAGTTTCAGCGCCACGAAGGTATCGACGGATGAGTCAGGGGCTACGTTGGGTTCGCTGCGGTACGCTGGGACTTGCTCGCCGTCAATGGTTCCGGGTCCGTATTGGCCGCGAACGGATCGGTGGGCAGCCTCGTCCGGCGTGGGACACTGAATCGCGTGCAGGACCTTCGCCTGCTCGTCGCGAACGGCGTTGGCCTTAAATGAAATGGGTGGCTCCATCGCGGTGAGCGTCATCAATTGCAGCAGGTGATTCGGCACCATGTCGCGCAGAGCGCCGGCCTGCTCGTAGTACCCGCCGCGTTTTTCGACGCCAACTTTTTCCGCGGCGGTTATTTGCACCGATTCGATGTAGCGGCGATTCCAGATGGGTTCAAAAATTCCGTTGCCAAAACGAAATACCAGGATGTTCTGGACCGTCTCCTTGCCGAGGTAGTGATCGATCCGGTAAATCTGATCTTCACTAAGAACCTGCGTCAACTCTTGGTTGAGTTGCTTCGCGGATTCCACATCAGAACCGAAAGGCTTTTCGATTACGACCCGGCGCCAATGACCGTCTGCCTCCTCCGTAAGGTTCGCAGCGCCCAACTTTTCAACCACCGGCGCAAAGTACTGCGGCGCAGTAGCCAAATAAAAGATGCGATTCCCCTGGGCGTTTCGCTCGCCGTCGATTTCATCCAACCTGGTCTTCAACTGCGAATAGGTATTCTCGTCATTGAAATCACCCGAGAGATAATGGAGCCGTTCCGCCAGCCAATTCCAGGGTTCGTCTTTGATTTCTTCAGTGGCGAACTGGTTCATGTCGTCGCGCAGACGTCGCTGAAACTCTTTGTCGTCCATTTCCGCATGCGCGACCCCGATAACGGCGAAGTTGTCTGAAAGCAATTCGGCTTGCTTCAGGTTGTAGAGCGCGGGAATGAGTTTTCGCTTAGTGAGATCTCCGGCGGCGCCGAAGATGACCAGGATGCATGATGGGTTGGTTTCAGATTTCACTGGATTATTATTTGGACAGGATTGACATGACTGAAAGGCTGCATATCCATCTCTCTCTTTATCTTATTAATCCTGTCTAATTGTCTTCTCGCTTGCCCGCCCTGACGGTCGGGCTTCTGACACGCGATGCGATCAAGGCTTCGCTTTTGGTTCCAGGTGGCCGCCGAACTTTTGCCGCATGGCCGAAAGAATTTTTTCGGCGAAGGTGTGCTCCTGGCGGGAACGAAATCGCGTGTAGAGCGCGGCGCTCAAAACCTCCGCCGGCACAGCTTCTTCGATCGCGGCCTGGATGGTCCAGCGACCCTCGCCGGAATCCTGTACGAAGCCGCTGTAGTTGGCCAGTTCAGGATCTTCAACCAAAGCCATGGCCGTCAGATCCAGAAGCCACGAAGAAACCACACTGCCGCGCCTCCAGACTTCAGCAATGTCCGCGACGTTAAGGTTGTAGCGAATGTCCTCAGGCAATTGAGTCGAGTTGGCGTTGCGAAAGATGTCGAAACCTTCAGCGTAGGCCTGCATCAGTCCGTACTCGATCCCGTTGTGCACCATCTTCACGAAATGGCCGGCGCCCGACGGGCCGCAATACAAATAACCATTTTCAACTGTGCCTTTGCCTTCTTCGCGGCCCGGCGTACGCGTGATTTCGCCGCGACCGGGCGCCAGGGTCTTGAAGATTGGATCGAGATGGCGCGCGACTTCTTCCGGTCCGCCAATCATCATGCAGTAACCACGCTCGAGTCCCCACACGCCACCGCTGGTACCGACGTCCATGTAATTGATGCCTTTGTCTTTCAGTCCGCGCGCGCGGCGTGCATCGTCTTTAAAATAAGAGTTGCCGCCGTCGATCATGATGTCGCCTGAGTCGAGACGTGCGGCGAGATCATTGACCGTCTTTTCCGTCGCATCTCCCGCCGGCACCATGATCCAAATCGCGCGCGGCTGGTTCAGTTTCGCAATCAGATCGTCGAGCGTAGCCGCGCCAGTCGCGCCTTCGTCCGCGAGTTTCTTAACGTTGTCGGCACTCACATCCCAGACGACGCATTCGTGCCCGCCACGCATGAGCCGCCGCACCATGTTCGCGCCCATCCGGCCCAGTCCAATCATTCCCAGTTGCATCTCAAAGTCCTTTTTGGGATTTCTCTGTGCAACTCTGTGGATCTCTGAGTCTCCGTGGTGAAAAGGCCTTTACCACAGAGGCACAGAGATCGCACAGAGTGACCACAGAGAGAACTTCAAACTAACGCCTCGTTTATCACTTTCCTAAGTTTCGTTAAGGCGTCCGACACATCCGCACCTAAATGCACGCGCAACGCGCGACGGCCGCGTTCGCTCAAGACTTCAAAATCGCCGCGCGCCTGCGCGGCTTTGACGACGCCAAAAGTATATTTTTGATCCGGCACCTGCAAATCGTTCGCATCATCGCAGGTCACCTGCAGAAAGACCCCGCTGTTCGGTCCGCCCTTATAAGCCTGCCCGGTCGAGTGCAAAAATCGCGGTCCAAATCCCAGACATGTAGCTACGCGCTTTCGATCTCTGATAGCGACGCGCGCGCTTTGCAACACGTTCTCATGTTCGTCATTCATTTCGACATAAGCGAGCAGCGCAAAGTAATCGTGCAGGCTCAGCCGATCGAGATGAGCTTTCAAATAGCCATTCAACGATCGTTCAGCGGTCGCGCCTTGCAGTTCCTCAGCGTTTTTTTGATCCGCAAAGAGCTTGATACCTTCGGCTTCAAAGAAAGGCGCCTCAGCCGGCAGCGACCCGGTCTGTTGATACTCGTCAGTCAGCTTGCGCGTGGCAATCTTGCTCGCTTCCACGTCTGGTTGATCGAATGGATTGATGCCGATGATTGCTCCGGCAACGGCGGTGGCGATCTCCCAACGGAAAAATTCCTGCCCCAGATCGTAAACGTCTCTGACTGAAATCGAAATTACCGGGTGGCCCGCACTTTCAAGATCTGCGATGGCCGCGTCTTGCGAGGCATCAGCCGCGGTTTCCGAACGCAAATAAACGAAGACTCGGTCATCGCCGTAAGCTTCAATACGTGCTGGCGCCTCGCGATCTACGGGGATAACTCCATGGGCGTTCTTGCCGGTTGATTCAGCAATTAGTTGTTCCAGCCACGCGCCGAGATCATAGATTCCCGGCGACGCGATCACGGTGAGCTTGTCTCTCTGGTGGTTGTGGGCCGTGCCAAGAACCGCGCCGAGGATCACACCCGGATTGTTCCGGGGCGAGACATCAGCGCCGCACGCGATAACCATCGCATTTGTGCGATCCAGGAATTTCGCCACGTCGATGCCGGACGCGGCCGCCGGCACGAGGCCAAAGTCCGAAAGCGCTGAGTACCGTCCGCCAATCGTCGGCACTCCCAGAAAAATCTTGCGAAAACGATCGCGCTCAGCTTCCTGGCGCAGTTTCGATCCCGGATCTGTGATGGCGATAAATCGACTGCCAACCTGATCTTCGCCGACCGCGTCTTTTGTTCGTGCGAAAAAGTATTGCTTGAAAATATTCGGCTCGAGCGTCGTGCCTGACTTGCTCGAAACGATGAACAGGGTATTTGCCAAATCGATTTTGTTCTCGAACGATTTGACCTGCGCGGGATCGGTTGAATCCAGCACGTGAAGTTCGGGGAAGCCTGCAATCTTCCCGAACGACTTGCTGATTACCTCCGGGCAGAGACTCGATCCACCCATGCCCAGCAAGAGAATGTGCGCGAAGCCCGCATCCTTAACTTCAGCAGCAAAATTTGTGAAGCGACGAATGGTCTGCTGCTGTTCGCCGACAATATTCAGCCAGCCGAGCCATTTGTTTTCGTCCTTGTTTGACCAGAGCGAATCGTCTTGCTGCCAAAGCCTGCGAACTTTGTCGTTAGCCTCCCAATCATTGAGGGCCGCTTCGACAGCCGTGGCCAGCTCGCGCGGCAAAGACAAATTCTGCAGATTGATTTTGGAGTCGATGGCGGCCTCCTGTCGGTTAAGGCGCCGTTGCCGAACGCGCCGTGACTAAACTTCGGAGGCTTTCTGAGTAAGGTGCGCGAGCGACGCCGCGATCGGTGATGATCGCCTCAATCAACTCGTGCGGAGTAACGTCAAAAGCAAAATTGTGCACTGAAGTATCATCAGGGGTCAGTTGCACCTCGCGCATGTGGGTAACTTCCCTCGCGTCGCGTTCCTCAATCGGAATGTCTTCGCCCGTCGCCGTGGCCAGATCGACAGTTGAAATTGGAGCGGCAACATAGAACGGGATGTTGTGCTGCTTGGCCAGCACGGCAACCATGTAGGTGCCGATCTTGTTCGCCGCATCTCCATTCGCAGCGATGCGGTCGGCGCCGACGACAACGCAGTCAACTTTGCCTTGCTTCATCACATGGCCGGCCATGTTGTCGGTGATTACCGTGACCGGAATATTGTCCTTCGCCAATTCCCAGGCGGTCAGCCGCGCGCCTTGCAGGAACGGACGCGTCTCGTCGGCAATCACGGCTACTTTTTTGCCGGCGTCGATCGCGCCGCGAATCACTCCCAGCGCAGTGCCGTAATCGCCCGCGGTTGCCAGCGCGCCCGCGTTGCAATGCGTCAGGACCGTGGCGCCGTCAGGAATCAGTTCGCCACCAAAACGTCCCAAAGCGCGATTCGCTTCAATGTCTTCTTTAAAGATTGTCAGCGCTTCGGCGGTCAGACGGTTTTTGATCTCTTCGACGTCATGAACTTTTTCGGCTTTTGCTTTGGCGATGACGCCGCGCATGCGTTCGACCGCCCAAAACAGGTTAACGGCGGTGGGCCGGGTTGCTTCCATCACCTTACTCATGTGTTTGAAATCAAATTCGAGATCGGCGACGGCGGTTCCGACGGATTGGCTCGCGCCAAGCGCCAGACCCATAGCGGCCGAAACGCCAATGGCGGGCGCGCCTCTCACGACCATCTTCTTGATGGCGTCGGCAACTTCGTCATAAGAACGCAGGGTCAGGTATTTTTCTTCGGTGGGAAGCAGGCGCTGGTCGAGCATGCGCACGCCTTCACTGGTCCATTCGACGGTTTTGATCATGTTGGGTCTGCTTCGATTGAATTTCGATGAATCTTACTTGGTCGATTGCCCGGAGGCAAAGCGGGGCAGCGGATTAATTTTGAAATCCCAAGAGCCATTCTCCGCGACCTCTGCGCCGACCTCTGCTTTTCTCTGCCGTAAGTGTTTTCCGACATCTCTTAACCGCAGAGGGCGCAGAGGTTTTCGCAGAGTAAGCTGAGAAAAACTGAAATTAGGCCGTGGCTCCGTCAGCGGAATTCAATTGCCCGGCAATTTCGCGAATTTGCAAAGTGTGACGCGCTTCGTGACTCGCGCAGAACAGCATCCATTGATAGATGTTGATTGGGCCGAGCACCGGGTGCGGCTGAACGACTTCGCCCAAGGCCAATCCGTCACCGGTGAGAAACGCCGCGCGCAGCTTTGCCCGTGCTTGCTCGAGCTCAGCCCACGCGGTTTCGGCGTCGACATCGGTTCGCGGGCGAATCTCTTCCGGCGCTTCCACTTTGCGAGAGCGATCGACGATCTTTTCATTAGGGATTGTGCCGGCCACGGAAGTCGTTTCCGTCTCCTGGCCGAGGCCGGTTCCTTTGGCATCGGCGATCCATTTGCCGACTCCCGCCGCTATGCGTTTGTCGATGATCGTTAAATGATCCAGAACCTGGGCCACCGACCATTGCTTGTCACTTGGCGGTGTGTTCCGAGCCTGCGCCGGAACTGAATCAATGGCGGCGCGCAGCTCTTTTCGCCGGGCGTCGAGATAGTTGAGCACTTCTTCGCTTCTGGGATGCATGGCTTCTCCTTTTTTCTTCCAAGTATCAACAATGAAAAGAGAAGGTCAACCCGTCGAGCGCTTCTTTTCCTTTGCGCCTTTGTGTCTTTGCGAGACTTTCGATAATCAAGTGAAAGTCTCACGCAAAGACGCTAAGGCGCAAAGCTACGCAACGCGCTTAGGATTTGCGTGATGCACCAATTTTAATGACCTTTCCGTAGCCCAGGCGTTTACGCCTGGGGAATGAAAGGCGGTAGTTTCAAAAGCCCCATTATGGGGCTTAAATAGCGCTCGCTGTTTCTCACGGAAAAAACTTACGATGAAATTAGGCCACCATCTCGGTCAGCCCTAACTTTGACATCGCTGACTGTGCCATGTTACTTTGCCGCCACTTCAACGGAACGAAACGTTCCGAGTTCTTTTACACAGCGTTCAGGTGCCCCGCATAAAAGCGGGGAGAATAGGGAAGCGGGTGAGAATCCCGCACGGTCGCGCCACTGTGAATGACTTCGCGAAATCAGCGAAGCAAAGTCAGGAGACCTGCCGGAACGTTTTTGCAGCTTAACGAATGCCCGCGAAAAGGCGTTCAGGCCGCAGTGGGAATTCTGCTTTCCCGGAATGATCCCGTCGCCAGCCTGCCCTTTCGCGGCAGAAGAGGTGACGGGATTTTGAGTTTACGGTTTCAGCGTAGTCCTCTGTGTGATCTCTGTGGCTCTCTGTGCCTCTGTGGGGAGGTGTCTTCGCAGAAGGTTAACCACAGAGACACAGAGGATCACAGAGCTTTCACAGAGGGAATGAAGCTGGGCCTGGTCATTCTTCTTTCTCTACTCAGCCTAACCGTTTCGTGCTCACGCCGGTCGAACCAGAATGCTCCGCAAGCTTCAACCCGTGAAGTCACCGATGAAGCCGGTCGCCGTGTTCGCTTACCGGAGAAGATCGATCGCATCGTCTCGCTCGCGCCTAACCTGACTGAAATTGTTTATGCCGTCGGCGCCGGCGGACAGTTGGTCGGCAACACCGAATATTGTGATTACCCGGCGGCCGCGAAGAGCGTCGCGAAAGTCGGCGACACAATGCACCCGAGCGCTGAACGCATCATTGCTTTGAAGCCGCAAATAGTTCTGGTGTCGACGGCCTCGCAACTCGAAACTTTCACCAAACAACTCGACCAACAGAACATCACGGTTTATGTCACCAATCCGCAGAGTCTGGAAGATGTCTTTCGATCGATTCAAAGGCTCGGCGACTTGTTTGGCCATCACGATTCAACCGCGACTTTGGTTGCGGAATTGCGCACACGCGCCGCCGCCGTCGACGCTGCGACCAAAACAGTCAAACCGGTGAAGGTCTTTTATCAGGTTTCCGACGAACCTCTGTACACAATCGGTCGCGAAGCTTTCCTGACGGATTTGATTCGCCGTGCCGGCGGAATTTCGGTGACCGCTGAAGTCCCGGGCGCATTCCCGAGGTACAGCGACGAGGCCGCTCTGGCCGCGAGGCCCGACGCAATCATTCTGCCGTCGGGCGGAGCGATGGCCACTGCCAATTCGAAACCGGCGCCGGCGCTTAAGAATTCACCGGCCGTGCTGAACAATCGAGTTTACAAAATTGACGAAAACCATTTGCAGCGGCCGGGGCCGAGACTGGTTGATGGTCTGGAAGAGATGGCCCGCGCATTACACCCGGAGGCGTTCAAGTGACGTTGGTTAATTCTAGCTTGCGAACGTTCTTCGATTTTGCGGCTTTGCCGTCCCACACTGCGGAAAGCCTACGGCTTTCCGTGACGTACTTATCTGAATTATTCGGCGAGGCTCAGCCTCGCCGCAATTCTCTTAATCGTTGTTAACGGTAAGGCTAAGCCTTACCGCACTGTTCGGCGGCATAGCCGCATAAGAGTCGAGCTTCAGGAAAAATGCCGAGGATGAGATCAAATCTTAGCCGCACCATGATGGTTTGTGGTCTGCTCCTCGGCCTTCTGCTAATCGTGATTCTGTTGGCGTCGATCATTGGCAGCCAGCGTCTGCCATTAAGCGCCTCACTATGCGCGCTGATTGGCACTGACTGCGGACTCTCTTCAGAGCAACACGCAATCCTGTTCGACATTCGCCTGCCGAGAATTCTCCTCGCCGGTCTGGTTGGCACTTGCCTGGCGACGGCGGGCGCGGGGTATCAGGCGCTGCTGCGGAATCCTCTCGCTGAACCTTACCTGCTCGGCGTTTCGAATGGCGCGGCGGTGGGAACGATGACGGCGTTGGTGTTCTTTAGCGCGCACGAATGGAGCCGCCCGGTGTTCGCTTTCGCGGGAGCCTTAATCGCTTCGTTTGTCGTTTATCAACTCGCGCGCGGCCGCGCGGGCGCTACGCCGGATCGTTTGATCCTCGCCGGCGTGATCGTCACCACGTTTCTCTCTTCGGCGATCGTTTTCATCACGACTTTGATGGACGCGACACGGATTCGTTCGTTCACGTTCTGGCTCCTGGGCGATTTGTCCGGAACGACCAGCAGTTTGCTGATGGTGACATTCGGCGCGGCGATTGTCGGTGTGGTGGTGCTGGCGCTGAATGCGCGTTCGCTGAATCTGATGATGCTGGGAGAGCGCGACGCCTTTGATTTGGGCGTTGAAGTAAGTCGCGTGCGCTTGACGGTGTTCATCGCGGCCAGCCTTTTGGTCGGAGCGTCAGTCGCGTCGAGCGGATCAGTCGGCTATGTCGGATTGGTGGTGCCGCACCTGGTTCGACTTTCGTTTGGAAGTGACAACCGTCTGGTGATTGTCGGTGCGGCGTTGGCCGGCGCTGGGTTCGTCATTGTTGCCGACACAGTGGCGCGCACGGTCATCGCGCCGCGCGAACTGCCGGTGGGCGCGATTACCGCGCTGATTGGCGCGCCTCTTTTCATTTACCTCTTGCGCAGGAAGTAACTCTTGAGATGGCAAAGAAGACCCTTTTGAGTTGGAGCAGCGGTAAGGACAGCGCGTGGGCGCTTCACGTGTTGCGAGGATTGTCTGACATCGAAGTTGTCGGCCTGATGACCACAGTGAATCGATTGCATCAGCGGGTCGCAATTCATGCAGTGCGGATCGAGTTGCTGCAACGCCAGGCAGAAGCTCTCGGTCTTCCCGTGCAGGTCATCGATCTGCCCAGCCCGTGCACAAATTCTCAATACGAAGAAGCGATGGGGAAATTTGTCGAAGAGTCGAAGCGACAAGGAATTGAGTGCATGGCTTTCGGTGATTTGTTTCTCGCCGACATAAAAGAGTATCGCGAGACGAAATTAGCCGGCACCGGAATCACGCCGCTGTTTCCGCTCTGGCTGGCGCCGACTGATCGTCTGGCGCAGGAAATGATTTCAAGCGGCTTGCGCGCCGTGGTCACCTCCGTCGATCCACAGCAGTTGCCTATCAGTTTTGCCGGACGTGAATTCAACGAACAGTTCCTGGCCGATTTACCGAAGCATGTTGACCCATGCGGCGAGCGGGGCGAGTTTCACACTTTCGCCTTTGACGGGCCAATGTTCGAAAAACCAGTAAACGTTGAATTGGGAGCGATCGTGGAACGCGACGGATTTGGTTATGCGGACTTGTTGCCGGTTGGGGAGGTTTTTCAGTAGCCCAGGTGTTTACGCCTGGGTGAGAAGCAGCGGGCGGTATTAAAGCCCCATTAATAGGTAGCGACATACTTGACTCCGCACGTGATTCTGTCGACCTTCGATGAGACCGCTGCAATGGCTCTGCCACTCTGATGCGCGGCAAGTCTCGGACTTGCCGACCCGTGGCCCATTAATCCGAAACGGTCTTTGACCGTGGCGGGTCGAAGACCCGAATGA
>Ga0070703_10000163_pt1 | contig 33136 bp, 25 predicted proteins | sample KBSK5251metaG_FD_65453 | JGI IMG/M metagenome (GOLD analysis project Ga0070703, IMG submission 65453) | Corn, switchgrass and miscanthus rhizosphere microbial communities from Kellogg Biological Station, Michigan, USA - KBS K5-25-1 metaG | ecosystem: Host-associated > Plants > Roots >... | reverse complement strand
CCGGACGATCTGCTGGTTCGCACCGATCGCGCGACCATGGGCGCGTCCGTGGAAGCACGCGTGCCATTCCTGGACCACGATCTTGTCGATCTGGCTCACCGGCTGCCGGGGTCGGCGCGCGCAATTCCTGGTGTGAGCAAAGTGGTGCTGCGCCGCCTGGCACATCGCTGGGGTGTGCCGTATCAGACCATCGTCCACCGAAAAATCGGTTTCCAGCTGCCGATCGGTGCGTGGTTCCGAGGTCCGTTGCGGCAACTCTGGACCGACATTCTGAAAGAGCGGCTCGTCCCGGGCATCAACTACAGCTACGTCGCGCAGCTCTTCCAAGCGCACGAGCGGCAGCGCGGGCATTTCGAAGAGCCGTTGTGGCGTGTGGCGGCGCTCGAATTGTGGTATCGGCGCTGGATCGTCGGCGCGGGGACGCGGGCGGGAGCACTCGAGGATGCGTATGCGCACATCAACGGCTAGACCGCTCAAGTCGGTGAGCTACGAGGCTGCCCCCAGCCGGGCGCTCACGGTGTGCATGGTCTGGGACGCGGAATATCCGTGGGATGTACGAGTGGAGAAGATGGCTCGCACGCTGACCGAGGCCGGTCACGCCGTGCATCTCGTCGCCCGGAACCGCCGCGGCGATCCGATCACCGAACGCCTGCCCGAAGGTACGGTGCACCGTCTCGAGCCCCTGCGCTGGGCTTCGCGGTCGCTCAATGCCGCGTCGATGTTTCCCGCCTTCTTCAATCCGCGCTGGATCCGGGCGATCGCGCGAACGGCGCGGCAAGTTCGTGCCGACGTGATCCTGTCGCGTGATCTGCCCCTCGCCATACCAGCGGTGCTGGCGGGCCGCAGGGTCGGGATCCCGGTCGTATTGGATCTCGCCGAGAATTACCCCGCGATGCTGCGGTCGCGCTGGGAGGCGGGGCGGATGCGTCCGCTCGATGTTCTGATACGGAATCCGGCGTTGGCGCGGCTCGTCGAGCGCTGGGTGCTCCCGCGTGCCGATCACGTCCTGACGGTCGTGGAGGAGGCGGGCCCTCGTCTCGTAACGAGCGGTCTTGCGCCGGACCGCCTGACGGTCGTCTCGAACACGCCGCCGGTCGCGCGTATCGCGCGAGCAAGCCGCTTCATCCGCGATCCGTACCGGCCGCCCCATCTTGTCTACCTTGGCCTCATGGAGGAGCCGCGCGGTGTTCGGATTCTCCTCGATGCGGCCGGACGGCTCGCCCGGCGCGGCGTGCCCTACCGCCTCACGCTGTTCGGCGAGGGGCGCGAGTTTGCCGATTTCCGGGCGCACGCACACGCGTTGGGTTTGTCCCGAGAACAAGCGGACTTTCGCGGTCACGTGCCCAACAGCGAAGCCTTGGCTGCTCTGGCGGAGGCGGACGTCGGCATCATCCCGCACTACGCCGACGAGAGCTGGCACACGACAGTGCCCAACAAGCTGTTCGACTACATGGCGGCCGGACTGGCCGTCGTAACGTCGGACGCGCGTCCCGCGGCGCGCATTGTCCGCGACACCGGCGCAGGTCTCGTCTACCGCCATCCCGACGCCGCTGATCTGGAGCGCGCCATCGCAGAGCTCGTGGATCCCGAGCTGCGCCTTGCCTGCGGGCAACGCGGCCAGGTTGCGGTGCGTGAGACCTACAATTGGGAGCGCGACACGACGCGCCTCCTGAACGTCCTGCGTTCGGTGAATCGGGCGAGTCGGTCGCGATGAAAACCGTCGGTCGCTTTCTGCATCGGAACATCATCTATCCCACGGTCGTCGGGCTGCGGGGAGAGGGCGCCGTGTTCGGGTTCCTGCGCGAGCTCGAGACACTGCAGTGGCGCTCCGCCGACGAGCTGGAGCGGCGCCAGTCCATCGCGCTCGCCGAAACGCTGCGCAATGCCAGTGAGCACGTGCCGTTCTATCGCCGCACCTGGGGCAGGACGGTTGACCTTCCCGCGGACGCCGCACGCGAGGCCCTCGTCACGCTGCCGTTTCTCACGAAGCCTGAATTGCAGGAATCCGCCTACGAGCTGGTGTCGGAGCGGCGACCGCCGCGGGTCACGCGGAAAACGACCGGTGGTTCGACTGGTCAGGCGGTCACCTTGTTGAAGGATCGCGACGCGACGGCGCGCGAGATGGCGGCGTCGTGGCTGGGCTACGGCTGGTTCGGCGTGCAGATCGGTGATCGCGCGGTTCGGTTTTGGGGGCAGCCGTTCACGCGGCGGCGCCGCCTCCGCTTTGCCGCCGCCGATTTCGCAATGCACCGGATCCGGTTTTCTGCATTCGCGTTCGATACCGCCGATCTACGGAACTACTGGCAACGGTGCCTGCGGTTTCGGCCGGACTACCTGTACGGCTACGTATCGATGCTCGATGCATTCGCCTCCCACCTGACCGAAGCGGGGATCGACGGGAAGCAGCTCGGCCTGAAGCTCATCGTGACCACGGCTGAAGTCCTGTCGGATCCCCAGCGCGCGCGGCTGCAGCGCACCTTTGGGTGCCCGGTCCAAAACGAGTACGGGTGCGGCGAGGTCGGGCCGATCGCATACGAGTGCCCGCGCGGCGCGCTGCATCTCATGAGCGACCATTTGTTGGTCGAGCTCCTCGCGAAAGGGGATCGGCCCGCGGGTCCCGGAGAGAGCGGGGAAATCGTCGTCACCGATCTCGCCAACCGCGCGATGCCGCTCGTGCGCTATCGCCTGGGCGACTTCGCGGTGGCCGGCACCGCGCCATGCTTGTGCGGACGCGGCTTCCCGACGCTGCAGCGGATTTGGGGTCGAGAGTACGATTTCGTGGAGACCGGCGATGGCCGGCGCTTTCACGGCGAGTTTTTCATGTACCTCTTCGAAGAGCTGCGGCAACTCGGCCGCGGCATTCCGCAGTTCCAGGTCGTTCAAGAAGGTCCGGCCGATCTCGCGATCGCCGTCCTCAGTCCAACTGAGCCCAGCGTCGAGCAACTCGCGCATCTACGTGACAGGATTGCCCGACACATGGGGCCGATGCGAATCGCGGTCACGCGAGTGGATCGTCTCGAGCGAGCTCGGTCTGGCAAGATGCGGGTGATCGTGAACCGCTGGCGTACTCCCTCCGCACCTGTGGCTGTCCCGCCATAAACAGGTCGTAGGCCTGAGTGCGCCACTCGCCGTTTCGATGACAATCCATCAGGTATGGCGTTTGCACTCGACTTGGGACGGTTGCAAGACAGGTCCTTAAGGAGGGGAGCTCACTATGGATCGCCATCTACTCGTCCCACTGCTCCTAGCTGGAATCGTTGGCTGCCGTGGGCCGGGTGCTCCGACCGCTCCCGGCACGTCCGCGGTCGATATCGGCGCTCCGATCGTTCCGTATGAGCTGATCGAGCTGCCGCTGCCGGCCGGGACGTGGGGCGAGGCCTCTGCCATCAACAACCACGGGCAGATCGTCGGCTACGGGGGGCTCCCCACTGGGGCCTATCACGCACTCCTTTGGCAGGATGGCAACGTGCAGGACCTCGGCACGCTGGGTGGCGGGTGGAGCCAAGCGACCGACATCAACGAGTTGGGCCAAGTCGTTGGTCAGAGCACTACCGGCCCGCTGTGGCACCCATTTCTGTGGTCGGATGGCGTGATGACCGATCTTCATCCCGGTGCCCCCAACTACAATGAATCCGTGTATCCGCGCGTCAACGACGCCGGTCAGGTGATATGGAACGGCCTCGCAGTCGGAGAGAGTGGAACCCGGAATCTGCCCCGTGCCTGGTTGTGGAGCAACGGAGTCCTAATCGATCTTGCCGGGGAGCCGAGCAACGCCGCAGCCATCAACCAGCAAGGACAGGTGGTCGGGTGCACAGTCCAAGGACGACGACCGTTCCTTTGGGAGAATGGCAACCTGCAGATCCTCCCGTCGCTCGGCAGTGATGCGTGTGCGTCCCGCATCAATAGCGTGGGCCAGGTGGTGGGAGTCTCGCAAACCACTACTCCGACTATTAGCCACGCGGTTTTGTGGGATCACGGTCAGGTCACGGATCTCGGGGTGCTCCCCGGCGACTCGCTTTCCACGAGCGCCGACATTACGGACGCAGGCCTCGTGGTGGGCATCACTTTCAACGACCGCTATGCGGGCGGCCATCCATTCCGCTGGCAGTCAGGCGTTCTCTTGCCCGCGAGCCCCACCTACCAGACGGACCCACTCTTTGTGACGATCGCCAGTGTCAACGAGCACGGCATGGCGGCGGGCACCCGGCGCCGTCCTGGTGTACCCGCTGAACCCGCCGTGATCGAGAACGGTGTCACCTGGATCCTGCCGGTTCCGGAAGGAGCGATCTATTCGCGCGCGGTCGACATCAATAATCGGGGGGACGTGGTGGGCGTGGTTTACGATGGGTACTCTTCGCCCCGCGCCGTGCTCTGGCGCCGGACCGACCCGGCGGTTGCGGCCGCGCCGTCACCCTAGACTGACGATACGGGGGCGTCGCCAGACTGCGGGCGTAACCGGCTGGCGAAGCGGTAGCGCACGCGGACGGGATCCGGCCCGGGATCGCCGCGTGCGGACTTCACTAATCCAATCGCCAGCGCGATGAGCATGTACAGCATGTCGGCGTAGGCGAGCGACAGGAAAAAAGAACCGACGGCAAATCCGACCAGCGCCGCCATGAGACTTTGGGCAGGGCGTGAGATTTCATCGCCTTGCGGATGAGCCCGCAACGCGCGGCGCGATACTCGCCGCAACGACCACCACGCGGTGCCGATCACGCCGAGGTACAGCAGAAATCCGGGAAACCCGAGCTCCGCGCCCACTTGCACGTAGGTATTGTGCGCCGCGCCCCACCACACACCGATCCCGCGCTCGCGGCGTCCGGCCAGCGGCGAGATCGTGCCCTCGGCGACGGGAAAGTTGCGCATGCCGACGCCAAGCAGCGGGTGATCGGTCATGTAACCAATGCCGCGCTTCCATATTCTCACCCGTCCCGTCTCGGACGTGACGTTGTAGTCCTGATCGTAGTGCACGATCGTCTGCATCTGCGTCCAGTACTTGTCGCTCGCCGTTCCCAGCAACACGACGAGGATCACCACGAGCCCGCCGATCCTGGATCGGGCCGGAATGGTGGTCATCATCACGAGGACGAACGCCGCGACGGCGAGGAAGGCAACGAAACCGCCGCGGGACCCCGAGCTGATCAGTCCCACCGCCAGGACGATCAGGCCGCCGGCGGCGAGCAGCCGCAGGAAGAGCCGACCTTGCCCGATGACGAAGTACAGGCCCAGCGGCATCGCGATTACGATCAGGGTCGCGAGGTCATTCGCGTCGTAGGTGTAGAGATCGCCGAGTCGCCAGGTATCGCCGCCGCCGAGGTGGAACCGTGAGAGTACGACGGCGGTGTAGAGGACCGTGACGCCGAAGTAGATGAGGAACAGTCGCTCGACGTCGCTCGGACGGCGCACGCTCGCCGCCACAACGAAGCACATCACGATCGTCCGTGCGAAGTCGCTCCAGGACTGGAAGGCGAGGCCCTGGTTCAGCGCGGCGGGGACCGACAAGGCGCCCCATAGCACGAGCCCGATCAGACACGCCGTGGTCCGAGAGTTCACCAGGCGCATGCGCCGCTGGGACGACCGCTGCAGGAGATACAAGCCGATCGACATCGCGGCTGCCAGCAACGTCGGCTTGAGCGCCTGCAGGATCGGGAAGACTTCGTGGATCCGGCCTACGGCCGTGGCGAGGTAGACCGCGATACAAACCAACAACAGATCCCAGGCGGGGGACTTTGGAGCCTCCAGGCGAGTGGCCACGCGGGGACTCGACGCAAAAGCAGAGCCAGCGGCGCCCCTGCAACTGTTGCGCGCATGCAACGTCCCCACGCAGCAAGTCGGCCGAATTGGGGCAAGGGCGACCGGCCCGCATGTTGCGCTGCAAAAGCCCAGTCATGCGCATCCTGATCACCGACGGGAACGAGCGCGTGGCCCTCGCGGTGGCTCGATCGCTGACCCGCGCAGGCCATGCCGTAGTCGTCACAGCGCCCACGCGGCTGTCGCTGGCCGGCGTGTCGCGCGGAATTCTGCCACGCGCGCTGCAAGCCGATCCATGCGCTGACCCGGCGCAGTATGCCACTGAGGTCGGCCGCATCGCGCGGGACGAGGATGCGGCGATGGTCCTGCCGATGACCGATGCATCGGTCGAAGCGGTGCTGGAGTATCGTTGCGCGCTGCCGCCGAATATCACGGTGCCGTTTCCCGACCTCGAGACCTATCGCACCGCTTCGGACAAGGCGCGCCTGCTTGCGCTCGCGGCGGCGAGTGGCTTTGGCGTCCCGGAAACCCGTGTGATCCACTCTGCGGAAGACGTCGTCGCCGTGTTGCGCGACCGGGCCTTCTTCCCGGCGATCGTCAAGCCGCATCGCTCGGTCGTGACCGTTGGTGGCAAGCGTGTCAAAACGCAGGTCACTCAGGTTCGCGATGGCGCGGCGCTCAGCCGCGCGCTGGCCGTTCTCCCGGCGGCGGCGTTCCCGGTGCTGCTGCAGCGACCGGTCAGCGGGGTTGGCGAAGGATTCTTCGCGCTGCGCTGGGGCGGTCGAATGATTGCCATGTTTGCGCACCGCCGCCTGCGCGAGAAGCCGCCCGCCGGCGGCGTGAGCGTCTATCGCGAAAGCATCGCCCTCGATCGAGCCCTCGCGGAACCGGGCGTGCATCTGCTCGACGCCCTCGGCTGGCAGGGCGTCGCGATGGTCGAATGCAAGCGCGATGCGACCGGCCGCCCGGTGGTCATGGAGATAAATGGCCGGTTCTGGGGCTCCCTGCAGCTTGCCATCGACGCGGGCGTCGATTTTCCAACGCTGCTCGTGCGCTGCGCCGCGGGCGAGGCCGTTCCCGAATGCCGCGACTATCGGCTCGGCGTCCGCAGTCGCTGGTTTTGGGGAGACGTGGACCATCTCTACCTGCGGTTCCGCGAGGCCCAAGTCAGCTCGCGCCTCCGTGCACTGGTGGATTTCTTTCGCGTCCGCCCCGGTCGCGACCGTTCGGAGATCGCGCGCTGGCGTGATCCCGCACCCTTCGTCGTCGAAACACTGCAGTGGCTACGCATACTACCGCACGGGACGTAGCACCCCCGTCGTTCGCGGTTTCGCGGACATCTCTCGTGGAGGCGCTCGAGCGGGGCGCCGACGCATGGGACGGTCTTGTCATGTCCGCCGGTTCTGCATCCCCGTTCATGAGCTGGGCATGGCATCGTGCCTGGGCGGATACGGCGTCCCCGGCGGAGCTCCAGGCTGCCGAGGTGCTCGAGGTGCGCGGCACCGACGGATCGCTTCAGGCCTTGCTTCCGATGCGTCTGGAGCGTGCGCGATTTCGCCGCATCGCCGTGCGCGCGTTGACGTGGTCCATTGGGGATGCCGGTTGTCCCGACGAGCTCGACGTACCGGCGACGTCTGAGGCCGACATGACGGCGCTCGCGGCGGCGCTGGAGCCGCTGCCGTGGCAGGTGCTCGTGCTCAGCAACCTGGCCGCCCAGGCGCCCCACGCCACCCGCCTGCGCGACGCGCTCGTGGCGCGCGGCCACACGGCGCGCCAGCATCGCTTGTGGCGGTGTCCGCAGTTCGCGCTTCCCGCGTCGTGGGACGCCTACCTTGCCGGGTTGAGCGCCAATCGGCGCCAGGTGCTCCGCCGCAAAGAACGCAACCTGCGTCGCGACCACACCGTCACGCTGACCGATTATGACGGAGACCGGCTCGACGCTGGTTGGCGGCACCTGCTCGCGCTCCACGCGCTGCGCTGGGAAGGCGCAGGCGGGGGCGCGTTCACAGACCCGCGGGTCACGCATCAACAGCGGTTGTTCGCGAGGGAGATGGCGCGGCAGAACCGACTCTGGCTCACCACCCTCGATCTCGGCGGGCAGCCGGCAGCCGCATGGTACGGGTTTACGTCGGACACGACGGTCTACTTCTATCAGGGCGGACGCGACCCACGCCTGGAGCACGACAGCGTTGGCCTGGTGCTGATGGGACTGATGATCCGTCGTGCCATCGAGCGCGGCTACCGGACATTCAACTTTCTACGCGGCGACGATCCCTACAAACGGCAATGGACTTCTTCCTCCCTCACGACGAATGAGACGGTGATCTTCCGGTCGGGGTGGGGCGGTCTGTCGCTGCGGCTACTCGATGCCTTGGCCGGGCTGCGGAGCGGGGGGGGGGAGGGGGGGGCGTGATGGCGACCCCTAGGAAAATCTTCCTGATCATCTCGCTCGACACCGAGGAAGACAATTGGGACCGCAGCCGCACGGATGTGACCGTCAAGAACATTCGCGAGCTGCCGAGGCTCGCGCGCCTGTTCGATGGACTGGGAGTGCGGCCGACGTACTTCACCACGTATCACGTGGCCATCGATCCAGACGCTGCAGGGGTGATGCGCGACGTCGGAGCGGATGGTCGTGGCGAGATCGGCGCCCATCTGCATCCCTGGAACACGCCGCCACTGACCGAGCAGTTCGTGCCTCGCAACTCGATGACCAAGAACCTGCCCGCCGATCTACAGCTGTCGAAGATCCGGACCCTCACCACCGCGCTCGACAAAGCATTCGGACAGCGGCCCACGGCATTTCGCGCCGGACGATATGGCGTTGGCCCTGAGACGATCGCGGCGCTGGTCGCGTGCGGATATCGCGTCGACTCGAGCGTGAGTCCGTTCGTCAATCTCGAGGCGGTCGACGATGGGCCGACCTTCGTGGGCGCGCCATTCAAGGCCTACCGTTTGGCGCCGCACCGCGACGTGCGGGAGCCGGCTCTGAATGGGGAGGGTCGGATCGTCGAGATGCCCCTCTCCCATGGGTTCAATCGCGGCCCGTTTCGCGTGTGGGATCGCGTGCGCCGGACGCTCGAAACGCCCCCGCTCAGCTGGCTGCGATTACCGGGACTCGCTGCGCGCCTGGGTCTCGCGCGTCGCCTCAGCCTCAGTCCGGAATTCCATTCAGCCCCTGACATGCTGACGTTGTCGGCGCGCCTGCTGGACCATGGCGTGCGCCAGCTGCACATGAGCTGGCATACGCCAAGCCTCACACCCGGGCTGAGTCCATTCGCCCGGACTGCCGCAGACGTCGACCGGATCTACGCGTCGATCGAAGCCTATCTGGACGGGCTGGCGGGTCTGACGTCGTTCGCGTTTGCGACCGTCAGCGAGGCGGCGGCGGCACTACTCGTATAAGAGCCGTGACTGCACCTGTTGCGGCGGCGCAACGTCCCGCCCGCGCACTCCACAGTCCTACTGCAGCATGCGAGTGGCATAACACGTGCTCCTCCTCGTGGCCGCCCGGGTGACGACCTTCCCACACGCAGCCGAGGACCCTGATTCGTGTTCAAGAGCATCGGCAGTAACTGGGTCGTAACGGTCGCCAGCATTGTCATGGTCTACTTTCTCACCCCGTTCACGATCCATCGGCTCGGCGATGATGGTTACGGGACCTGGAACCTCATCAACGCGATCACCGGCTACCTGGGGCTGCTCGTTCTGGGTGTGCCGATGGCTTCCGTGCGGTACTTCTCCCAACACATCGCGAAGGGTGACGACAGCAAGCTGAACGAGGCGATTGGGAGCTGTACGGCGCTCTATCTGCTGCTGGGGGGGATCGCGCTGGTGACGGGGGCCGTGCTGTACTTCCTGTTCATCCACGGCTACCACATTCCCGCAACACTGCACGGCGACGCTCGCCTGGCGTTCGCCCTGGTCGTGGTCTTCGTATCCCTCGGGTTTGTCGCGCTCCTGCCGAACGCGATTCTTTCGGCGCACGACGATTTCGTGCCCCGCAATGTCGTGCGGCTGTGGGGCCTCGTGCTGCGCGTCGTCCTCACGTTCGGCCTGCTGCTGTTGCAGGCGTCGTTGACGATGCTCGCGATCGTGCAGCTGGTCTGCATGGCGTTCGACTTCTGGCTCTGCTGGCTGATCATCCGGCGCAAATATCCGGGCACGCGCATTCGTCTCTCTGATTTCGACTGGGGGATGACGCGCGCCATTTTCGCGTTCAGCGTCTACGTCCTCGTGCTGAACGCCGGCGCCCGGCTCGCGTTCGAGACGGACTCGATCGTCATCGGCGCCTATATGAACGTGGGGTCGATTCCGTACTTCACCGTCGCGAACAGTTTCATCATCTATCTGATGGAGTTCTTGATCTCCATCGCCTCGGTCGTCATGCCGATGACGACCAGGCTGCAGACGCAGGGGAAGCACGACGAGCTGCGCGACATCTTCATGAAGTGGTCCAAGATCGCGCTCTCGCTCACCGTCGCGGCCGGCCTCTTTCTCATGGTGCTCGGGCCACGCTTCATCGCGTGGTGGATCGACCCGAGCTTTGAACAGCCGGCGGGTCAAGTCCTGCAGATTCTGATGTTGTCGTATCTGGTATTCCTCCCGGTCCGCGGTGTTGCGCTCCCGATGCTGATGGGATTGGGGAAGGCAGGCCTGCCGACGATCGGATTCCTCGTCGCCGGCGTCTTGAACCTGGGGCTGAGCATCGCGCTGGTACGGCCATTCGGCCTCGCCGGCGTCGCGCTCGGCACAGCCATTCCGAACGTGCTGTTTGCCATCGTCGTCTTCGTACAGGCATGCCGCGAGCTCAATGTGTCGCTCGGAGAGTTCTTCGGTTACGTCGTTCCGCGTGCCGTCCTTGGCGCCGTGCCGGCGCTCGGCGTGCTGCTCTGGTTCAAACACCAGCTCGATGTGCGCGGGCTGGTCGCGTTGGCGGTCGCGGGCGCCGTCATGGCGCTGGTCTTCGCGGCCACGAGCGTCTTCTACGTGTACCGCAATGACCGCTACCTCGACCTGCGAGCCTCGTTGCCCTGGCTGGGCGGGGGTGGAGCGCGGGGAGCGACGGCGGCGAGAGCAACGGCGGGGACTGGGGGTGGCGCATGATCATCTGGATGCTCGTCGCCGGGCTCGGCGCAGGTCTTATCGTCACGGTCGAACTTTCCGCCCGGTGGTGGATCCGCCGGCACACCCGCTACTGCGTGTGGCCTCCCGGCATGCGTCTCGAGGTCCGGCAACACCCCGGGCTGTTTCCCGAATTGGAGCCACGCGTTCACCTCGACATCAACGCGGACGGTGAGCGCGGCAGCGAGGTCAACGCGCGCGAGGACGGCCTGTTTCGGATCCTCGTCGTGGGCGGCAGCTCGGTCGAGTGTTACGCGCTCGATCAGCCGACGAGTTGGGCGGGAGTGCTCGAGCGTCTGCTCAACAACACGCCGGCGCTGCGGACGCTCGGCGCCCGGCGGGTTCACGTCGGCAACATCGGGCACTCGGGCGTCGGGGCTGCAGAGCTCGATCTGATTCTCGAGCGCGTCCTCCCCAATTACGAGCGGCTGGACGCAATCATCGTCATGGCCGCCGCGAGCACGGTGTACCATTGGCTTGAGGACGGCGCGCCACCTGCGAGTGCGCCCTCTGTCGTTCCGGAGCAGCTCCTGTTTGCGCAACACCCCGGACAGGAGTTCGGCTGGAACCCACGGACGTGGGCGCTCGCCGAGATCGCGCGGCGCCTGCGGCAGGTGTGGTTCCATCCCGTGGATGTGAAGGAGAACGTCGGTGCGTGGCTCGTGGCGGCCCGCAAGATGCGGGCGGAGGCGACGCAGATTCGCACGAGCGTACCGGATTCCAGCACCGTGTTGCAGCACTTCGAGCAGCATTATCGCCGCGCGCTGCGTCGCGCGATGCTCCATGCGCCCCGTGTGCTCGTCGTTCGCCAGCCCTGGTTCGAGAAGAACTACACGCAGGAGGAATCAGCGCGGTTCTGGCATGGCGGAATCGGCAAGCCCTGGAAGGAAAAGGTCAGCGTCTACTTCAGCCTCGAGGTGATCAATCGCCTCCTGAGCCAGATCGATTCACGCGTGGTCGCCGTCGCCGAAGAGCTTGGCCTGCGGCACCTCAATCTGCGACCCGTTCTCGATCAGGGGCTTCGCCATTACTACGACCACGACCATTTCACGCCGCAAGGTGCTGCGGCTGCAGCGCAGGCGATCGCCGCCGCACTGATCGACCGCCAGGCCCAGGTCGCCGTTCACCGCGTCACGCAGCCGCGGATGCCGTTGGCCGCACGCTGAGCTACCCATGATTCTCGGCGTAGGGATCGATGTCGTCGACACGGAACGCTGGGCGCGCTCGCTCCGGCGCATTCAGCACGAGATCTTCACACCACAAGAGCTGGCGGATTGCGCGGATCGCGTTGACCGGGTCGACGCGCTTGCCGCGCGCTTCGCGGCGAAAGAAGCATGTCTCAAGGCCCTGGACATCGGGATCCGTGGCGGGGCGCTGCGACAAATCGAGATCGTCTCGGGCCCCGGAGGTGCCCCCAGGATCCGGCTGGGTGGTGCGCTCGCCACACGGGCGCGCAAAGCGTTTGTCCACCGTGCGCACGTCAGCCTCACTCACGAGGGGGGCATTGCCGCAGCGGTCGTTATCCTCGAGGGCACGCGGCTACCCGCGCGGGGGGGCGGGAGAGAGTTCGAGACGACGTCCACGGCGTCACGCGCATGGTGATCCTCCACATCGTCGCGCCGGCCGAATTCGGCGGCCTCGAACGCGTGGTGCAAATGCTGGCCGGTGGGCTGCGGAGCCATGGTCATGAGGTGCACGTCGCGGCGGTCGTTCCAGCGGTGACCGCGGGTGAACCGTTCCTCGCTCCCCTCGCCAGCGCCGGCGTCTTCACGCATCGGATTCCCGTGTCCGCGCGCGCGTATCGGCGCGAGCGCGCGGCGATCGCGGACGTATGTCGCGCGGTGCGACCCGATGCCGTCCATACGCACGGCTACCGGCCGGACGTCGTCGACGCGGGCGTCGCTCGCTACCTGCACATACCGGTTGTCACGACGGCGCACGGATTCACCGGCGGCCCGCTGCGAAATCGGGTCTATGAGTATCTGCAACGGTACGCGTTCCGCCGGTTCGACGCGGTCGTGACCGTCTCACGCTCGCTGACCGCCCACCTGATGCGGGCCGGCGTGTCCAAGTCGCGAATTCATACCGTGCCGAATGCATGGCACCGGCGCGCCGCAGCGCTTGATCGTGCGACCGCGCGCCGCCTGCTGGGTCTCCCACCAGAGGGGTTTGTCGTCGGCTGGGTCGGCCGACTCAGCGGTGAGAAGGGCCCGGATGTGCTGGTCGATGCCCTGCCGCATCTCAACGACGTGCCACTTGAGGTGTCGGTCATGGGAAGCGGCGTCGAGCAGCTCTCGCTGCTGCGGCGCGCCCGCGAGTTGGGAGTTGCCGACCGCGTGCGCTGGCACGGCATCGTGCCGGAGGCGGAGCGTCTCTTTGCGGCATTCGATGTGTGCGTGTTGAGCTCGCGGACTGAGGGCACGCCGATGGTGCTCTTCGAGGCGATGGCCGCGGGTGTTCCTGTTGTCGCAACCAACGTGGGCGGCGTCCCGGACGTCGTATCGCGAGAGGAGGCGGTGGTCGTCAGGCCCGCCGACCCGGCGGCATTGGCGGCGGGAATTCGGGATGTGTATGACCACACCGCGGCGGCGGCCAGGCGCGCCGAGGGGGCGCGTGTCCGCCTGGAGCGCGAATTCACTGTGGATCCCTGGCTCGGGCGCTACGTGGACATCTACCGACTCGTCACCCAGCGCGCAGCGGCGCCGGTTGCTGCCTGATGCTCATGCCTGGTGTGGTGCTCGCGCTGGCTCTGGGCGTCGGCCTGTACGCCTACGTCGGGTATCCCGCTATTCTCAAACTGCTGAGCCTGCGCGCACGCACGCCAGGCGCTGCGAGACGAGGGGCTTCGAATGTCCCGCGGATCAGCATTGTGGTGCCCGTCTACAATGAAGCAACCGTCATCGCCGCGACGCTCGAGCAGATTCTCGCGATCGACTATCCAGTCGACCGCCGGCAGATCCTGGTCGTCTCGGACGCGTCGTCGGACGGCACCGATGAGATCGTCGCCCAGTTCGCGAGCCGCGGCATCGACTTGCTGCGCTTGCCGCGGCGCCAAGGGAAGACCGCGGCCGAGAACGCCGCTCGACCGTTGCTCACCGGCGAAATCATCGTCAACACGGATGCATCAGTGCGGGTCGATAGTGGCGCGATCCGCGCACTCGTCGCGGCATTCGCCGACGACTCAGTCGGGGTTGCGTCGGCCCGCGATGTGAGCGTCACCAACCTCGCTGCCGCGCAAGTGAACGGTGGGGAAGGCGCGTACGTCGGATACGAAATGTGGATCCGCGGCCTCGAGACGGCGGTGGACGGCATCGTGGGTGCGTCGGGCTGCCTCTACGCGATCCGCCCGTCATTACACATGCTGCCGGTTCGGGAAGACCTGAGCCGTGACTTTGCCGCGGCGTTGACGGCCCGCGAAAACGGGTTTCGCGCGGTGTCGGTGCACGAGGCGATCTGCTACGTGCCGCGTGGCGTGTCATTGCACCAGGAGTACCGGCGGAAAGTCCGCACCATCACGCGGGGCCTCGCCACCCTGGCGGAGAGACGTGCGCTGCTCAACCCACTGCGCTACGGCGCGTTTTCCTGGATGCTGTTCAGCCACAAGGTGTGCCGCTGGCTCCTCCCATGGGCCGCGGTGGCCGCGCTCGCCGCACTCGGCGCCCTGGCGATCACCGCTGCCTGGGCCCGCGCGTTACTCGCCGCAGCCGGAATCGTAGCGGCACTCGCCGGAATCGGCTGGCGGTGGTCCGGCAAACCGCGACTACCCCGCGCGCTTGCGCTACCGGCCTACCTCGTGGCGGGGAACGTCGCTGTGCTGCATGCGTGGCTGCGCTTTTTCACCGGGCGCGCGGCGCCGGTCTGGGAGCCCACTCGACGCGACGCGCTGCCTACGAGCTAGCGGCGACCAGCACCATTCGCACCTGAAGTGGCCCCGTTGCCGCGCTTTGCCGTGACGTAGCGGGCGATATCGGCGAGTGTGCCCAGGTTGCTCTCCGTGATGTCTTCATCGGCGACGTCGACGCCGAATTCACTGCGGAGAAACGCAATCAATTCCATCACGCCCATGGAGTCGATCACGCCGCGCTGCAGCAGGCGATCCTGATCCGCGAGCGTGAACCCTGGACGCATGTACAGGAATGTCTCGGTCACATATGCGCGCGTGCGCGCCAGAACTGCTGTCTCATCCATAGCCAAGTGCGTCTCCGTTGAGTTCAGGATCTGCTCGCCACCGTCACGCGGTCGTCCAGCGGCGCCGGTTGTGCAGGAGCCCGTGGGGGCTCGGTGATGAATTGGCGGTACCACAGCTCCGTCGAGAGAACAGCCACTAACGCCTGGCTTTCGCGAAAGCTCGTGGCGGCGCCGCTCTGGCAGCGCCGCACGAGTCCCGCCACCGCGGCCGGCTCGAAGAGACCGCTCCGCGCCGTGCTGACCTCATCGAGGACCTCTCGCACATAATCCGCCGGCTGCGGCGTGAAGAAAGCCGGAACGTCGGGTGCGCGGTACGGCTGCTTGGGACGTTGCTGCACCGCGGGCGGGACTACGTCCCGCGCCCAGCGTCTCAGGATCGCTTTCTCCCGCAAGCCGAGGAGCTTGCTCTGCGTCGGCAGTCGTGACGCGAATTCGAATACCCGGTGATCCAGGAACGGGTATCGCGCCTCCACGCCATGCGCGAGCGACATGCGGTCGCCCTGCGTGCTCAGGAGGTATGGCGACAGCAGCGTGACCATCTCGAGGTATGCCGCGCGGTTGAGTGCCGACCAGGTCGCGAAGCCGGCAGGCAGACTTGCCCGCAGCTCGTCGAGCGGATCGCTCCCGGCAACGGCAGCGCGTATGTCGGCCGAGTAGAAGTCTTTGATGCGTGCCGTGAGTTGAAACCGCGGCAGATGCGAGAACAGCGGGTCGTGGGGCGATCCCGCCTCGAGAAAGGAACGGCGCCAGAAGTCGCCGCGCCGGCCCTGTGGATCCAGGTAGGGATAGAGGCGGTCGAAGAGCCGGGGGCGAACCGTCGAGTGCGGCTGGCGCAGACAGAACAAGCGCAGTGCCGTTTCCTTGAACAGGTCGTATCCAAGGAACAGCTCATCCGATCCCTCACCCGTCAGCACCACCTTGATGTCGTGCTCACGCGCGAGTCGTGCGAGCAGATACATCGGAGCGGGGGCGGTTCGCACCATGGGCGTTTCGGCGTGCCGGACGACCTCGGGGAAAACCGCGGCCACGTCGTGAGCGCCGATCGCCTGCACGTAATGGCAGCTCCGGAGCTGCTGGGCCACGAGCTGCTGAAACTCCCGCTCGTCGAGGCGCGGGTCGTCGAACGTGACCGAAAAGGTCCGCAGCGAGAACGGCGATCCACGGGCGGCGAGCGCGCAGCTGATGGAGGAATCGAGGCCGCCACTGAGGTAGCCGCCGACGGGGACGTCAGAACGCAGCCGCAGCGCGACGCTGGTGTCGAGCAACTCGTCGAGACTCGCGAGCGCCTCGGCCGGCTCCTCGCCGGCCTCAGGGTAGTCGAGTCCGTAGTACCGGCCGTGGCGGAGCACTCCCTCACGCCCATTCCACACCGCGAACGTCCCGGGCTCGAGCGATGAGATGCCGCGGAACACCGTTCGTGGCGGGCGGGCGGCCCAGAACGTGAAGACCTGATCGAGCCCGATCGGATCGAGCTCGGCGTCGACCTCGCCGGTTGCGAACAGCGCCTTGGCTTCGGACGCAAAGTACAGATCGCCATTTGACACGGTGTAGAAGAGCGGCCGCACACCAAAGCGATCGCGTGCCAGGAATACCGTTCCTGCCCGGGCGTCATAGATCGCGAACGCGAACTGCCCGTTCAGGCGCGACAGCATCGCGGTGCCCCCCCCCCATTGCTCGTAGGCGTGCACCAGCACTTCGGTATCGCAGCGGGTACGGAAGCGGTGGCCGGCAGCCTCCAGCTCCGCCTGCAGCTCGACGTAGTTGTAGACCTCGCCGTTGTACACGATCAGCACGGATCCGTCTTCATTGCCGAGTGGTTGCGCACCGCCCGCGACATCGATGATGCTGAGACGCACATGCGCGAGACCAACTCGCGCATCGGCGTAGCGTCCCGACCCATCGGGGCCGCGGTGCCGAAGCGCTGCCGCCATCCGGTCGAGCATTTCAGGCGCCACACCACGTGGCTCGCGGCGGGCCACGCCGGCGAGTCCGCACATCAGGCCGGCTCCTGCTCGACGAGCAGCGGGGGCATGTGGAGATACCGAGTCGCCGCGCGCTTCTGCTCGATGTCGCGCAGCGCGCGGGCCGCTTCGTCGGGCGTGCGGCCGAGCTCCACCGCGATGGCTGCGGCGTCACGGCCGAGGTTGTGCGCGTACAGAATCAGGTCGAGCGTCGCGGTGGGGAGCGCGAAGTAGAACTCTTCCTGCGTCTGCGGGAGCGAGTACGTGTCGGTCGTCGGCGCGCGTGAGCGAATCTCCGCCGGTACACCCAGATACTCGGCCAGCGCGTAGACCTGGGACTTGTAGAGGTGCGCGATGGGCTTCACGTCGGCGAGCCCGTCGCCCCCCTTCACGAAGAATCCCTGGTCGTACTCCAGCCGGTTTGGCGTGCCAACGACAGCGTAGTGGAGCCGGTCGGCATGGTAGTACTCGAGCATCGTGCGGACGCGCTGCTTGAAGTTTGTGGCCGCGACGATCTCGCGATATTCGGCCGGCGGCAATCGAAACTGGCGCACTTCGCGTCGCCCGTTGTGTTGGACCTCGACCGCGAGCGTCGAGACGTTCAAGCGATCGGACTCGAGCCGGCCGCCCGGCAACACAACTTTGAAGCGCCAGTCGTCCTGAAACTCTGGGACCACCCGGCGGATCGCCTCGTTGCGGCGGCGATAGCAACCGACGGCTGAGAGCATCGGTGTGATGTCCTCGACGGCGTATTGGATACCCAGCGCATCCGCCAAGCGCGCCCCCATCCCCTGGCTCGCGCGATCGGAATCCTGCTCGGGCATGAGAAGCCCGAAGACGTGCGCCGCTCCCACCGCACGGACCGCCAGCGCGGCGCAGACGGAGCTGTCGATCCCGCCGCTCATTCCAACCACGAGTCCACGGCGGTTCAGCGACTCACCAAGCTGGTGCCGCAGTGCGGCGGCGATCTTTTCGGTTTCGGCTTCCGGATTGATCTGCAGTCCGTTCCCCAAATTCACGTCGATCCTCGAAAGAGATGTCGGGGTGCCTTTATGCAAGGATGGCGCCGCAGGACTGGTGCGCCGGACCGGCCCGGAGTCTCCTCAGGTGATGCGGCGACGCAACACCAACAGTCTCAGAGGCCGCAGGTTTGTGGTGGTACAGGGGATGCGATGGGTAGGGAGGGCCGGAGGTGCCTGACCGTGAATATCGCCAACCTGCTCTGGAAGACGGCTGCAGCGCGTGCAACGCACGCTGCGGTGATCGAGCGCGACAGTGTCACCGACTACCGGTCCCTGCAGCGGCGCGCCGCCGGAATCGCCGCCGGCCTGATCGCGACGGGCCTGCAGGTGGACGACCGCGTCGGGATCTTCCTGGAGGGCGGGACTGACGCGCTCGCCGCGTTTTTCGGTGTGGCGGCCGCGGGCGGCATCGCCGTGGTGATCAACGAATCGCTGCGACCGCGCCAGGTCGAGCACATGCTCGCGGCGTCGGGCGCCGCGGTACTCATCACGTCCGAGGACCTGCTGGTACGACAACCGCGGCCGCTCGACACGCCTTCCCGCATCCTCCTGGCTCACGATCTGGCGTCCGCCGCGACATTCACCCCGATCCCACGCTTTGTCATGGACCCGGTCCAGATCGTGTTCACGTCTGGCTCGACGGGCCTGCCGAAAGGCGTAACGGTCACACACGGCAACCTCCTGGCCGCCGCCGAGACGGTGATCGCGTACCTCGGGATCGCGGCGCACGATCGTATTGCCAGCGTGCTGCCGTTCAGCTTCGTCTACGGCATGAGCCAGGTGCTGTGTGCTGTGGGCAGTGGCGCAACGCTCGTCGTCGAACGCTCGCCGCTGGCATCGCAGCTCGTAACGAACTTGCGCGCGCAGCAGGTGAGTGTGCTCGCGGCCGTCCCACCATTATGGCAGCAACTGCTCAGTGTCCCCTCTTTTCGCGACGAACCGCTGCAGAGCCTGCGGATCGCAACGAACGCGGGTGGGCATCTGCCGGTCCACGTCGTGCATGCGCTCCGGCGGGCGCAGCCGCAGGCCCGGCTGTTCCTGATGTACGGCATGACCGAAGTCCTGCGCAGCACGTTCCTGCCACCTGAAGAGGTCGACCGGCGGCCGGATTCGATGGGCCGTGCGATCCCGGGAGCAGAGGTACTGGTGCTGCGCGAGGATCTGACGCCCTGCGAACCTGGCGAGGTCGGCCAGCTGGTCCATCGCGGGCCAACGGTGGCTCTCGGCTATTGGAACGACCCCACGGAAACGGCGCGCGTGTTTCGCCCGCATCCGTTGCGCGCGAATGGCACTCCGGATGCCGAGCGCGTGGTGTTTTCAGGAGACTTGGTGCGTCGCGATGCGGACGGCTGGCTGTACTTCGTCGGTCGCAGCCAGCGAATGATCAAGACGCTGGGCTATCGCGTCAGCCCGGATGAGATAGCGACGGTGTTGTATGCCTCGGGTGAAGTCGCCGAGTGCATCATCACCACCGAGCCCGACGAAGCGCGGGGGGAGCGGATTATCGCCTTCGTCGTGCTCGCGGGCGGCGGAGGAGGCTCGCTGGAGCGACTGAAGCGCTACGCGGGCACGGAGCTGCCCCGCCACATGCAACCTGCCCGATTTGAGGTGCGCGACGCGTTGCCGCGGCTTCCGAGCGGCAAGCACGATCTCGCGGCGCTCCGGACGTGATTCGGCCGTTCCAGCGGGACGACATCCCTCGGGTTCTGGAGCTGTTCCGCGCGGCATTCCTCAATAACGGAAACCATGCGCCCGCAGGGCTCGAGTCGTACTTCGATCGCGCGATTTTTCAGAATCCCTGGTACGACGAAGAACTTCCTTCTTATGTCCACGCCAAGGACGATGGCTCGATCGACGGCTTTGTCGGCGTCCAGCCCAAGCGATTGAGCTTGCGCGGGCGCCGCCTGCGCGTGGCCGTCGCCACCAAGCTGATGGTGTCTCCAGGTGCCGGGCCGCTCGTGGCGGCGCGCCTGCTCGGTCGGGTGTTTGCGGGACCCCAGGATCTGCTGCTCTCCGATATCAGCAACGCCGCGGGGCGCCGGATCTGGGAAGGGCTTGGCGGCATGACGGTGCAGCTGTACAGCCTGCAGTGGCAACGGCCGGTGCGCCCTGTGCGTCATGCGCTTTCCTGGCTGCGGGCCCGCGGCGTGCCCGCTTTGCTCACCGGGGCGTTGCGGCCCTTCGGGTCCCTCGCCGACTTCGTACTGACCCGGGGCTCGGCGACCGCCGGCTATTCGGTCGAGGATCTCCCTGTGGATGTCCAGGCAACACGGTTGCCAGACTTGCTGGGTGGCCGCGCGCTGCAGCCGGAGTACGACGAGCAGTGGCTAGAGTGGATCTTGGAGTTGGCGCAGCGGAATGAGCCACATCGTGTGCTGCACCGGCGCCTCGTGCTCGATGACCGCCAGGATCCCGCAGGTTGGTTCCTCTATTTCCTCGAGCCGGATGGACAGGCTGAAGTCGTGCAGCTCGTGGCGCGAAAAAACGCGGCGGGTCCGGTATTTCAAGCGCTTCTCGCCGACGCACGGTCTGCCGGAGCCGCGATGGTGTCAGGGCGGCTGGAGCCCGGGATGGTCAGTGAGATGTCCGCGCGGCACTGCTATATTCGCGAGGCTGGTCTCTGGACGCTGGCGCACACCAAGCAGGCGGAGATCCTCAATGCCATCCTCGGCGGCAACGCGTTCTTGAGTCGCCTCGAAGGCGAGTGGTAGACGCAACCGGCCGCTTACGCGGCCGGTTGCGGGTGCATCGTCGAATCGGACGCGTCGGCCGAGTCGCGATCCACTACCCATGCGGCATTCGGACTGCGCTGGAGGCCGTGCCGCTCCATCAAGCGGTACAGCGTCGTGCGATCGACCCCGGCGATGCGCGCGGCCTTCGACATATTCCCGTTCGCGCGGTTCAGCAGCCACGTCAAGTACTGCATCTCGAACTGCGCGATCACGCGCTCACGAGCGTCGTGATAACTCTCCTCGAGCATCGTCGAGACGAGTGATGGGGTGGTGGTACTGACGGTCGACCGCGCATCGGCGGTGAGCGCGAGATCCTCCGGCCGGATGACCGCGCCGGGCTCGGCGAGCACTGCCACGTGCTCGATCACATTCTGCAGCTCGCGCACGTTGCCGCGCCAGACATGGCCGGACAGCGTCCGGATCGCTCCCTCGGACAGCGAGGGCGATGCCTCGGACTTCCTGCGGTGCCGCACCCAGTACGTCGACAAGAAGTACTCGGCGAGGAGCGGGATGTCTTCAGGGCGTTCGCGGAGCGGCGGCACGTGGATCGGCACCACGCGCAGCCGGTAGTAGAGGTCTTCCCGCATCGTGCCGGCCTGGACCGCGGCTTCGGGATCACCGTTGGTTGCCGCGATGAACCGGACATTGACCACCGCGTCCGTGGTTTCGCTGCCGACGCGCCGCACCACACCGTCCTGAATGACACGCAGCAGCTTGGCCTGAATCGGCTTCGACATCTCGACCAGCTCGTCGAGGAACAGCGTTCCACCGTTGGCCGTCTCGAGCAGGCCGGGTTTGTCGCGGACGGCGCCGGTGAAGGCGCCTTTGCGGTGGCCGAACATTTCGGATTCGAGAAGCGGCTCGGGCAACGCCGCGCAGTTGACGGGGACAAAGGGCCGGCTTGAGCGCCGGCTGTGCTGATGAATGAACTGGGCGATGAGCTCTTTGCCTGAGCCGCTCTCGCCGGTGATGAAGACCGAAGCGTCGGTGGGCGCAACGCGCCCGGCAAGCTCGATGACTCTGCGGAACGCTGCGGAGGTGCCAAGCAATGTGGCCTTGCTGCCAGCATCCTCGGCCCGATCAGGATCCGCTTGCTGCTCGCGTGTCTCCTGACCGACCAGCACCGTGTGAGCGGCTCGGCCGATCATGATCTGGAGGTGCTGCGCCGCGAACGGCTTCGGGAGGTAATTCCAGGCACCGAGACGCAACGCCTCGATGCTCGACTCGACGCTTGGGTTACCCGTCATCACGATGACGATCGTGTCCGGGTTGGTCGCCAGGGCCGCTTGCAACAATGTCAGCCCATCGACCTGAGACATGTAGAGATCAAAGAGTGCAATGTCGAAGGGCCGGCGCTTCACCAGGTCCAGGGCGTCGTTACCCCGGGCGCATACCGTGACATCGTAGCCTTCATTGCGGAGCAGCACGCCGCACGTTTCACGCAGCGTATGTTCGTCATCCACGACCAGTGTGCGGATCTTTGCCTTGGCTTCCGCGTCGATCGCCAGCAGCGCGTTGACGCTACCCGAGTCGGAGCCGTTTCCGCCGTGATGCGAGCCTATCGGTGTCGACATGGTTTCTCCTCCCGCCGACACCCTAAGCAGGGATCGGGCCACGCTGTCGCGATCTCGCAGCAGGGTCGCGACGGCGCATCAAGTAGACCTTGGCTATGCGGATGCGATTTAGTACGCCGGAGGGGTACAGAGTTCCATGTCGTTGTGGGAGGCGTCGTTGCGTGGCTGTCGTAAGTGTTGCGGCGACGCAACATAGGCTACACTACCAGCCTCCGCGCCGACCCAGCATTACCGCAGGCGTGAGCAGCATGATTTTCAGGTCCTCCAGCGCCGACCGCTGACGGATGTATTCGAGATCGTAGTTCAGTTTCTCGCGCACGTCGTCGATGCTGCTGTCGTACGCTCGGTTGATCTGTGCCCATCCGGTGATTCCCGGCAGGACTTGCTGGCGCCGCGGGTATTCTTTGATCTGCTCGCGCAGGGCCGCGAAAATTGTGGGCTGCTCCGGGCGCGGACCCACGACGTTCATATCTCCGATCAGCACGTTCCAGAGCTGGGGCAGCTCGTCGAGCCGGAACTTGCGCAGCACTCTTCCGACGGCGGTCACGCGCGGGTCATCGGGTCGCGCCCAGACTTCGCGGGACACGCCGCCGCTCACCTGCATCGTGCGGAACTTGTACATAGTGAACGTCAGGCCGCCGTCGTCGGTATGGCGCCGGGCATTTCCTCCAGCGTTGCCTTCCGCTCGCCGATCGAGGCCGACGCGCCGCTGCGTGAACAGCACCGGGCCGCGCGACGTGAGTTTAATGAGCACAGCGATCGCCACCATGATGGGTAGCGTCAGTACCAACGCGACTGATGCAATCACGACATTGACAGCACGCCGTGCCCCATCGCGCATCCGTGGTGCGAGCCATGAAAGTCGAGACATCGTCATGCCGGCGTGATTCGCAAAGCGCGTGCCGACTTGGAGTTGCGGCATTTGCGCGACATGGCTGCTGCGCCGCGCTGTTGGGCCGGCGCCACGGTGACGTGCTCCGACAGCTTGGGCGTGCCCGGTATAGGTCTTGCTCGTGCGATACCTAATGAATCCAAGGTCCCTTCCGGCGATCCGCGGCCAGGGCACAACGCCGCTCCTGCGCCGAGCTAGTCCGCCATCTGTGCCGGCCATTCCCGAAGAAGAGCGTGGCCCCGATTGGCGCCGCATCATGAGTGCGCTACTCCGTTTCAAATGGGTCGTGACGCTCATGGTGGCTGTTGGTGTCGGTGCGGGCGTCGCAGCCACGCGCGTGCTGCGTCCGATCTACAGGGCGCAGGCCAACGTCGTGGTTGACGTGTCGGATCGGCGAGGCGAAAGCGCGTCCGATGCGCGCGGGCCGATTCGCCAGAGCGCGTTGCTCGACGCCGATGCCTGGGTGGAGTTGCTGCGATCCTACGTCGTGCTGGACCAGGTCGTGAAAGATCTGGGGCTCTATGTGAACGTAAAACGCCCGACCGACCGGGCGAGCCTCGACGGCTTCCGGGTGAATGACGCGCTCACTCCTGGAGACTACCGCCTGACCGTCAGTGCCGACGGCCGACACTACACATTAGCCTCGGCCGGCGGTGCAGAGCTCGAGCAGGGTACGGTTGGTGACTCGGTCGGCCGGCCGTTGGGGTTCCGCTGGGTCCCTACGCCCGGGAGTCTGGCGCCCGGCCGCACCGTCGAGTTCTCCGTGGTGCCGCCACGCGACGCCGCGCTGGGCCTCGGCGATCAGCTCGACGTTCGGATGGACCAGAACGGCAACTTCCTGGCGCTGGAGCTGCGGGGCACGAACCCGGGCCGGGTTGCCGCTATCCTGAACGCGGTCGCGCAGCGGTATGTGGAAGTGGCGGCACAACTGAAGCGCGAAAAGCTCACCGAGCTGACGAAGATTCTCGAAGACCAGCTGGCGACGGCGCAACGGAATCTCGATTCTTCAGAAACCGCGCTGCAACGGTTCCGCACGCGCACCATTACGCTGCCGTCTGATCAGCCGACGGGCCGCGGCGCGGCCGGGGAGGCAACCCCTGACCCGGTCCGCACGAGCTTCTTTGCAATGGCAGTGGAGCGCGACCAGCTGCGCCGCGACCGCGACGCGCTCGAGCGCCTGTTGGCGCAAGGCGTCAGTCGGGACTCCGGATTGCCGACGGACGCCCTGTCCGCGATCGAGGCAGTACAGCATTCCCCAGAACTGTCGAACGCGCTCAAGGAGCTGGGCGACAAGCAGGCGACGCTCCGGACCTACCGGTACCACTACAACGAGGTCTACCCGCCGTTGCAGCGTCTGGTGGGAGAGATCAGGGCATTACAGGCGCAGACGATTCCAACACTCGCGCGCGGGCTGGTGGCACAGCTCGCGACGCGGGAGACGGAGCTGGGGAGGCAAGTGGACGCTTCCTCTCAGGACCTGCGCCAGATTCCCGGGCGGGCCATGGAGGAAGTCCGGCTCAGTCGCAACGCGCAGCTGAAAGAGCAGACGTATACGGCGCTCCAGCAGCGCTTCGATCAAGCCCGGCTCGCCGCCGAGGCCACCGTTCCCGACGTGCGAATTCTCGATCCCGCGGTGGTGCCGCAGCGTCCGTTCAAAAACACGGCGCCGCGCCTGCTGCTGATGGGCCTGCTGGCCGGCCTTGGACTCGGCGTGCTGGGCGCGATCACGCTCGACCGCGTCGATCCCAAAGTGCGCTACCCCGAGCAGGTGTCGCGCGACCTGGGGCTGCCGATCATCGGCGCCGTGCCGCACCTCCGAGCGAAAGAACCGACTGAAGTCGTCGAAGCGCTGCGCGGTCTGCGCATCGCGCTGATGAACGAACACGGTCCAGGGCCGGTGCTCGTCACCGTGACGAGCCCCGGACCGGGTGAGGGCAAGTCGTTCGTGTCGGCCAATCTCGCACTCACATTCGCGGACGCCGGCCTGCGCACGCTGCTCTTGGACGGCGACATTCGCCGCGGCTTGCTGCATCGCCGGTTCAAGCTCAATCGCCAGCCTGGTCTGGTCGACTTTCTCCGCCAGGAGGCAACCCTCGACGAGATCGTGCAGCAGACGGAGTATCCGCGCCTGACCTTCATCGGGTGCGGCACGCGCACGCAGCGCGCACCGGAAGTCCTGGGTTCAGTCGCGATGACGCAGCTCGTCGCCGACTTGCGCGACCAGTACGACGTGATCCTGATCGACAGCCCGCCACTCACGGCGGGAGTCGACCCGTTCATTCTGGGGACGGTGGCCGGCTCGCTGCTGGTCGTGCTACGGACCGGCCACAGCCATCGCGACATCATGGGGGCGAAACTCGAGGTCCTGGATCGCATGCCGATCAGGCTGCTCGGCGCCGTGTTGAACGATGTGCCGCGCGGTGCCGCCTACGGCTACTACGCGTACTACTCCTACTACCTGCCTGGCTACGAGGCCGTCGAAGAAACCGACGGTCGCCGTACATCAGGTCCACGGGTGGTCTAATGAAACGCTCTCTGTGGTCATTGAGTGTTGCGGCCGTCCTCCTCGCCATGTGCGTGGGAACGGCGGTTCTGCCGGCACAATCCCCGGCGACGATGTTCCAGACCGGGGATCGTATTCTGATGCGTGTCGAGGGCGACTCCGCGTTGTCGGACACGTTCACCGTTGTGGCAGGACCGGCGCTGCGGCTTCCCAACATCGGCGAAGTCTCGCTCGCCGGCGTGAAGCGCGGCGACGTCGAGGCCCATCTCACGCGCGAGCTGGGTCGCTACCTCAAGGACCCCGTGGTGCAGGCGCATGCTCTGGTCCGCGTGTCTGTCGTTGGCGAGGTGACCCATCCGGGGTACTACGCCGTTCCCATCGACCTCGTGCTGGCGGACGCGCTGATGCTCGCCGGAGGCGCAACGCAGGAGGCGCGTGTCGATCGGCTGCAAATCTGGCGAGGTAGCTCCTCGCTATGGGGTGGGGATCGACTCCAGTCCCAGATTGCGCGCGGCGCGACGCTGGATGAGCTCGGCGTCCGGGCTGGTGATCGCATCGAGGTGCCGAAACAGCGCGATCCCGAGTCGAAGTGGCGGATCTTCGGCGTCATCGCCGCGACTACGCTCACCGTCGTCGCGGTGACGCGGCACTAGGGCAGGTACGCCCGCGCCAAGACTCCGTCCCACACCGTGAGGGCCGGCTTCGCGTTCATCGCGCTATCGGCCAGTCCGAGATGGGTGAAGAGCGGCAAGATCGATCCCGGTGGCGGCGGACTCGCGCTGAGATCGAGATCGTAGAACGTCAGCTGAAACACGCCTTTTGCCTTGGCGCTGTCGAGCAGCTGCTCCTGCCGGCCGATGTACCGCGCCTCCTCCGCCGGCGACGACATGACGCTCCCGACCGAGATTGACGGCCAGCCTCCCTCCACGACGAGCACCGGCAACGTGGTTCCAAGCGGGATCCGGCTGTAGTAGTCGAGGGGAATCGACTCCGGGTCCGCGAACCCGCCGAGGTAGGGATAACTCGACAGGCCGAGCGCCTCGACGAACGGGAAATCGCTGAGGTCCTGCGCGATTCCCTGATACGGTCCAGCCGGCCGGCCCCATGCCGTCTCGACCTGCACGCTGACATACAGCTTGCTCGGCAGGCTCGCGTTTTTGATTTGCGTCGCGACCGCGTTCGTCATCGTGACGACCGCCTGGTACACGGAATCCGGCGCCAGCTGGCGGATGAGATTCGTTTCGGCGGCGAGCCCGAGATACCGCGGCTGTATTCTGAAACCGACCGCATAGACCCATTCTCGATACAGCCGCTGGATCATCGTATCGGTGATGCTGCGGCCGAGCGTAACGAGCTCGGGCGCTTCGGCGGCGCGGTTCAAGCCATCAGTGGCATCCACGGTGAACACGATGTCGAGGCCCTTGGCGCGGTAGTACTGCGCCAGCGGCAGCTCCACCGTCCGCACCGCGGAGTCCGGCGTGGCGCCGCCGAGCATGGCAGCCCAGGGCGGTGAGACGTGCATGATCGCGGCGTCCGCATGCGGCACCCAGTTGTTGATCGCCGCAATCAGGTTCGCCGTCGACGTGTCGAAGCGGGGCGGGATGGCGGAGAAGCCCATCAGATAGGAGCGTGCCGGCCGACTGGGGCCAGAGCTGTCGCCGCAACCCGCGGCGAGGGCTGCGGCCGCGAGAATGATGGTTCGCCGAATCATGCCGCCCAATCTAATTCGTCGTGTGTTTGGAGTAGTAGAACGTTTGGGCGATAGCCCGGCCGATGTGCAGCGCGGCATACTAGAACAAAGGAGGATCCTCACATGGCCAAGAAGAGCCGAGGCGGGAGAATGACCGCGGCGAAACGGCGCGCAGCCAAATCTGCCGGTGGACGTGGTCGCATCAAGAATCGCAAGGCAGGGCGAAAGATCATGAAGTCCTAGGGAAGCAGAAGGAGGGCGGCGAGGCCGCCCTCCTTTCCTTATTAGCACAGTCGATCTCAGGGCCAGGTGAAGATCGTCGAGGGAGCAGCACCGGCCCGGGCGCGCGTCACATCGTTCGGTTCCCGCCAGAAGTCGTGGGCCCGAGAGCTCGTCAAACGGACCTCCCAGCGGGCGTGCGCGTCCGCACTCACAGGAACCACGACGTCGAGTCTCCACAACTGCCGTGACTGGGGTGGGATGGCTGCCAGCAGTCCTACGCCCACGCCGACTTTGAATCTGCTGTCAACGCCGAAGGGGGCGTCGCCTGCCCACACCCTGCCGCCGTCGGTAAAGCTCGCGAGCCCAAGCGCAACGCGCCGCGTGAGCTGACCGATCGACCGGCGCGCCTCGAGGCGGGCGATCGTCCGCACTCCGCCCGCGACGGTTGAAGCGCGATAACCCCGCACTCCCCCGTCGCTGTCTCCGAGCCTGAGTTGAAAGGGGAACCGTTCGTGCCGCCCGCCGGAGAATTCGCCGCTGGCGATGAGGATGTACGCGGCAGAAGGTTTGAGGTACCAGGCCAAGCGGCCGCTGCCGATCATGGAGTCCCAGCGATGCGTGGTTTGATCCTGCCGCCCCTCGCCTTCGATCCGTAGCGCAGCGAAGGACGTGGCCGAGCCCACTCCCGCGTAGAAGTCGGCGGCGAGAAACAGGTCGTTGTCACTCGCACCGAACCAGGGGACACTACGCCCGCCGATCGCGCCGAACTGCACGCCCGTCGCGACATCCTGGGCCCCTCCAAGGGCATCGAATCCTCGGACCGTGTGGAACGTGATCGAGCGCACGCCGACGACGGCGTTGAGCCGCATGTTGCGCACGGGTGCAAAGGGGCCGGCGAGTGGCGGGTTGGTGTCCGTGACAAGTCCCGAGTCGGAAACCACCACGGCGTGCGCCGCAGGCGCAGCCAGCTCATGGGTGACGAGGCCGCCGATGAAGGCGCTATGCCCCGCGAGGCCGACGCGCAGGACCCCCCCGTAATCGGCGAAGCGGCGCCGTGCACCGAGCGCGATCGCTTGCCCGTCGGGCCGCAGGAACGACCTGTAGTCGTGGAGGTCGCGGAAGCCTACGTGCCAGGCAGTTCGCTGCAAGTCGGTGATGAAGGTGTGCCCGAGGGCGGCGCTCACGGTGCTGCCCAGCGGAGTGCGGTCAGCCACCAACGCGAGTATGTAGGGCCGGTCGAAGGTCTGATACGCAACGAGCTGCACACCTATGCCGTTCCGATAGGCGAAACCGCGCTCCCCGCGCACCGCCAGGTACACACCGTGGCCATCGACATTGCCATTTCCGATGCGAAGCGCCGCGGGACTGCCGTTCCGGAAGCGCAAGCTGAAAACGGTAGGAATTTCGTCGACGGTTTCGACTTCGATGCGCACGCCGCCCGCCGAGTCGTCGACCGCGCGCAGCGTCGCGTCAGCGAGGAAGGGCTGGAAGCGCAGAATGCGCTCCGATTCCGCCCGAAGCCGTTCAGTGCAGGGCTGTCCGACCGAGAGCAGCAAGAAGTTGCGGATCACATCGGCTTGAGTCGTCGTGTGGTGCAATCCCACCGCTCGTGCGACCACGCGGAGCGACCGGGGGAATCGGATGAACGAAGGGTCGCGCGTGACGATGTTTACGCCCGAGACGATCTTGCCATCGCACTGCGCGGTGGCCGTACGGGACAGCGTGACGAGCGGCACTACGACGAGTATCCAGGGCGCGTATCGCATCGTTTCGTGGGGGGAAACGTACGGCGCACAGCGTCTTTGGAGTAAGACGTTCGTGCGATAGCCCGTCCCGCGACCTGCGGGCATCATTCGCATCTGTGACGAGGATCCTGACGCACCGGCGGACGGTCATCGGGTTCGCCGTGCTGTCGGCGCTCCTGACCGGTGGCGCGTGGTGGCGCGCCGCGTGGATCGTCAATCAATTGTTGCACTCGTGGGCCGCCGCGACCGTTGCGGAGAAGTCGGGCGATGTCTACCGGCTCAATGTCGCGCATGTACGGTTTAACTTCGCGCTGCGGCGCGTCGCCGTCGATTCCATCCTGGTCACTACGAATCGGACCCTCAATGCGCTGAGGCCTCGACCCCTGGCGGCGCTGCGCTTCGCATTTCACCAATGCACAATCAGTGGCGTGCATCTCATCACGCTGATCCTCAACCGCGGCCTCGTCGCCGAATCGTTCGGGTGCCGCGCGGTGAGCGTCGCCGTCGTCGTGCCCCCTTCGGGCGGCTTGCCAGACACGGTGGGACAACTGCGCGTCGCTCCGCGGGCCTTTCTTGCCGTCCAACAAAGCCTCCGGCTTCCGTCTTTCGCTCCACGGCTGCGGATCGCGCGGAGCGACTTCCCCCACGTTTCGCTCGACTTCCGCCTGCAGCGCGCCGGGGCCGGCGACGCCCGCCTGCAGCTGGAAGATCTCCGGTGGAGGGTCAGCGGGTTCGCGATCGATCCCGCCGATACGGCGGCGGCGGCCCGACCGCTGTTCAGCCGGACTGTGGAGCTTGCGGCGGGCAACTTCGTGGGCCATCTCGACAAGACCACGGCGGTGCGGGTCGGCGCACTCCAGGCCAGCCTCACCGATTCGACGGTCGACGTGAGCGGTGTCGCGTTTGCGCCGCCAGTGAGCGACGCCGCCTTCGGCCGGTCGCAGCGCTACCGGCGCGGCCTGATCAAGACCACGGTCAGTCGCATCGCGTTGCAGGGGATCGACGTCGGGGGCTTTGTCCTCGGGCAAGGACTGCGCGCCAGGCGGGTTGAGCTCGATTCGCTGCGGCTGGACATCATCAGCGACCAGCGGCGAGCGTCCAATCCTCAGCGCCAGCGTCGCCGCACGCCTCAAGGCTGGATCGCCGGCCTCGGCCGGACGGTGAGCGTGGACACGGTGGTGATCCGGCACGGGGAGATCGTGTATCGCGAGCGGCGCGGCGACCACGCACAGGCGGGCGTCCTCACGTTCGCGCATCTCGACGTCGTGGCGGTCAATGTGCGCCACTTCATGAGGCGGCAGACCCGCAGTGACCCCATGACTCTCACCGCCACGGCGCACCTGCAGAGCGTCGGGCGACTCGACGTGCACTTCGTCGTGCCACTCGACGCACCGCGGTTCGACATGAGCTTCCGCGGAACGCTCGGTGCCATGCCCGCGACCAGCTTCAATCCCTTTATTCGGGAGACAATGCCCCTCCGTCTCACGAATGGGCGTGTGGTGGGCATCACCTTCCACGCGACCGTCACGGATGGTGTCGCGCGCGGTTCGGTCACACCGCGTTACAACGATCTGTCCGTGGCGGTCACCCAACGAGGCTCGACGGGGATCATGGGCCTCGGCGGGATCGTTGGCGGCGCGGCACGCGGCATCGCGTCATTCGTGGGCAACCGGATGAAGGTGCGCGCCAACAATCCCGACGATGCAGCGGCGGCGCCGCGCAGCGGTCCGATCCGTCGGACCTTCAGGTCGGACGAGACGCTCCCGGGGTTTCTGTGGGCCAGCGTCCGCGATGGACTCTTGGCGGTCGTGCGGAAATAGTTGGAGGTACTGAATGCCGTGCTTGCTAGTCCTTTTTGCGCTCATCGCGCCGCGGCTTGTCGTGGCGCTCCTCTGGTTCTTGACACGCTGGTTCGAGGGGACGTTCTCGTCCTTGCTCTGGCTCGTGGCGGGCTTCCTCTTGCTGCCCACGACGCTCCTCTGGTATACGGCCGTGCAGCGTTGGTTTGGGGGACGGTGGACGCTCGGGACGGCGGTGGGCATCGTCGTGGCGCTCCTGATCGATCTCGCGCCGACCCGCGGATATCGCCGGCGGCGGGCGTAGCGATGCTGCATCGCGTATTGCTCATCGGCGCGGCCCTCGTGGGATGCGGGACCGCGGCAGGACAGGACCTCCGCTCACGTGCCGACCTGGTTGGGGAGCGCATCAGGACGCGCATCGAGGCCGCCGGCGTCGCAATGGAGCTGCGGGCAGCCGGTGAGCCGGTCTACGCCAGTCTGGCCCTCCCCAGCTTCTACGAGCGGCGGCTCTACCGCCCCGCCTGGAGTGACGAGCGCGGACCCACTCGGCTGGCCGACGACCTGATCGATGCTATTCGCCGGTCGGATCTCGAGGGGCTGCGGTCCGAGGACTACCATTTGGCCGGCATCGAAGCCGTGCTCGCGGCCGTGCGCGCCGATGCCAAGCGCGGCCCGGCATTCGCCCCTCCCCCCGACCGATGGGCAGAGCTCGATCTCCTGTTGACGGACGCATTCCTGGTGTATGGGGCGCATCTGTTGGCGGGGAGGGTCAATCCCGAAACGCTCCGTCCGGAGTGGGTGTCGAACCGGCGGACCGCCGACATCGCCGTGGTGCTGGAGGCAGCTCTGGCGTCGGGCAATATCGCCGGCTCACTCGAGGCGCTGGACCCGCCCGAAGTTGGCTATCGGCGCCTGCGCGAGGCGCTGGCCCGCTACCGCGCGGTGGCAGCAGCGGGCGGATGGCTCCCGATCCCGGACGGGTCCGTACGCGCGGGCGACCGCGGCGCCGCCGTAACCGCGCTGCGCCAGCGGCTCAGCCTTGAGGACGGCCTCGTCGGGGAGTCAGAAAATCCAGACGGGGAGCTCTTCGACGCGGGTCTCGAGCAGGCGCTGGAGACATTTCAGCGGCGGCACGGCCTGACGGCAGACGGGGTCGTGAACAGCGCGACTCGCGCCGAGCTCAACGTGCCCGTCGCACGTCGTGTGGAGCAGTTGGAGCTGAACCTCGAGCGCTGGCGCTGGCTGCCGAAGGACCTGGGACGCCGTCACATCATCGTGAACATCGCGGCGTTCGAGCTGGAGGTGATGGATGGGGACTCGGTGGTGATGTCGATGCGGGTGGTTGTGGGGCGCCCCTTTGACCGTACGCCGGTGCTCAGCGACACGATGCGGTACCTCGTGCTCAACCCCTACTGGCATGTGCCGAGCAACATCGCGACGACGGAGCTGCTCCCGAAACTCAAGCGGGACCGGTCCTATCTGGCGCGATACAAGATGCGGGTGTTCCCGAGCTCACGCCTCGACGCGCAAGAAGTCGATCCCGCGACGGTCGATTGGTCCACGATCACCGCTGCCCACTTCCCCTACCTGCTGCGTCAGGATCCGGGGCCTCGGAACGCCCTCGGACGCATCAAGTTCATGTTCCTCAACAAGTATCACGTCTACCTGCACGATACGCCCGCACGTCCGCTATTCGAGGAAACCCAGCGGGACTTCAGCCACGGATGCATCCGCATCCAGCATCCGATCGAGCTCGCCGTGTATCTGCTGCGAAACGATCCGCGGTGGGATCGCGACGCACTCCTCGCGGCGCTGGACGACGCGGAGGACCGCAGTGTGCCGCTCCCGGAGCCGATGCCGATACATCTTCTGTACTGGACCGCATGGGCGGACGCAGACGGGACCATCCAGTTCCGGCGGGATATCCACGATC
>Ga0070703_10000156_pt1 | contig 34533 bp, 31 predicted proteins | sample KBSK5251metaG_FD_65453 | JGI IMG/M metagenome (GOLD analysis project Ga0070703, IMG submission 65453) | Corn, switchgrass and miscanthus rhizosphere microbial communities from Kellogg Biological Station, Michigan, USA - KBS K5-25-1 metaG | ecosystem: Host-associated > Plants > Roots >... | reverse complement strand
CGACCAGCATGCCGATGAGGCTGAGCGCCACGCCGGCGGCCGCCAGCACCAGGGGGATGCCAACTGCCAGCACAAAAATCACCAGCAAAACGATGCCAACTATCCTGAAAATGTCACTTGCTTCTTTCATCTTCCTTGTCTGAGACCTTTCGTTTTTTCCTGCCTTTTCAGCTTCGTCCGCGTCAATATACGACAGCCCAATCGAGATCGTTCCGTCATCCTGCTTCAACTTTCAAAAAAATAGGCCGCCCGAAGACGGCCATCCAAAGCGCTAAATTTGAAAGCAAGTTATTGCTTGATGACTGTAATGACGCCGACGCGGGCCCCAGCCGGTTTGACCAGGACAGTTGCCGGTGTGCTGACATCTTCAGTCGTCAAGAGCAATCCGAAATCATCGAAAGCAGTTTCCGATTGGATTTCAGCTTCGTTGCGTCCGCGCACGTTTACGATCGAGCCCAGACGTTGGAACTGGTTATCCGGAGAGACGGCCCACAAGATATACGCCAAACCTTTGGGCGCCTCTTTCATATCGTGAAAGCGCATACGGACTGAAGTCATCTTTCCGTTCTTGTGCGGTTCAATAAACACATTGGCGCGCGCACCTTCCGCGGCCCCGGTAAAGTCGATCTTGAGTTTGCTTTCATCACCCTTTTTGAAAGTAGCAATCCCAAGCATTGGGACCGTGTAATCCGAAGGGGCGGCGACTACCGTCGTAGTGGTTACCGGGCCAGTGGTTACCGTCGCAGCGGCTACCGGCGGAGTAGTGGTTACTGGCGCAGTGGTTACCGTCGTAGTCGTTACCGGCGGAGTGGTTACTACCGGCGGAGTGGTTACTACTGGCGCAGTGGTCACCGGCGGAGTCGTTACTACCGGCGCAGTGGTTACCGGTTCGGTGGTTACTGGCACTGCCGCCGTCGCCGCAACCTGTTCACCTACCGCCTTGTCTTTGCTAATTGGAATCACAGTGAATCCGGCCGGCACGGCACTGCGAAAGAGAATCTTGGTGTTTGCGTCGTAAGCGGTCAGACTCGAATCCGGTGAAGCAAACAGCATGAATTGCGACATCGGCGCCGTGGTGGCGAACGTTCCAACACCATTGGCAACTTCCACTGGTCCCAGCATGGTTACCGCTCCGGTGGGATCAACTGCGTAAATGTTTAGCCCGTTCATATCAGCCGGCAGCTTGGTGAAATTCACTTTGATCGTAGCGCCGTTAGCATCGCGCAGAATCGTCGCCGTTCCCGTAGCCCCCGCGATTCCGATTGGATTCAAGGTCACCACTGTTTCTTTCCCGACCGGGTACTCCACGATGGTGTATGTTCCGTCCGGGTTCTGAACAGCTTGCACTTTGGTGACAGTTGTTGTTTGTGTCGTTTGCGCATGCGCGATAGCTGTCAACGACACCAACAAGACTGTCACGCCTAAAATGGCCGTTAAACTTTTCCTCATACTTTATCCCTCCTTTGAAAAAACCATGGTTAAGTGTGTCGGGATATTCAGACGTGTCTGCCTCAGTTCGGTGCAATAGGCATGCCGATGATGCGGAAACTATTTGGTCCGGCAAACCTTTGAAAACTGGAGTTTTGGCGACGTTGCGAAACGAATGCAGACGCGCTTAAGCAACAAACAAATACAACGATGCGTACTGTTCCGTTCGGATTGAGGTCAGTGCTTCACGCGGTAGGAGACAACTACTCCGCCGTCTTTTAACGGTCTGCAATCGAGCAGTTCAAGGTCTGTCTGTTTAGACATCTGATAGAACAGTGGAATTCCCGAGCCAAGCAGGACAGGTTGGATGTTAAGGATGATTTCGTCGATGAGATCTGCTTCGAATAAAACCTTGGCAAGTTCGCCACCGCCGAATACGACAATGCCTTTGCCTTTTTGTTGTTGTTTGAGTTTCTTTACGAAGGTGGTGACTTCTCCGCTTACTACTTCAACATTCTTATCGAGTTTCTTGCGCGTTGCCAGAGTCCTGGTTAACGCTGCGGCTTTTTTCTTTGAACGTGTGAAAACATAATTCTTCCTGCCGGGGTATGAAGTCTGGCCTGCAGCTAACATTACTTCATAAGTCTTGCGCCCAATCAATAACGCGTCGATGGTCTTCATGAATTTCGCGCTGAGCTCGGCAACTTCTTGGTTCCAATGAAGCCAATCGTAACCGCCATCTTTGCGCGCGATGTAGTTGTCGAGACTGTTGGCGAGACCGAGAGTGACTTTACGCATGATCTTACCCCACACGCTCTCCGTTTTCCGAAGCTTCAATTAGTCTTGCCAGCCGCTTGAGTCTGGTCTCTTCCTGCTTCGCGCTGACAATAAACCAGTTCATCATCTTGCGATATCCTGGCGGCTGCGCGGCGAAGAATTTCCACGCCGCTTTATTTCGCTTGAGCTTTCCCAGGTACGGTTCGACCAGTTCAGCACTTCTCTGTTCGTAAGAATAAATGCCGGAACGAAATTCTTTTCGAAGTTCGAAGGCTTTCAACCCGGCGGGCTGCATTCTTTTCTCTTTGATTAACCGTTCGACATTTCGAATGTTGATTGCGCTCCAGGTGCTGCCTGGTTTGCGAGGAGTGAAACGGATTTTGTAACTCTCTTCGTCGATCGATTTGCGAATGCCGTCAATCCATCCGAAACAGAGCGCTTCATCAACCGATTCCGGCCAGTCGATGCTCGGCTTGCCGGAAGTCTTTTTGTAAAAGCCAACCCAGAGTTCCTTTGATTTAGCGTGGTTGGCAGCGAGCCATTTGCGGAAGGCGGAAGGGGTTGGGAAATGCTTAGGCGCGACCACAATTTTATCTGGCCTCGGGTTCAATTAGACCGCTATTCGGGATTTACCTTCGAGCGCTCAAGGAGATCGTTAAAAAGATGAGCTTCCCCTCCTGAGCCAGTCTTGTATCTGTGTGAGTTAAGATCCTCATCTCCAAGATCGATCCTCGCAAGAATCTCGCCGAATTGTTCTTCCGAGACTAACGAGCCGGGCTCCCCAAGGCTGACGTAGGCGTAGCGCAGAAATCTCATAAGCGCAGTAAATCCAGTCGTTCGATTCAGAATGTTTCCTTGAGCGGTTGTGGGCCAAGCTATGGGCCACCTTGTCTCCACCGCCTTAAAGTAGTTCCACATGATCCTCGCAATCTCGGCATCGCGTTCTTCCAAAAACAGGTTACGAAAAATCAAGAACCTGCTCACTTCTGGCTCGACTTTCGGCGGCAGCTTACCACGTTTTATTAGGTCGCGATCTTGCATGGCGTTCTTGCTGATATGAAGCAGTAGTTTGTCGACGAAGGTTGCTTGAGTTAGCGATTCTTCGGGCCTGCCGGTAGCCAACCCAAGGATCTTGATTTTGTTTAGAAAGGGACTTCCATCTGTCGTGTTCAGAAGTTTTGCGATATTGTGAGAGGTCTTTTGAGGGCTACGGGAGGAAGTGAATTCATACAAGTCATAAGCAAGAGATTTGCTCACCTTGGTTTGCTTCAAATTAATCGTCGCGAAGACCATGGCCTGATCCTCAATGTCCATATCAACAAAGACGGTGACGTTAACTTGAAATGCGTTTCGTTCTACGTCGGACAATCCAGCGATTCGATGCTGGCCATCAATAGTGTGCGCAACTCGTCGGTCTCTGGGAATACTCATCAAATTAGTTGCCGCATCGAAAGCCGCATGTTCCGAAGAGACTGCGATTATTATGCTAGTCGGAAATGTAGCGTCGACATTTCGAACATATTCGCGAATCTCCTGTACTCTTATCGGCGATAATTCACGTTGTATGCCTAAATACTTTTCGACGTCCCGATCTTCAATTCGTCGGACATCCGCAAAAGCGACTTCATGAAGGTCGCGAGCATCTATTGCTCCGATATAAAACGTTCCAATCGGTTGGGTAACCTTAATGCAGCTAAACTGTATTCGGTCACCGTTCATGGGTTTTTGCCTCCCAATTCATCAAATTTCTCTTGAAGATCCTTGAACTGGCCCTGGTTAGTCTCATAGTACTCACGGTAGTCTTCTAACGTCCGCTGCTTATCAAGAACCTCGGTGAGGAAAGACAACACCACCGACCCGACGAAAAGCCCGAGTGTAATCTTTCGCAAGAAAACCTGATCCAATGTAATTGATCCCAATCCCCCGGTGTGGACCGCCGTGACCCCAGCGAATAGAAGCATTGAAAGCGATAGTCCGAGAGCTGAAATGCCCGCAAAAGCATGCCGATACATGAACGGTGAATTCTTGAAGTCTTTGAGGATTAGGTAAAGTGCGGGAGCGAGCATTGCTGCACTATAAAGGGCAAATTCCCCATTGCCAGAAAAGTCGGAAAACTTGACAGGTTTAGAGAACAACCTGAATAGCATCATGCCACCCCAAACCGGAATGAGTGCCCCTCCAAGAGAAAAGGCAAGCCATTTTCCAGTTTCCTTGCCATGTTTGCTCATTGCACTGAGGATTTTTATTCGCAGCAACATCTCTATGCCACTTCGTAATTGGCTCACTTGTTTTCACTCCCAATAATGAAGATAAGACGTCAGTTTCCAATACTGCTCATAGAAGCGCATCTGCGCTTCTTCCCAAGCTATTCATCTAGGCAGAATTGGCAGGAGAAGTGGCCTAAGAGATCAGAGACCACAAACCGACGAACGGCGGGGATTATATGCCTCCGATTGAGAAAACGCCAACGGGTTTTGTCAGTGGTTTAGTACCGATAAATTTGAACAATCGCCTTCAACACGTCCGCACTCTGCGGCAGGATCGCGTCCTCGAGCACTGGCGCGTACGCGACGAACGTGTCGAGCGCGGCCACCCGTCGCACGGGAGCATCGAGGTATTCGAACAGTTCGTTCGAAATGCGCGCAGCGATCTCCGCGCCGTAGCCCCATGAGAGCGAGTCTTCGTGCGCCACGATTACGCGTGAAGTCTTCTTGACTGATTCGGCAATTGCATTCCAATCGTAAGGACTCAACGAGCGCAGGTCGATGATCTCGACACTGATGCCTTGCTTCTCGGCTTCCTTGGCGGCTACGACCGAACGCTGGACCAGCGCGCCGTAGGTGATGATCGAAAGATCGTCTCCCTCGCGCACAGTCTTCGCTTTGCCGAAAGGAATCATGAAGTCATCGCCCGGATAATGCGACTTGTTGTAAGCCTGGCGATAGAGATGCTTGTGCTCGAGGAACAGCACCGGATCGTCGCAGCGAATTGAAGTACGCAACAACCCGTTTGCATCGAGCGCATTCGAAGGATAGACGACGCGCAGTCCGGGAATCTGTGTGAACAGAGACACGCCCGACTGCGAGTGATAGATTGCGCCACCCTTCAGGTAACCGCCGACAGGAACGCGCATCACGACGGGCGATGAGAAATCGTTCCCTGAGCGCCAGCGCATCAGCGCCAGCTCGTTACGAATCTGGTGGAAGGCCGGCCAGATATAATCAAAAAACTGCACCTCGACAACCGGCTTCAGGCCTCGGGTCGCCAGACCAATCGCGCGGCCGACGATGTTCGCTTCCGCCAAAGGCGAGTTGTAAACCCGCGCACTGCCGAACTCACGCTGCAGGTTCGCGGTGACTTTGAAAACTCCGCCCTTGCCCTTGACCTGCTCGAGAGACGTCTCGCGCGAGCAATCGGCAACGTCTTCGCCAAAGACGACAATGCGCGGATCGCGTTTCATCTCAGTGTGCAGGCATCGATTGATCAAATCGACCATCGTGCCCGGATTGCCGCTTAACTCGAGCTGGTCTTCGGTATCGAACTCCTTCGACGTGGGATCTACTGAAGGCGAGTAAATAAAGTTCATGGCCGTATCGGCCGCCGGTTGCGGACTGGTCAGAGCGGCGTCGGCAGCCTCATTCACTTCGCGATCGATTTCGTCTTTCAACTGCTGCAGCTCGTCCTGGCCGGCAATTCCTTCCTGCACCAGCAACGATCCGAAGCGCTTGATTGGATCGTGTTCAGCGTCAGCGACGCGCTCAGCTTCCGCCCGATAAAGCTTTTCGTCGTCAGAGAGCGAATGCGAGTAAGGCCGAATGACTTTTGCATGCACGAATGACGGGCCACGATTCTTGCGACAGTTATCCACGGCCCGGCGCATGACAGCGAGCGACTCGATCGGATCGGTGCCGTCGCACCGTTGCCGGTAGAGATTCGGAAAACCTGAAACCAGTTTCGAAATGTCGCCGCCCGCGGTTTGCACTTCCACCGGCACGCTGATCGCGTAACCGTTGTCTTCCACCAGGAAAACTACCGGCAGCCGCAGGTTACATGCCGTGTTGAGCGCTTCCCAAAATTCACCTTCGCTGGTGGTGCCGTCGCCCAGCGAAACATAGACGACTTCATCGTTATGAAAACTCCTGATTCGCCGTTTCAATTCCTTGACCAGCTTGATTCGATAAGTGGCTTCGGCACAGCCTACGGCTTGTAACAACTGCGTGCCCGTAGGCGATGACTGCGAAACGATGTTGAGTTTCTTATGTCCCCAGTGCGAAGGCATCTGCCGGCCGTGCGAGTTCGGATCTGCTTCGGCCCCGACGCCCTCCAGCAACATCTCGAGTGGTGTCATCCCCAACTGCAAACACAGCGCGCGGTCGCGATAATACGGATAAAACCAATCGTATCCGGGCCTGAGGCACATTCCCGCAGCCACCAGGATCGCTTCGTGGCCGGCGCCGCTGATCTGAAAAAAGATCCGGTTCTGGCCCTTCAGCTGGATCTCTTTGTCATCCAGACGGCGCGATAAATACATCGTCCGGAACATCTTCAGCATCTCTTCGCGGCTGGGCCTGGGAAGTTCGCGTTCTTTTTGTCTGCGAGGTTTCGGTGGTTTGCGTGGCTGCGGCGGCCTGATGACAGTGATAGGCGCCGGCCGCGGCTCGGCCTTGGCGACAGTTTTCGCGTTAAAGGCTTTTTCCGGAAGTCCACCTTCCGTCTTTTTTACAAGTCTGAGAACTTTCGTGTCACTCATGATGAATTTGACTGGAGCGCAAGCGTCCTCGCTTGCATTTGGCCGGAGCAAACGGGCCGGTTGCGCTCCAGTCTCTTACGGTTCTGAAAACTCGCTCTCCAAGATCTCTCGATACTCCTCAGCCATGCCGGGATGGCCATGCGCCGTGGCCACGTCAATTCCGCGTTGATAGGACGCGCGCGCTTTTTCCGTTTGCTTTGATCGTTCATAAGCGCGCGCCAGCATCCCGTACGCATTGCCCTCATCATCGGCAGCAGCAAGATAGCGCTCGAGCGTTTCAATCAACTTAGTTTCGTCGCCGGCCTTCTCATACTCCTTGGCCAGACCGAAGAGCACGGCAGTGTTCGCCGGATCGCCGGCGAGCATTTGCTCAAAGATTTCGATTCGTGATGCAGCCATGATTCAAACGCGACTCAAAAAATTTTCCAGCACGAAGATTTTGCGGATGCGAAAACGCACAGGGCTTTGCACGATTGCGATAGCTTTCAGCCTTTCTAACCCACTCACGAACCAAGGTTCGTCACACGCGGGGACCTGCTCAAGCCACGAGGGGACCTCAAAACCAAGTTCATCGCAGAGCGATTCAACGCTGGCCGCCACCAATGCGTCCATATTTCGATCGCCCAGTTGGAACGGCTGATCGATGGCGCGCCGATCCCTAAAGTAGCGGAAGTCGTCGACGAAATTCATCAAATGAATTGCCCACCACTTTTGATCGTTCGCGATTCTTTCCCTTGTTTCCTCAATGGTTATCAAGACTGCACCAGTTCCTCAATCATAATGCGCGTCTCGGGCTTGATCTCTTTGCGCGGATAATAGTTCTTTACGATTGCGACGATCTCAGCCGCATTCTTAAGTTCCAATTTCTTGATCAGGATCTTAACGTCATCCCGATCCATCGTGTCAGCGCGCGCGCTTAACACCTTCATGGCCAGCAGATAATCCGGCGGAGGCATGTAAATCTTGAGATGCGAAAGATCGAATAGCATCCGACGATCATGTTGCACCAAAAACATCTCGACGGCATTGTTGAGCCAGCCTATCGGCAACCCATTTCTCTCGGCAACCAGGCGCGCCGCTTTGCGAATGTGGCGAACCGGTTCGAAGATCGCATCAACATCGTCGGTGTCGGGGCGAGCTTTGTAAGCCAGAGCCATTACCGCACCGCCGTACAAACAAATCTCGCCCTTCACATCCATCGAGCGGAGTTCCTCATTCAGTTCTGTCAAATAGCGTTTGATGTCTTCCGCGTTCATTCGTTGCGCGTGGGCTTGAATCCGCCAAGTTCGCAAATCAACAACTTGCGCTACTTCCCAATGATCAACTTCGCGATCGTCTGCAACTGCATGTTCGACGTGCCTTCGTAAATCGCGCCAATCTTTGAATCGCGCCAGTACTTCTCGACCGGATAATCCTTCACGTAGCCATATCCGCCGTACATCTCGATCGCTTTCGAAGCGATACGTTCGGCAGCGCGCGACGAATAAAGTTTGGCCATCGCCGCTTCCTTCACAAAATTCTGCCCGGCATCTTTCATGCGCGCGGCGTTATAGACCATCAGGCGCGCGGCTTCGAGGTCGGTGGCCATCTCGGCCAGTTGAAACTGTAACCCCTGAAATTGGTTGATGCTCTTACCGAACTGTTGCCGCTCAGCCGTGTACCTGAGCGCGCATTCCAAAGCACCGCGCGCGATTCCAATCATCTGCGCGCCAATCCCGATCCGGCCTTCGTTTAAGGTTTCGATTGAAGTCTTGTAGCCCTTGCCAACTTCACCGAGTACGTTTTCCTTTGGAACTTTGCAGTCCTCTAAAATCAATTCGGTAGTCGACGACGCGCGAATCCCAAGCTTGTTTTCTTTCTTGCCGACGGTGAATCCTTCAAAGCTCTTTTCCACAATGAAGGCGGTAATGCCGCGATAGCCTGCTTCCGGATTCGCGTTGGCGAAGAGCACAAAAATCTCAGCCTCTTTGCCGTTGGTGATCCAAAGTTTGCGGCCATTGATGACAAAGTGATCGCCACTCTCGACGGCGCGGGTCTGCATCGCAAACGCATCAGAGCCCGAGGCCGCTTCGCTCAACGCATAGGCGCCGATTTTTTCACTCGCCAACTGGGCCAGGTACTTCTTTTTCTGATCCGGGCTGCCCCAGCGAATTAACGCGTTGTTAACCAGAGTGTTCTGCACATCGACCAGAACGCCAACCGAAGCGTCGACTCGCGAAAGCTCTTCGACCGCCAGGATCGCCTGAAAGAAGGTGCCACCAGCGCCGCCAAATTCTTCAGGCGTTTCGATTCCCATCAGACCTAACTCGAAACACTGTTTGGTCACCGCCTCGTCGAGGTGGGCTTGTTCGTCCATCTCTTCGACGCGTTTACGAATCTCGCCTTCAGCGAATTCGCGCACGCTTTCGCGAAACATTTGTTCGTCTTCCGAAAAAGACGTCAACGGACGCGCGACAGATTCTTCAATTGCCATTTGAGTTTGACTCATATTTTGCCGAACCGCAGGAAAGGATGAATTGAACGATCTTGAATCGACATGATAATCAACCAGTTGAGCAAAACGCAAAAACGCGGAGAGCATTAATTAGACAGGATTGACAAGATTCACAAATTCTATTTCGAGGTGAAGGCTTTCGCCTTCGAGGAACGGCTTTTCCCCTTCATCTCTGCTGTCAATCATGTGAATCTTGTAAATCCTGTCTATTGTTCTCTGCCGCAAGCGAGGACTCACTCACCTCAGGTCCGAAGGCCTCAACTGTCTTATTAATCCGACGCGGCCTGACGCCTTCAGCCGACAGGATGTCACGTTTTGGTCATATTTCGGCGGGTACGAGCATTGCTGTTTGAACTTCGCGACTACAATAAATTACTTTGGACTGGCCCAACAAAATGACCGGAAAGACGTCCTCCAACACCAGCAGACGGTTCACACCCCTGGGAATAATTTTCGCCTTCGCGGGCGCAATTCTGTTCCTTTACTTTGTGCGCAAAGCCGGGCTGGCCCAAATCATGGACGGCATCAGAAGACTCGGCGCCGGGTTCATTCTGATCCTCGCGATTTCATTCGTCAGACACGTCGTCCGATCAATCGCCTGGTCGCTTTGCGTCGAAGCGCCTCATCGCCTGCGATTCGGGGACGCTCTGCGGGCGCGTCTGATGGGCGATGCGATCGGCAACATTCTCCCGTTCGCAAGTTTCGTGGTGTCCGAACCAGCCAAGCCGGCCCTCATTCGCGATCGCGTTCCCTTGATGGCGGGTTTCTCGGCCATCGTGATCGAGAACATTTTCTATGGCCTGTCGGTCGTGGTGTTCGTCTTCTCCGGCATGTTGGCGCTGCTCCTGAACTTCAGCTTGCCGAAGGGTTTGCGTCTGGCGAGTCTCATAACGCTGATCATTATCGGGCTGGTGATCGTCGCGGGCGTATTCTTAATTCGCAAGCAACTAAAATTCATCAGTGGCGCCACCGGTGTTCTGCACCGGCACGGACTGAATGAAAAGTGGGTTGGCAAAGCTCGCACGCTGGAAGATCGCGTCTACGGATTCTATCAGCGGAACAGCTCACGATTTCTGCCGATAATGTTTTTGGAAGCGTGCTTTCATCTGGCGGGTGTTATGGAGATTTATGTGACCCTCAGTTTCATCAGTCCACAGCAACCGCCGACGCTATTCACGGCTTTCATTCTCGAATCGGTCAATCGCGTTATCACCATGGCTTTCAAGTTCATTCCGCTGCGCATGGGTGTCGACGAAGCCGGCACGGGCAAAATCTCGAAAGTGCTGCAATTCACTGAAGCGGTCGGCGTGACGCTGGCCATCGTTCGCAAAGGTCGCGACGTTTTCTGGGCCGCGGTTGGCGTAGCATTATTGTTTCATCGCGGGCTGTCTCTGCGCACGGTCGCGCGCGATGCTGAGGAAGCATTGGCTGAAGAGGTTTCAAAGCCGAGGCTAAGAGATGCAACCGAGGGCACCTAATCAGGGCTTTGCCTTAAAGGTTCTTTCTCATTCACACCGGGCTTTAGCCTCTTAATCAGCGGGTCAACTAGCTGCGAAGCAGCGCTAAAAACCAGGCCCAGGGCGAGGCCTTGCGAGCCTTGGGTAAAGTGGTTCAGTAGATTCGGAAGCCGCGAAGCGGCGAGAGAGCTTTCGTAATGAGTGTCGCTCTGATTGGCAGTTGATCGCTGTCGCCCTTCGGGGCTCGAATCGCCTGAGGATCTTGTTGACTCAAGGCTCGCAAAGCGTCGCCTTGGGCTTAGTTCTGACCGCTGCTTCGCAACTGGTTGAAGGTTCACGGCGCCCTAATCAGACATTTCAAGGGAGAACTTCAGAGCTTGTCGTCGGCAACTTCGAATCCAGAAATGCGGGAAGCAGTAACTGGTTCCACCACAAATATTCCGCTCAACAAACGCGAACCGGGAACGATTCTGTGGTCCAGTTCTGCAATCGTGGCTGTTGTCTTTCTGATTGTAGCTGGATTCGGCCTTCGTCTCAGCGGCATCGGCAAGGTGGGGTTTGCCGAAGATGAAATCAACAAGTTGGAAGCGGCAAGGTCTTACGACCGCGGTGATTTCTCCGCCAACTCAGAACATCCGATGTTGATGAAACTGTTGATGGACGCTTCGCTGCGCGGCGCGCGCGCCTGGAATGCGCTCGCCGGAGGCAGCGTGAACGAAGAAGCTGCTTTGCGATTTCCCAACGTTCTGATCGGGGCGCTCACCGCGTTCCCACTTTTTCTTTTGACGGCCGCGCTTTTCGATCGACGCACAGCATTGTGGGCCGCAGCTTTTTGGGCCTTCGGCGTTAACGCGATCACCTATAACCGCATCGGCAAGGAAGATACTCTCATGGTCTTCTTCATGCTGTTCGCGTTCTATTTCTTTATCCGGGCAAAGCAGGTTGATACTCGACAGACACCTCGCGTGCGCAAGTATCTTAATCTCAGCGCAATTAGTTTCGGCTTGATGTTGGCGTCGAAGTATTTTCCTCATTATCTCGGGCTGAACATGCTCTATCATCACAAGTACCACGTGCGGGAACGCTACCCGGCCGAACCAGGGTATTTCACACCGCTGAGTTTCTTCATTCTGATTGGGATCGTTTTTTTGATCGCGAATCCCGGCGTCTTTCTGCCCAGTGTCTGGAGTCATCTGAATGCTTACTCGGGAGAAAAGCTGCTCACCCATACCGGCTACATTATGGCTGAACATGTTTTTCGGAACCGCATGTCTGATTCGCCTTTTTGGGGACTGCCGGTCTATTTCTATCTGCTCTTTCTGGGAATAAAAGTTCCGCTTTCGCTGCTGCCGGCGTTTCTGGTTGGCCTTTTGGTCTCAGTGAAACAATGGCGCAGGCCAGGTCCGCGTTTCATACTTTTCATGTTTCTGTTTTGGATCGTTCCCTACTCGCTGGCGGGCGCAAAATGGTTGCGATACACGCTGTCGCTGATGCCGTTCATTTACATGGGCGCGGCGGTGGGAACGGTCGCAGTGCTCGCGTGGTTTGATCGGTTTTTGGCAAATTCAACGAACAGATCAAACGCCATGGCCGCTGCGACGGCGTTTTTCCTGATCGTTTTGGTTGTCGTGCCGGGATGGACTGCCTACGCCAGCGCGCCGCATTACGCGCTTTACAGCAACGCCCTCGGCGAGAAATACACGGCGCACTTTTTTCCGCACGACGAGTTTTACGACGATGGGGCGAACGAAGCGATTGCCTTCGTCTGCCGGCACGCGCCACAGAATGCGACCATAGTAAGTGAGACACCCGGGCTCGTCCGTTACTACACAGAGAAGTTTGGCCGGAGAGATCTGAAGTCGCAGGTGCTTTCTGATCCGAAGTACACACCGTCAGTTCAGGAACCGACCTTTGTCATTTTGCAAAAAGGCCGAACGTATTTGGAGAACCAGGCTGAAATGAAAGAGGTGCAGCAGAGCTTTATTCTGGTTTATGCCGGTTGCATTCGGGGACACACCGCGGCAGAAGTCTACGCCTCAGCGGTCGGCCCGGGTGAAGGAGTGCAGCCATGCGGCGACGCGCGACCGTGATAAACTTGCTCTCTCATTCACACCTCGCTTTAGGAGACTGTCGGGAATCCCGTAGGGATGCAATGTTTATGGAAAGCTCAAGCCCATTGATCTCAGAAGCCCATTTATGAGCGAAAGAAGATTGGTTGCGCTCCTGAAGGATCTACTAAGTCGCAATTGGGGCCTGCCTTTTCTATTAAACATTTCACCGCTACGCGGCTTTTTTCCGACAGACTCCTGAAGCGGGTGTGAATGAAAAATATTCTAATGAAATCAACACACAAAAGCATTTCGTTATTAATCTCGGTTGTTCTACTCGGGTGTGGGTTCATTTCGAATGCCAATCAGGCCGCACCCCAACGCGCCCACATCGTCATCCTCGGCACCACCGACATGCACGGTCGCATCTTTCCGATCGATTACTACACGAACAAGTATGACAACGTGGGCATCGCCAAAGTAGCCACGCTAATCAAGGAAGCTCGGAAGAACGATCCTGATCTTTTGCTGGTTGATTCCGGCGACACGATTCAGGGCACGCCGCTCGAATACATTCACAACCGCCGCAACAACACACCGCCCGATCCGATGATGTTGGCGATGAATGCTTTGCGCTATGACTCGATGACGGTCGGCAATCACGAATACAATTTCGGTTTGAAAGTTATCGAGAAGGCGCGCAACGAAGCAAAGTTTCCCTGGCTTTCGGCAAATACTTACAACACACAGGTGAAGGGTGATCCGAGCAATTACCACACGCCTTACATCATCAAGGAAGTCCAGGGCGTGCGCGTGGGGATTCTCGGGCTGACCACGCCGGGAATTCCGAACTGGGAGAATCCGCCGAATTACGAAGGCCTTGAATTTCGCGAGACAGTCAGCGAAGCGAAGAAATGGGTGCCGATAATTCGTGGGACCGGCAAAGCCGACGTGGTGGTCATTGCTATGCATATGGGCATTGAGGAAGACCTGCGCACCGGACAACCCAATCCTTCGAACGTGCCGAATGAGAATGCTGCCGTAGCTATCGCGCGACAGGTGCCGGGCGTTGACGTGATCCTCATGGGACACACTCATCGCGAAGTAAATGATTTGATCGTCAACGGCGTGCTGCTAACCCAGGCCAATCGCTGGGCCAGTCACGTCGCGCGCGCCGATCTTTATCTGGAAAAGAGCGAGCCCAACGGTCGTTGGCAAGTGATCGCCAAATCTTCGCGCACAATTCCAGTCACGGAGAAAACTGAAATCGATCCGGAAATTGCGAAGCTCGGCGAGCCTTACGACAAAGAGACGCAGGCGTGGCTCAGTCGCGCGATTGGCGACTCAGCCGAAGAATTAACTTCTCTCGACTGTCGCTTTCGCGACAGCGCGATTATCGATTTGATACAGCGCGTGCAACTCGAAGCCGGCAACGCCGATGTTTCAATGGCCGCGTGCTTCAATCCGCAGGCGCGAATTCCCAAAGGCGCAGTGACGGTGCGCGACATCGCCGGTCTTTACGAATACGAAAACACTCTGGTGACTTTGGAATTGACGGGACAACAGTTGAAGGACGCGCTGGAACAATCAGCGCGCTATTTCAAAGAGTATCAGCCGGGCAAGTCTTTGAACGATCTGGTCGATTCGCGAATTCCGGGATTCAACTTCGATGTGGCCCAGGGGGTGAATTACGATATCGACCTCACCAAACCCTTCGGCCAGCGGATTCAAAACCTAACCATCAAAGGAAAGCCTTTATCGCCCACGCAAAAACTTCGCGTCGTCACCAATAACTATCGCGTCAACGGCGGCGGCGGGTTCACGATGTATAAGAACGCGCCCGTGGTTTACAAATCAAGCGCCGAAGTCCGCGAGCTGATTATTGATTGGGTTGAAAAGAACAAGACGATTCCCACTCAGACTGATAACAACTGGCGGATTGTGGGAGCGAACTAGAGGTGTGAGGGTTCTTGCGGCTGTGCCGCCGCAACACTGCGGAAAGCCTTCGGCTTTCCGGCATGCGTTTATTAATGAAAATTGCCGGAGGCCGAGCCTCCGGCAGGTAACCTTAAAAAAGCTTCAACGGTAAGCCAGAGGCTTACCGCAGTGGCGGGCGGCAAAGCCGCTCAGGCCCCGCTAAGAACTGCCAGCAGCTTCTCGTGAATCCCGCCGAATCCACCATTGGACATGATGGCTACTACGTCGCCCGAACGAAGCTCGCGCTTTAGAAAATCAACGATCTCATCGACGTCGGTAATCGCGTGGGCCGGTTTCTTTTGCGCCGCGATGTCCTCAATTAACTTTTCGATGTCGAGGACGCCGCCCATTTCGGCCGCGCGCTGGGCATCGTAAACGCGCGAGACGATCACGTAATCAGCCGGCACAAATGCGTCGACGTATCGCTGTTGGAACGTCGCATGAGAGGACGTTCGCGTGCGCGGCTCGAACACTGCCACGACTCTGCGATTTTTGTATTTCACTCGAAGTGCGGCCAGCGTCTCGCGCACAGCGGTCGGGTGGTGTGCAAAGTCGTCGATGACGGTAATCCCGTTGACTTCACCACGCACTTCGCAACGACGGCGCACACTCTTGAAACTCTCAAGCGCCGCGGCAATTGTCTCGCGTGCAACGCCCCAGGCATCGGCCGCGACGATTACCGCCAGACAATTACGTACGTTGAACTCGCCAATCAAAGGCGTTGAGAACTTTGCCCATTCAGAGCCGTCGCGATAGACACTGAAACTCGTCAGGCCTTCTGAAAATTCAATCTCGCGCGCCTGCCATTTGGCGTCGTCGCAGGTCCCGAAAGTCTCGAGTTGCGTAAACAGTTTCGCGCCGAACGACGACACCACTTCGCGTGCCGGCGGACTGTCCCAACCAACTATCAGCTTCCCATTTCCCGGCGCCAGATTCATCAAACGCCGAAACGCCAGCTTGACCGCATCGAGATCCTTGTAGATGTCCGCGTGATCGAATTCGATGTTGTTGACGGCGGCGATTTCGGGCAGGTAGTGCATGAACTTCGGCCCTTTGTCGAAATAAGCAGTGTCGTACTCATCGCCTTCAATGATGAAGTAGTCGCTGTCAGTCACGCGAAAGCTGACGCCGAAGTTTTGCACTACTCCGCCAACCAGGAACGATGGATTGAGACCCGCCTGGTCGATCACCCAGGCGGCCAGACTCGTAGTAGTCGTCTTGCCATGCGTGCCGGCAATGACGAATGAACGGCGGCCACGAATGAATTCCTCTTTCAGCACTTCCGGGAGAGATCGATAGACCACCCGGCGCTTGAGTGTCTCTTCAACTTCGGGGTTACCGCGCGGAATCGCATTTCCCACCACCACACAATCAGGCGCCGGAGCGAGATTCGCCGCTGCATAGCCGCGCATAATTTGAATCCCGAGAGATTCAAGCATCGTCGACATCGGGGGATAGACGTTTTCGTCCGAGCCGGTGACTCGATGCCCGCGCGCTTCCAGCATCCCGGCGAGCGAAGCCATGGCGGTGCCGCAAATTCCAATTAAGTGATAGTGCATTTGGCTGAATAGATGGGGAGTACGAGATTATTTATTCGCGCGCGTTTTTTCTACAAAGCTCCGAAACTGCTCGTCGACTTGATCGATGCACTGATTTCTTTCCAGATTAACGATGGCCAGTTCCTTGATGACGCCATCCTTTTGGTCCATCGGAATCGATTCAAACTCATAAACCTTTTCCTGCACGTGCCATAGCTTGCAAACCGTCTCGGCAAGTTGTGAAAACGTCTGGCCCAGACTCCCACGCACTTCGGGAACGACGTTGCCTTCTTTCTTATAAACTTTATTCGACGCAAAGGTCAGCCGCTCGAGAGGGATTTCACCGGAGATCGCTGCGCCGACGAACTCGTTGATTTCCTGATTGAGCTGTTCTTCCTGTTTAGCCAGGCTTTGCAATCGATCAGGGTCGTCGGTGTGCCAACGCTTGAGCTTCACCGTGGTCAGCTTGTCGCACAACGATCCCAAAGTCTCAGCCATTCATTTATCTCCAAACCTCTTGTGTTAGAGTTCAAGCTTTAGCTGGTGCCGCGAAAAACAGCAGCCTGAAGGCTGAACTCTGAACGGTATTCAAACTGCACCGCGATCCTTACTTGTTTCTGGTCAAAACCACTAAAGTGTGGTCCCGCGCCGAAGTCCACCAGCAGCCCTGCCACTTTCCGACTCGCCTGACCAGCGGCAACTCCAGCAAACCACCCGGCACAAACGACATCCGGCGGGCTCGGTGATATCCAATGTACAGCAGATTTCTGAACGCTTCATCGACGCGATGCGTGAAGGGCGAAGATTGATACCGGAGTCGTTTGCAGGAATTCATTTCACAATTAAGCTGGGCCGCCGCCCACTGAAACCAGGATGGCCTCATGAAAGCGAGATGCTCGGGCATCGCGCTGTAGTAATAATCAACTCCCGCCAACCGCCAGGTGAACGCATCGGTGCTGCCGGTAAAAATGATCAGCTTCCCGCCCGGTAACAAAAGCCGCGCCAGGATTCCCAACTCGTCCAGCGGTCTTGCTAAATGTTCGGCCACGTCGATTAGCGTAATCGCGCCGAACTTCAAAGGAGAGTCGCGCAACCCCGCGATGCGATCGGCCACAATGGTCACGCCTCGCCGTTCGGCTTCTGCCGCGGCCACCTTCGAAGGCTCAACCCCAAATTGCTTGAAGCCGTTTCCCAGGTAAGCCAACATTTCGCCTCGAAAACATCCCACGTCAAGCACCGACTGTTCCGGCAACCCAGTGAGCGCTTTTTTGATAAAACGCCAAACCTCGCGCTCAGGTCCGTGCTGCCAGCACTCGCCCACGTCCAGACCCTGATAGTAAGTCATCAGCTCGGCTTCGGTGGGCTGAGGATAACGAAAGCGAAGGGTGCAATTCCGACATTCGTAAAGAAATCCGGCATTGGCGTTGGAGTCAAAATCGTGACCCAGAAAATCTGCGGTGTAAACGGGCAGACGACCCCAGCAAACCAGTTTGGGACTGTCGCACGCGATGCACTTTGGTTGCGCCGCGCGCTCGTTACCGTTCGAATCGTTGCCGCTCATCTTTGAAGATTGAAAGAAAGATTAGCAAACTTAGTACGCTAGTCAACAAGCTGCGTAGCAGCGGTCAGGGTTAAGCCAAAGCTGAGGCTTTGCGAGCCTTGGGTCAAACACCTAAGGTAATCGAGCCCCGAAGTGGGCGACAGCGATCACTGGTAATAAGCGACCCTGTCTCCGCAGTCTCTGTCGCCGCTTCGCGGCTCGCCGAATCCAACGAACTCTTACCCAGGGCTCGCAAAGCCTCACCCTGGGCTTAATTCTGCCGCCGCTGATCTCCGCTGCGACTGGGCTACCCAAACCCGACACACCATGTGAGTCAAGTAAGTAGACGCCCTCTCAATGGGAGAGTGAGTCAAACTGTACCGCGATCCTCGCCGGAGCTTGTCTGCGGAATTGGATGCGCTTACATCACGCTCGTCCGGTTTCGCGATTTCAGATTCTGCGCCTTGCTACGTAGCCGTCGTACACTTTCGCGAAGTGGCTCGGGCAATTTAGCGACGACTTTATGCCGCAGCTGCCAGTAGTAATTTTGGTTCTCGACTATCCATGGATAGATGCGCCGGAACGCAAGATTGTCAGCCTCGCGATCCAGTTCAACCAGCGGGGGATGTTTAAGCGGGAACTCCATGGCCTCGAGCGGAACGTTAGCCATGGTCGGAAGAGTGTCCAGAGTATGAGAGGCGGCGTCACCGAAGCCAATGTTCGTTACCAGGTTACGATTGGGAATCGCAGCCAGCATCTGATTGGACCAGAAGGCAAAGAAAAGCTGCCAGTCCCAGGTGTCGAATTCACTCTGAAACGAGCCTTCATAAATCTCACGCCAGTTTTTCTCCGCCACCGGATTCTGCAGAAGTTCCGTGAGCCAGGGTGAATCTCTAAATTCGGGCCACCTGCCCATATCTACATCGTAGTTTTGCCAGGCTCGGCGCCATGAAGCCCAACCCCAAACGGTAATGTGAAGGCCGAAGTAATAACTGTACGGCAGTTGCCGTCGCCCACTCTGAAAGCTGCTGCCACAGATCATCGCGACGCGCTCATCGTCGCGAAATCGCGCCAACATTTCTTCACAGAACTGAAAGAAAGTTGGGTGAGGGAGACAATCATCTTCAACGATGATCACTTCCTCCGCTTGTTGGAACACCCAATCCAGCCCCGAAGAGACGCGCCGTTTGCAGCCGAGATTCACCTCGGAAAAATTCCGCTCGACATCACAATCCCAATCAACCCGATCGATGATTGCCCGGGTGGCTTCGCACAACTCGCGTTCGTCGTCGTGGCGCGGACCATCGGCAACGACGAGCAGCTTCGCGGGTCGCGCCTTTGCAATCTCGGTAAACACACGGGCAGTCCGCTCCGGCCGGTTGAAGATGATAAAAGCGACGGGTGTTTTCAACATAGTGGCACAGACTTCAGTCTGTGATCGTCTGGTTTCTAACACAGACTAAAGTCTGTGCCACTCAGCCGGCTTGATGTTCGGCCTGGCGACCAAGTCGCGGAGCGAAATAAGCGACCGTATGTTGCAGTCCTTCACGCAGCTGAATCTCGGGTGACCAGCCGAGGATTTGCTCAGCGCGACTGGTGTCCGGACGGCGCTGTTCCGGATCGTCGGCCGGCAGTGGCAAATATTCGATCGTCGTCGCCGTGTTGCAGGCGCGCCCGACTTCTTCCGCCAATTCTCTGATCGTAAATTCGTTGGCGTTGCCCAGATTAATTGGATCGTGAACGCCTTCGACATTCATTAAACCAATCAAACCTTCGATCAGATCGGTCACATAACAAAAGGACCGCGTCTGCTCGCCACTTCCGTAAATCGTAATTTTTTCGCCACGCAGGGCTTGCACAATAAAATTCGAAACCACCCGGCCATCATTCTCGAGCATCCGCGGCCCATAAGTGTTGAAGATTCGCGCGATGCGCGTGTCCACCTTGTTCTGCCGGTGATAATCCATCATCAAAGTTTCCGCCAGACGCTTGCCTTCGTCATAACAGGAACGAATGCCGATCGGATTCACGTGGCCCCAATACTCTTCGGTTTGGGGATGGACCTGGGGGTTGCCATAAACTTCTGAAGTGGATGCCTGGAGGATGCGCGCCCGCACACGCTTTGCCAGCCCCAGCATGTTTATGGTTCCCATCACCGAGGTTTTCACGGTTTTCACCGGATTGTATTGGTAGTGAATCGGCGAGGCAGGACATGCGAGATTATAGATTTGATCTACTTCGAGCAGGATTGGTTCGATCACATCATGGCGAATCAATTCGAAACTGGGGTTGTCCAATAAGTGAGCGACGTTCTCGCGCCGGCCGGTAAAGAGGTTGTCGAGGCAAGTCACTTCGTGACCGTCCCCCAGCAGACGTTCACACAGATGCGAGCCCAGAAAGCCCGCACCACCCGTCACCAGAATTCTCAGCTTCGACATTATGATGTAACGCAAACTGTTAGTTTGCGGATCGACTATACGCAAGCTGACAGCTTGCGCTACATACCGCTACTTGACCGCCTCGACATACAAACTTTCAAACTCACGCTCTGAGGCATCAATGTCCTGCATTGCCTGATGCGTCGACACCCCGAATGCGCTTTCTTCTGCCGAGCTGAAACCTGCGTTTCGCAACAACCGGACCAGCGATTCGGCGTCGTAAGCCCAAAGATGTTGACCGTGTTCGCGCATCATCATGTTAACACGATCCATCGGCGTGTCGGCCGGGTCGAGAAACCGTTCGTCGGCCAGAAACTTTTGGTCGCCCGCATACGAACGCAGGAACCGCCCGGCATCCGGCGTTGATAACCTGAGCACACCGCCTGTTTGCAAAACTCGCCGGCACTCGCGCAGCAGGGTCTCGGCGTCGGGCCGGGGAACGTGTTCGATTACGTGCTCGCCAAAAATCGCGGTGGCGCTTTCATCCGGAAACGGCAGCCCGTGCCGCAGATCCCAAACGACATTGATTTCATCACCGCGCGCTGAGTCCAGATTGATCCAACCGCGTAGGGGCTTTGGACCGCAACCGATGTTAATCAGCAGATCTTTTTGCGGCAGGGCGGCAAGGGCTTTCTGCGTGCGCTTTCTGGCTTTCCAGTCGTGATACGGCGCGACGATGCGATTCGCGCGCTCGCGTCCCAGGAGTTGCACCACCAACCGTTTCAACATCAGTGTTATAGCAGCGCCAACAGCGCGAAATGTAATAGCCCAGGGCAACGCCCTGGGTTAGACGGTCAGATTAGACTCAGCGCTGAAAGCGCGTAATCAGACTTCATAACCGCAACAATTCCGCGCTTTCAGCGCTTATCGTTTTCGATGCCGTTAACCTGGGCCGTTGGCCCGGGCTTTTACATTGCACGCCTTTGGCGCTTTGCAAAGCCTTTCTGATCTTCTTTTGACTGGCCCGGGAATTGATTTCTTCAGACTCATTTAAGGTCGCGCAGTTTGAGCGGCCGGAACCTGCAGGTGCTCTCGATGCTTTTCGATGCAGGCATCGATCAATGACACGTTTGCTCGCGTCCAATCAATAGTTCGGCGCAGGCCTTCGCGCACGTCAACTTCAGGTGCGAAACCCAAAGTCTTTTTCGACTTTTCGGTGCTGCCGAATCGCTTGCCTGAATGATCCCACGGACGCGGCGGCAGAAATTGGATTGGGATCGGATTTCCAGTCAACTCGTTAACCGCGGTCGCGAGTTCGAGGATCGAAGTCTCGACACCATTCGCCAGATTGTAAACTTCGCCTGCCGTTCCTTTCGTCGCGCAAAGCATCAGTCCGCGCACGATGTCATCGACGAAAATAAAATCGCGCGTGGCAATTCCTTCGTTCTCGACTGTCAGCGCCATTCCTTTTAACCCGCGATAGACGAAGGTCGGTGTGACATTGCGCCAGACGGTCGCGGGCGTGCCGCGCCATCGGCCCGCGCCCAGAATCTCGCCCGGTCCGTAAACATTCTGAAAACGCGCCTTCACGACAGGCAGCTGGTGCTGTTGAAAATAATAATTCGAATAAAGCTCGCCGATGATTTTTGAGATTTGATAAGGGCTGTCGAGATATAGCGAAACCGGCGCATCTTCGTGCGTCGCTTCGGCTTTGTCATAAGTCTTTTCCGCCACGGTGCAACCAGCCGACGAATAGACGACTCGCTTCAGGTTGCCGAAATTCTTGATCCGCTCGTAAAGCTTGAGCGTGGTGAGAGTGTTGTTCTCGTGATCCGCGAGCGGATCATGCATCGAGCTCTGATTTCCGTGATAGGTGGCGAGATGAAAAACATAATCCAAGTCGCCGGTTAGCTGATCGAGCACCGCGTCATCAGTAATTGAACCTTCAATGAAAGTTACGGCCTGGTGCTCGGGAACATTCACGCGTTCCGCCGACAGCAGGTTATCAACGATCAAGAGCTGTCCGGCATTCGACTCCAGAAGTTTTTTGGCGAGGTTGCTGCCGACAAAACCGGCGCCACCGACAATCAAGATTTTGCTGTTCGTAAATTCGTTCAAGCTTTTCTCCAGGTTGTTGTTGAGTTGTAGCGTAGGCTGTCCAGCCTGCGCCACCCTTCATCAGCACGCAGACTAGACAGTCTGCGCTACTTTAAGCCTTCGCGTCCTTCGCTTCGTCCAGCCTCAGGTGGGTAAAGGTCTGGGTGATTCCGTTCTCTTTGTACCAGTCGATTGCGGCGCGCACGCCATCTTCCAAAGGCGTCGTCACCTGCCAATCGAATGTCTGGTTTGTCTTCGAAGGATCTAGCAGAATCGTATACGCATCGTCAGGATTGCGCGGGCGAACCTCAACCTCGCCGTCCATCGAAATGCCGAGCGCTTTCACAGTCGCGTCGAACAATTCTTTGATTGAGTAATCGCTCCCGGACGAAATGTGGTAATAGCCGGCACTGCCGACGCCATCGATCGCTTTCATGACACAATCAACCAGGTCGTTTACGAAAATAAAATCACGGCGCGTGTCCATCGCGAAGCAAGCTTTGCCCGTCGTCAGGCGTTGAAAAAAAGTAGGCAGCGGCCCGCTCAAGTTTCTCGGGCCGTAAGCATTCGCCAGACGAAAAGAAAGAAAGTCGAGGCCGCCCAATTCGACGTACTGTTCGCCGGCGGTCTTGCTGATGGCGTAGCTGCTGCCTTCCGGCTTCAACGGATGGTTCAAAGTAATCGGCTGCTCAATCGGTTTCAGTCCATAACCCAACGCGGTTTGAAAATAGATCAGCCGCTTGGCGCCGGTCCGCTTCGCGGCCTGCACGACGTTGGCCGAACCGAGGACATTCGTGCGTGCGTCTTCGGCCCAATCTTCCGGATCGCGATACGCCGCCGCGGCGTGAACCACCACGTCCGGCTTGAATTCATCGAACAGACCGTTAACCAAATCAGAATCGGCGATTGTCCCTTCGACGACCTTTAAATTTGTCTGCGGCTGCAAATTGTCTCGGCGGCCCGTCGCATAATTATCAATGACCAGCACCTGATCATTGCGGCCGAGCAATCTGTCAGCCAGATGCGACCCGATAAAGCCGGCGCCGCCTGTAATAAGAACTTTCATCAATCAAACTCTCCTTGAAAAAATATGTAACGCAAACTGTTAGTTTGCGATGCTTATCCCCACACCAAAGTTAATTAGACAGGATTACGATTGACAGGATTGACAGGATTAAGAGTGAAAACCGAATGTTCTTCTCCAAATTCTGTTAATCATGCAAATCCTGTCAATTGCTCTACTCTTCCGCAAGCTGACAGCTTGCGTTACAGAAAGCCAAACGTAAGTCAATCAAGTAGCTTCCTAAATCCACTGGCCTTGTCATGGAATTCCTGCTGCCACAACTCCAGGCACAGTAGGCCCCAAATCTTGCGGCCAAACTTTGGTTCTTTATCCAGGCCCGAAATTATTTTCCGATTATCCACCAAATCCCGATTCAGGGCATTCTGAGCTGTGAACGTGTCCTGAACAAACTCCCGAGCCTCGCCACTGATCCATTCCGTCAAAGGTGTCGGAAAGCCCATCTTGTCCTTGCGATCGACGATGATCTCCGGCAGCTCAGAACGCATCGAGTCTTTCAGGACCTGCTTCATCGTTCCGTCTTTGAACTTCACGTTGGAAGGCATGGTCGCGGCAAATTCGACCATTGGATGATCCAAAAAAGGCACCCGCGATTCCAGGCCATGGGCCATGCTAACTCGATCTTCGACCTGCAAGAGCGCCGGCAGCAAAGTCTTGAAATCAAAATGCGTCATCCGGTCAAAGTAGGATTCCTTGCCGACGTTGTTGCCGTTAAAGACAGTCTGAAAGGTTTCGAACGGCGAATAGTCTCCCAAAAGGTTCCAATGGATTTCGTCCTGCAAGAGCGGCGCGCGATTAATCAGACGGAAGTAACGCCGGTCCATGTCTTCGAACAAACCGTCACGCCAGAACTCCTGCAGCATCGGTTTGTAGTTGTGCAGCGCCGTCAGGTTGGGAATGATCGATTCGTAGGTAACAACATAGTTGCCATTATTGATCGTGCCGTCGATCGCCGCCTTGATGCACTGTTCAAAATAAGCAATCAGATAACGCGTGTAACCGCCGAAAATTTCGTCTCCCCCCTGGCCCCCCAAAACGACCTTCCGATGTTTGGCGGCGAGTTGCGAAACCATGTACTGCGGAAATGATCCCGGCCCGGCAACCGGATAGTCGAGGTGATAAATTACCTTGCGAATATTATCGATGAAGTCTGCAGCCGTGATGTCGATCTCATGCAGACTGAACCCGCGCCATTCAGCCAGGGCGCGCGCATAGCGGCTTTCGTCATAGTCTTCGCTGAATGAAAATTTGCCGGTGAAGGCCTTGAAATCACCGTTCGAATGGCGGCTGGCGATTGAAGCAACTGCGCTTGAATCCAGTCCGCCGCTCAGGTATGTCCCGACAGGGACGTCTGCTCGTAAATGCAGGCCGACTGACTCAGACAGCAATTCGCGCAAACGTTCGTCGAAATACTTTGGCGTGTGGTCGAAATCAAGGTCGTAATAAACTTCCCAATAGCGTTTGATTTCGACGGCGCCGTTTCTGACCGAAAGGGTATGCCCCGGAAGCAGTTCCTTTATGCCCTTAAAGAGCGTTTTTCCGGCCAGGCAGAATTGAAATGCGAGATAGTCCTTAAAGCCTTCGACGTCCGTTTCAATTCTGTCGACGAAAGGCAGGAGAGCTTTCACTTCGGATGCGAAATAAAAGTTGTCGCCGGCGGTCACGTAGTAGAAAGGCTTTATCCCGAAGCGATCACGAGCGCAAAACAGTTCCTGGCGCGCTTCATCCCAAAGCGCGAAGGCAAACATCCCACGCAGGTGCGTGACGCAATCTTTTCCCCAGCGACGGTAAGCCGCCAGGATCACTTCGGTGTCAGAAGTAGTTTTGAAACTGTCTGCGCCGAGCTCTTCACGCAACTCAATGTAGTTGTAGACCTCGCCGTTGTAAGTGATCCAATTACCCGCCTCGTCCTTCATCGGCTGATCGCCGGTTGAGAGGTCGATGATGCTCAAGCGCCGGTGCGCGAAGCCGGCACAGCCACTCTGGTGCTGCCACACACCATGGCCGTCCGGCCCACGATGGCGCAACAATTCATTAATTGCCGCCAGCCGCCGGCCCAGATCCGGAAGCTCTTCAAAAGAGAGGTTCAGCACTCCGCCGATTCCACACATTTCAATCCTTCTCTTTTGAAAAAGCGGGAGTGTGCCGAGGTTGAATCATTGTTCTTAGTTTTCTAAACAATTTGAGCAGTGGTCGTGCTGTGAACGCCAGCGCGTCCCGGCCGGGGAAAACTTTATGATACATCACGGCGTTCTTCTTTGCCCGAAAACGGAGATATCTCTCGTCGCGTTTGAGTTGTGAAGTGATTGCGGCGGCGTCAGCCACAGACACGTTGGGCGCGAGGCCTTCCCGCAACAGCTCCTCATCAAAGCTCTTAATAAAGCTCTCGTAGCTATACTTCCCGGATACGATCAAATCCCGGTAAGCATTCTCTGTTAATTCTCGTCGCAGAGCCTGATCACGAAACATGCGAATCACGTCGTCAAAGTTCGAGAAGTCTTTCTTCAGCGGAATGTAGTGAACCATCGGTTCCAAAAGCCCCGAGTATCTACCTTCGAAAAGGATTTGAGTAACTCGAAATGCGGCTGCTTCAAAGGCGCGCGGACTGATCGTGCGATAGTAGATGTTGTCCTCAAATTGATTAAGGAATTTCTCGGACAGCTCTTCAAAACTGATCGCGGGCTGTTGCTTCAGAATTTCGTCTGTCTGATTTCGCACGACATCGTCCGGGTCGACAATTGACACTCCGGCTTCCACGCCAAGTACGCCCCGGCAGTTGGCCAGAAAGCGATACCAATCCGTGCCGTAGATACGCTGCTCTTCCTCGGTCCCAAGATCCAACCTCAGTCCCAGACCTTTAGCTCGTTCGGCGAAGCGCAGAGCAATGTCAGTCTTTTCCTGCGCTCCTCGGCCCATGTAATAGTCAAGTCGGCGCGCTCGATATCCGATGTCGATTGTGCGTTTGTCTTCAGGTACGGTCAGCACGTTAGCCAATGCTGTCAATTCCTGGCTGACGTGGCCCGGGATGTAATTAATCAACTTCGGGACGTGGGTGTACTTTTGATAGAAGTCCTTGAAAGTAGTTTCTTCAAACAGGGTGTAGACGCAATCAAGCTTTTGATGATTAATAAATTCAAAGCGCCTCTGGCAGTAATGAAATTCGTCCTGAAAGAAAGCGATCTTGTAACTGGATGCAGATTGCTCGAGGTAATTCCAAAATTCTTCCGGCAGCAAAACAGGTCGCGGCCCAACCCACGGACCAAAGATCGAATAGTGAAACACGATTATCCGAAACCGCAATTCATTCAGACACTTCGGGAACCCCAACTCTGTATTGACGGCCCAGACCGGGAAACGAGAATGATGCGCAAAGGCATTGACGTGGTCCATTATGGTCGGCGCATTAGCCGCCAGCGGGTGGTGGTAGATTAACAGAATGCCGTCTACAGATTTCGCTCCTTCGTTTATCATTTTGTAGCTATTTCTTTTCTGAAAAAGAGTGCGTAACGCTTCATTTTCTCTCAACGGCCAGCCTCTGCCTGACTTTTGAGGGCAAAGCCTTTTCAAGCCTTGAATAAATTGTAGACCCCTCCCCAGCCCGCATGCTTACCAGAATGGGTGGGCAATCCCTGTTGATCCAGCTCCAGACCCTGGAGAAAGTTTCGATGCTCTTCGGCCAATCTGGGATCCTGCCGCGCCGCAGCGAGGTATTTTTTGAGGCAGTTCAGTTCCACATCGGACAGATAGCCTCCGACGTACTCGCAACGAAAGCCCGCCGCTTTGCTCAACTCGATAAAATCAGCGGCGCGATAGCATCTGGCAATCGGACACTTCCCCGTTCCATCCGCTTCGACGTCGACCGTTAAGTGAAATGCCTGATCTGCGTTCATCCCGGGAAACGCATTCTGCACAATAAGCTTTTCATAAGCAGTATGGAGATGAAACCAGACACTCTCGCGATTGTAGACCATGACACATCCGCGTCCGCCCGGTTTCAAAACACGATGGAACTCTCGCAGCAGAGCCTCCGGATTACTGGTGTGATGGAGCACGCCGCCAGAGTGCAAGTAGTCGACGCTTTCGCTCTCGAGCGGAATCCGATTGATGGTGTCTGCCGAGTGAATCAGGGAAATCCGATCAGGATCGACGTTGTGCAGGGCCAGACGCTCGCGGGCCATCTGCAATGCTTTCGTGGAAATATCAATCCCAATAATCTTTCGGGCGCCGGTATTGATGGCAAACCCGACGACATCATTTCCCGGTCCGCACCCGTAATCGAGGATAGTCTCGCCGTCGTGACTTCCGTAGAGATTCATAAACTCCTCAAAGAGCGGATAAAGCTGCGCGCGCCATTTTAGATATTTAGTCGAAAGGTAAGGAGTCTTAAAGGATTCATTGTGGACGGTATGCTCGTTCCAGAAACTATCCACCACGGTCGCATCGCCGGCATTCAGTTCCTCAATCTCGGGTGGCAATCCCCGACGGCTAGATTTCCCGACGATCGTCCAAAAGAGATCGGCGATCCTCTTCTTCGTATTACCCAACGAGTATCCGAGCCGCCATTTCGCGCGGGCCGCGTAACTCGTGTTGCGCACTGTTTCCCTCATTAAAATTCTACCCGCCGCTATTTGATGGCTCGGGCGGTGAAGTACAAGTCCAGTCCGGCCAGTTTCCCGGCCGTCGCCAGCCACACGTTGCGCGAAATTCTGCCGCCGTATCTCGGTAAAATTTCCTCGCCCTGAAAATTCTCGACGTGGATATCCAGGAACTCAAAGTTGTGAAAGAGGTTTTTCAGCTCTCGCTTTGAGTAAACGGTTCCGTAAGGATTAGCTGAGCCGTCATACATTTCGTTGACGCATTCCTGCCGAGTTTTTCCGCGCCAGTCACGGCTCATGCGACGCGCGAGCGGAATATAAATCTGGTACCGGTATGAGTTCCGGTTGTAAACCATCCCTTTCATCAGCCCGCCGGGCTTAAGCACCCGGTGAATCTCGTCGACAGCTTTTTTAATCTCCGGAATGTGATGTAGACAACCAACACTTACCACAGTGTCCAAAGAATTATCGGCCAAAGGAATTGTGGTTGCACTCGCCTGAATCAATTGGATGCCGAGATCGAAGTGTCGATTTCGGCTTTGATTCAATTCGATTGTGCCGCCTGAGAGATCTAATCCGATGCAGGTTTGGGCCACTTGAGCAATTCGATGCAGACTGGCGCCCGAACCCAAACCGATCTCCATTACTCGCCGGCCTCGCATCGACTCTAAATCCAGATACGGAAAGTAGTAGGGATAGAGCGCCTCAAAGTATTTATCGAACTCAATGAAATACTCACGGCTGTGCGGAGGAAGATCGAGGTGTGTCGTGCCACAGGGCTGGCTGTCCCAGAATTCTCGAATGCGGTTCTGAATCTTTGACATACACTTTGATCTCTATTTCTTGCGAACCGCCAGATTAAGGCCTTGCATAAAAGTGTACAGCAGGATGCCAGCCTGCTGATGTTGTCGCCTGGTTCTCAAGCTTTTTCGCAGACTCGACAACAGGCTGGCAGCCTGTTGTACGCTTGGGCAAGGCTCCAGATTGATATCCATGGGCAGGAACGAGTTTCTTCATCAACTTCTGATAGAAATTCGGGTAAGAGTCATTGAATTTTTGAATCATGAGGAAGAATTCTCTCCAGCCTTTCTTTGCATCAAAACGTCAACCGAATCGAGAGCAGCGGTCTGCCACGCCAGTCGCGGCCTGATCGATCCACCGAAGCCACCGTAATAGTCCCCCCTCAAAATCCCATCGTCAACGGCCTCGACAGCAACCGCTCGGTCAACCGTGAACATCTCGCTCCAATGCGCAGAGAATCCTACGATTGAAAAATAATATCTGCCTGAATTCAGGAGATCGCCGGGAAGTCGGCAGGTGCTTTTGTACTGGCCTGGCGGCAGCGGTTTTCCGTAATAAAATTTCTCCGTATTACTCAATGAACTGAACAGGACCCGCGCGTCAGCGTCGAACATTATTAACGAGAAGCCGACCGGCCCCTGTTTAATCACTTCGTAGCCAATCTCAACAATTAAGTCGTCAGAGATATTAATGGATGAAACTTCAGAGCCTGTCAAATCAAGCAGCCGCACCGAATTGACCCTAAAAGAACCGTTGCCGGGGCGCTGTTCCGGGCTCCAGACCTTGTGACTCGTCAGCGAGCTCCCAACCAAATAATGCTGTAACACACTGGCGGTATCGCCTTCCTTTTCAATTGAGCCATGGTCCAGCAGAATCGCGCGGTGGCAGAGCGATTGGACCGCCGCCATGTTGTGGCTGACGAACAAAATTGTCCGCCCGCCTTCGGCAACTTCGCTCATTTTTCCCAGACACTTCTTCTGAAACTCGACATCGCCAACCGCCAGCACCTCATCGACGACTAGAATCTCGGGCTCAAGATGCGCCGCCACGGCAAAAGCCAGACGGACATACATGCCGGACGAATAACGTTTGACCGGCGTATCCAGGAATTGTTCGATGCCTGAGAAATCAACTATCTCGTCGAACTTGCGACTCACTTCCCGGCGCTTCATGCCGAGTATGGTGCCGTTTAGAAAAATGTTTTCGCGGCCGGTCAACTCCGGATGAAATCCAGTGCCAACTTCCAGCAGCGATCCCAGTCGCCCGTGAATTTCCATGCGTCCTTCGGTTGGCGCAGTAATTCGCGAGAGCAATTTGAGCAGAGTAGATTTTCCGGCGCCGTTGCGTCCGATGATGCCGAGGACTTCGCCGCGATTCACCTCGAAGGAAACATCTCTGAGCGCCCAGAAATTCTGCTCGTCAGGTACAGGTTTTCCAATCCTGCCCAAACGCCGCAAGGGCGAAGACATCGCTGCCGCCAGCGCCGACAAGAATGTTTCGTGACGTTCCCGCCGGCCGCCGATCCGGTACTGTTTACCGAGATCTCTTACGCTGATTGCCAGATCATTCATGCGCTAGACGATGTCCGCGAAGGTCTTTTCGGTGTAGCGAAAGTAGTAGAGGCCGCTGATGAGCAGAACCACGGCCGACGCTGAAGAGATTGCGATTAGTCGCAAAGGCGCGACGCCGGTCCCCAGCAAAGCCCAGCGGAACCCTTCAATCACTCCAACCATCGGGTTAACTGCGTACAGATATTGCCAGGGAACCGGAACCATTCTGCTCGGGTAAGCGACCGGTGAAAGGAACAGGCCAAACTGGACCAGCACACTGACAATGTGGCGGACGTCCCGATACTTGACGTTCATGGCTGCAAACCACAAGCCCGCGCCTAAAGACGACACCATTGCCAGAACCATGAAAACCGGCAGCCAAACCAGGTGCACGGTCGGCGCCCAACGGTAATAGACCATCAGACCCAGCAGCATAAACAAGGCAATCCCGAAATCGACGGCGGGCGGAAATAAACTGGTCAGCGGAATCAGGAGTCGCGGGAAGTAGACCTTTGACAGCAGATTTGCGTTGTTCACCAGGCTGTTGGACGCGCTTCCCAAGGTCGTCGCAAAGTACTGCCACGGTAGCAGGGCCGCAAAAGCAAACAAAACATACGGCGCGCCTTCCGAAGGTACAGCCGCCATTCGGCCAAAAAAGATCGTAAACAAAATCATTGTCAGAACGGGTTGGACCAACGCCCAGGCCGTACCAAGGATCGTCTGTTTGTAGCGGATGTTGATATCGCGCCAGGCCAGGAAGAGGAGCAGGTCGCGATAATCCCAGATCTCTCTTAAATTGAAATCGGTGAGCCCACGCGACGGCTCAATCACGATCGTGGCTACCGACCTTGCATTTCTTTCCTCAACCATCAAAAAGGGCAATTCCTTGGAGTCTGCAGGAAAAGGATTTCTCCGTGTAACTCGGTGGAGTCTCTGCGTCTCTGTGGTGAAAACACTCAGAAAAATCAACCACAGAGTCAAAGAGATCGCACAGAACTTATTTCTCCGACAGCCTCCTACGCAGGCTCTCGGGCCACGATGACTTCCATGGCAACTGGCACAACTTCATCCTTACGTCGTGAATAACGAAACACCTTGGACCATTTTTGCGCCGGCCGTTCAACCAGTAGATATAACAAATACGCGGAGGTTATCGCAGCCACCAGCGGCACGATGAACGGCAGGAATCCGCTGAACGTGTTTTGATCGGCGCCGAGGATTCGGGCCAGAACACTTTGCGCCATGAACGCCACCGGCGCGTGCAGCAAATAAAGCGAATAAGAAATGTTGCCGAAAAACGTTGCGACGCTGCTCTTGAATCGAAAGTTCAGGATCACAACCACCGCCAGCAAACCAGAGATGGTCCAGTCTATCCCCAGACCGGGAGTGATAACCGCGAAGACGGCCGACAGCATTACAAAAAATATGCATTGCCGCTTGCCTATCAAACCAATTCGATATTGACAGGCTACTATTCCCAGAAGGAATTGGCACAAGTGACCAACCACATACCAGGGATTCGGCATGAGCTTGCTGAGTAAGATCATCACCAGAATGAGGGCAATGCGCGTCGCCGTGTTGCGACTGAAAAGCAGTGGATAGATCAATCCGATTAGCAAGTAGAACTGAAACTCAACTGCCAGTGTCCAAAACACCGGATTTATCCAGGGATAGCCGACGAACGCGTTCAGATACCCGAGATGCAAAAGCACCTGAACCCAACTTAGGTTGAAGGGCGCGCCGTGACGCGGAATCACGTGGGCCGCGTACTGCATTGCGATAATCAGGATGATGGTTGCGAAATAAGGCGGATCGAGCCGCACGATCCGCTTAAGTATGAAGGTAAAATAATTCCGGATCTCGTATCCATACGCATGAAGCGAGTAAGGGATGATGAAGCCGGAGATCACGAAAAATACCGGCACTCCCAATCGACCATACTTGAAGATCGTGTCCACATGCGCGAGCCGCGCGACAAAGGCGATGTGAGCCACGCAAACCCCCAGACTCGCGATGCCGCGCAGAAAATCAAGTACTTCAACTTTCCCTGCGACTCTGGTCTTTATTGTCGGAAGTGAAGCTGCCAAAAACTTTTCTCCGATTTGATTAACTTTGTGCCTAGCCTTAAAAGTCTGAGAATCTTACTCTCATTCACACTGGCTTTAGCCCGGTGATCAATGACCGCGCAAATCACGAGAACCGTTTCAACGGTTCTCAGTGCTCCTTGCAAGGCACTCCTTCGAACTCAACCGCCTCCAGCGTCGTGAGATCAGAAAGTAACGTTAAAACGGTTACTAATACCCTCCGCCGCGTATCACGGGGCTGAAGCCCGGTGTGAATGAGACGTACGTTTCAACTTTTTTTGGCCAAGGGCCTACCTTGGTTACGTGCTTCGGCTTTGCCGGAATCTTCTGATTAACGAGGCGACAGTTTCCTCCGAAAACAAGGCAACCAGCAAGCGGCGCGATTTGTTGCGCGCCTGGGCCCCGAACGAATAAAGATTGAGTGCCACCTGAACCCAGCCGATCGCGTCCGACAACCGCATCCATCGATAAATCAGAGCCGAGAGCCAGCCTGAGCCTTCAACCGATCCCTCTTCGAGATCAGGAATCGATTGTCGCAGTACGAGCTCGACGAAGCTCCGATTAGTATAGCGACCTGACTCGACTATGTCCCGATACGCGTTCTCAGTGATTTCGTCTCTCAGGTCGTCCCGTTTAATAGCCTCAAGAATGCTTTCGATATTACTAAAGTCACGTTTCAATTCCAGGTAATGACGGTTAGGAACCAGGACGCCGTCATATTCGCCCTCCACCAGAACCTGGCAGGTGCGCGTGGCACACGCTTCGAGGTGTCTCGGCGAAATCGCGACGTATCGCAAACCTCCATCGAGGGCGGGAAAACAAGCGGATTCGACCTCGTCGAAAGACGCGTCAGGTTTTTGGGACAGATAGTCTTCAGTCTTTCTCTGAATTGATCCGTCACGATCCAGAATGCTCGCGCCACCCTCAACGCTGATTGCATATTTGCAGCGCAGCAGAAAGCGATACCAGTCGTCGCCCACGAGCGTATCTTCCCGGCGCGTCGAAATGTCGATCCGCAAATTGTGCTGAGGCGTTCTTTCCTGAAAGACGTCGGCGATTTCCTGTCGCAGAAATCCATGGCGGCCCAGATTCGGCGCCGCCCGCCAGGTGCGATAACCAATATCGAGATCGCGCGGTGGTGCTTCACGAGCCAGTCGATCAATGCGCGATAGCGTTGAGTCATCAAGATAACCGGCCAGCACGTTGCTGATCTTTACGTTGGCCGGGTCGATCCGATCGTAGATTTTTGGCCATTCTGATTTCGGCGCGAGCGAAAAAATACAGTCGATGTCGAATTCCGTTATGAAATCCTGCAAGACATCTGTGCACAGGTACTCGTCCTGGGGAAACACGATCTTAACGGCATCAATCGATTTCACCTCCTGCGCTCTCTTAAGCGGTTCCTCAAACCATTCCTTGACGACACGCGTCGACAGAAAGAGATGGGCGAAGACGATCAGATCGAATTTGACATACTTCAGGTACCAGGGAACGCGGCGCACCGTGAAGTTCAGATAAAAGCAGTTGTGATCAGAATAGCGGCGAAAGCTGTAGAGCTGGTCCCATAAGGTTACCCTCAGGGGGTACTGGTTAGACACATACAGAATGAGGATGTTCAGTCGCCGGCCCATACATTACTTCATGGCTCGGGCGGTGAAGTAGAGGTCCAACCCGGCTATTTTTCCCAGTGTTTTGAGCCAGACGTCTTCGTTTGCCATTGCCTTAAATCGACGACTAAGTGGAATGTAAAACATGATAACGAGACGAATGAGGGTTGTAAACCATCCCTTTGAACTTCCGCCCGGTGTCAAAATCCCGTAGTTGCCTATTTTGAAATTCTCGACTCATCCTCAGCGCTCTCTGCGCCTACCTCGGTTTTTTTCTCAGCGGTAAATGCTTTTCAGATATTGGTTAACCGCAGAGGAGAACAGGGGTTTC
>Ga0070703_10000152_pt1 | contig 35286 bp, 23 predicted proteins | sample KBSK5251metaG_FD_65453 | JGI IMG/M metagenome (GOLD analysis project Ga0070703, IMG submission 65453) | Corn, switchgrass and miscanthus rhizosphere microbial communities from Kellogg Biological Station, Michigan, USA - KBS K5-25-1 metaG | ecosystem: Host-associated > Plants > Roots >... | reverse complement strand
ATTATGGGCAGACGCTCCTGCTCAATTCCGGGGATCCGAACTTTTAGCTAGCTCTCTATCGCCGCTTCGCGGCTCCTTGATGAGGGAGCGTGTGGACCCAAGGCTCGCAAAGCCTCGCCTTGGGCTTAGTTCTCTCGCTGCTTCGCAGCTCGCTCAAGCCCGCGTGCATTTGGGATTCATGGATCACCGGCAGTTCAAACGTGAGGATTACGAAAACGATCCGGATACGCTGATAGTTGAACGAGCCGGGAGAGATCTTTATCTGGTCGCGCGGCAATAGCAAAAAGATCAACGCCCTCAGCAATAGCTGCGAAGCAGCGTCAGGGTTAAGCCCAAGGCGAGGCTTTGCGAGCCTTGGGTCGCGCGCTCCTTCGTCAATGAGCCGCGAAGCGGCGTCAGAGATCAGAAGTCGAAGAACGTCCCCCCGAATTATGGGCAGACGCTCCTGCTCAATTCCGGGGATCCGAACTTTTAGCTAGCTCTCTATCGCCGCTTCGCGGCTCCTTGATGAGGGAGCGTGTGGACCCAAGGCTCGCAAAGCCTCGTCTTGGGCTTAGTTCTGTCGCTGCTTCGCAGCTCGCTCAAGCCCGTTTGATTATTCCGCGTCGGCTTTTTAGTTGAGGCTGAGCACTAGACGCCATCGCGCCGGCTTACCCGCAGTCAGCTGGAGGTCGCGCGATTCGTAAACCAACTGCAGAGGTATCGGCCCACGAGCGCCCCGCCCCAAAGCATCGTCGCCGTTGGCCTTCATCGAAATGGTTACGGGCCAGTCCGCCTTGACCGAGATCGCCAGACTCGACTCGCCAAACTTGATTCGATCCCAACGTTGTCCGGCGTTGAACTCAACTTCAGCGGTTGATCCAGTTGTGGGGACGGCCACCCACCAGCGACGCACCTTCAAGTCTTTGGTTGATTTCAACTCTTCGTCACGCGTCAGCGTCTTACTTCCCAGTCGCCAGGTGACTTCGGTAGTGATGCCCGCATCCGCGAATTCACCTGGCTTGCTGCCAACGACGGCCCAGCGCCGCCACACCGCGCGTAACATCTTCCCGTCGGCAGCAGGATAAATTTCATCGGCGCAGTCTCCGGCCACCAACACGCGGCCATCGGTTAACTCGATAAAAGGAACGAGAGATGGGTAAACCTGCTCGACAGGATTTGCAAAACCTCTTAGACCCTGTGGCGCGGGGAGGTAGTCCGCCAGGCCCGGCTTCGGACCCGTGGTGATCGGCAGAGTGAAATAGAACGATCCCTGCCGCACCAGCCAAACTCCTCCAGGTCGATCGCCGTGACGAAAGAAGACAAATCGATTGAGATCCGGTCTCGCGATCTCCGCAGAGAATCTCATAATCTTTTCGCTCACCAGACCTTCCATGAACCTCTGCTGGGCCAGCGCAACTTTTCCGAGAATGCTGACGGTCTGTTGCCATTCACGCTCGCGTGTGATGTAGCTGAAGTTGCCGCGGCCAAAAGCAAAGATCGAAAAGGCGTGGGTCTTATCGGTGTAGTCGTTTCGAATCCAACGCCAGGCCTGATAGTAAGCGCCGGCTAATTGATCCAAAGGCGCGGGACGAAACTCCGGATGCTTTGCCAGGAAGCCGACAATCTCCAACGTGTCGGCGTAACTGATGAGACCGACACTCCGTCCCCATGCATAACCATAACCGTCGGGTTGGACCAGGTCCCACCACAGACGCATCTGCTCTGTCAGCGTCGGACGCAACGCTTCCAGAATGTCTTTCCGGTCAACTGCATCGGCTGCCTCCCAAATAAATCGGGCGTACTCGTTTGAATACCGATCGAAGCGGCCCGTTGGCGGAGCGTCATCCGAAAAGACTCCGCCGTTAGCAAAGGGACGCGCCGCTCGGGTAATGACCCCATCAACGAGCGCGCGATCTTTCAGCAGACCGAGTTGATAGCTGACACTGGCGATGCGCGCCGCCACCCCCAGATAGTTTTCCGGGAGATTAATCACCTGCTGTGTCTTCGGATCGTAAAACGCTGAGACGTCAAGAAACTGGCGCCATTTTTCGCGGTCCTGTTCGTTGAGATTTTGCCAGACAGGATTTGTCTTCAGGTTGCGACCAAAAAATTGCAGCGCCATGACGCCGTACAATTGCGAGAATCGCGTTCCCTTCAGACGGTATTCAAGCAAACCTACCTGGCCGACCTCGCGCGCCAGATCATGACTTCCCACCGATTCCTTACCCGCAAGGCGCGCGTAAGTTCCCAGGGCATACATGAAATTGCCCCAGGTGTATTCGCCGGTTGTTTGTGAATTAAATACTTTGGCGGGCGGTGGATCGTAGCTCTTTATTTCATCGAGGTGCGCCAGGAGTTCTTTGTCGAGAAATTCCCTGACCTCTTTATCGAGCGATGACGCTACGATCGTGGAAGGTTTAGTCGAACCAATGGTCTGCGCCGAACAAACAGGCAGCAACGTGGTTAAGGCGATAAGTGAAATCGAGAAATGTCGGAGCATGCTTCTAGAGAGTAATAGACAGGATTTACAGGATTAACATGATGAGAAAAAACAATCACTTTCACTTTTGAAAAATTAATTCTGTGAATCCTGCCAGTCCTGTCGATTAAGGCTTTGGCTTTACCTGCCCATCCAGCCGCCATCAACCACCAGCACTTCGCCGTTAATGTAATCGCTGGCTGCGGACGCGAGGAACACGGCCGCCCCCGCTAAATCGGAAGGTTCGCCCCAACGGCCCGCCGGAATCCGTTCAAGGATTTGCCGGTTGCGCGTTTCATTCTCCTGCAGTGCTTTGGTGTTATCGGTGCGCATGTAGCCGGGAGCGATCGCGTTGACGTTAATTCCCTTCCCGGCCCATTCGTTGGACAGTGCTTTCGTCAATTGAGCGACGCCGCCTTTTGAAGCAGCGTAAGCGGGAACTGTGATGCCGCCCTGAAAAGAAAGCAGCGAAGCGATGTTGATAATCTTGCCGCGTCCCTGTTCGAGCATTTGCCGGCCGGCGAGTTGCGAGAGTCGAAAGACCGCAGATAAATTCACTTCGATAACTGTCGCCCAATCCTCTTCAGAATATTCGGCTGCCGGCGCGCGACGAATCGTGCCCGCGTTGTTAACGAGAATGTCCAGACGGCCGAATCTCTTAATCGTAGCTGCAACCAATTCTTGCGGCGTTTCCTTTTTCGACAAGTCACCCGTTACTGCAAACGAAGTTCGGCCAAGCTGCGAGATGGCATCGCACGTTGCCTCCGCCGATTTGGTGTTTCCGTGGCAAGCCACGTCGGCGCCCGCTTCCGCGAGTCCAATCGCAATGGCCCGGCCCAACCCGGTTGAGGCGCCGGTAACCAGCGCGACACGGTGATCGAGTCTGAATGCGTCAAGAATCATATTGGTATTTAGAAGAAGCGAGCCAGTAATCCGGTCAGAGCTTTCTTGAAGAGCAAGCACGCCGGCGGCGCGCGTACCGCTTACGTCCGCACCTTTGCTGCTGAGCTGGTAATGATCAGCCCGCTAATCACCCCGACGATCAATCCGGCCAGCGCGCCCACGGCCATGTACTCCAAAAGATGTGGGCCCGATACTCTTGAAAGAATTCCGGTACACCAACCGCCGAAAGAGCCAAAGATGATTCCCATGAACCCGAAGCCGACGATCGTGCCGAGCGAAAACGGCCGCGCCGCGACGTGCTCGACGTCGATGGGCTCGATTTTGGGAACGAGCAGGTGAATGATCAGCAACGCGACCAGGTAAGCGCTGCCACCGATCAGGAATGGGATTCGATAGTTGCCGCCAGTGACTTGCAGGATGTAACCGACAATGACGGCCATCGTAGAGCCAAAGAATGCTCCGGCCATGCCGCCGATTCCCACCACCGAACCGACTGCTCGTCGTGGAAACATGTCAGAGGCGAGCGTGAAGATATTTGCCGACCATCCCTGGTGCGCCGCCGCCGCCAGTCCCACCAGGCCGACAGCTACCCAGAGACTCTTCACTCCTGAAACAAAAAAAATTGGCGTCACCAGCAACGCACAGGTCAACATGGCAGTCTTCCGTGCCTGGTTTACCGTCCATCCGCGCTTGAGCAAACTCGAAGAAAGCCAACCGCCCCCGATGCTGCCAATGTCCGCAATCACGTAGATAGCGATCAACGGCGGGCCAATGGAGGTCAGATCAAGTCCATGATTCTGTCTCAGGAACGGCGGCACCCAGTAAAGATAAAACCACCAGATGGGATCGGTCAGAGCTTTTCCAATCGCGAAAGCAGACGTCTGCCGGTAAGGAATTAGTTCCACCCAGGGAATCTTTGCGGTAGGCGGATCGGGCGGATCACTCTGGATGTAAGCCAGTTCCTCTTTGCTAACTCGCGGGTGCAACTCGGGCGGCGCGTACAACGGTATCCAGAAGGCCAGCCATACGAGACCAATCGCGCCCGTAGCTATGAAGGCCCACTGCCAACCGAAGTGGAAGGCAATGTAGGGGACAGCCAGCGGCGCGACAATCGCGCCAACGTTCGAACCGGAGTTGAAGATGCCGGTGGCCAGGGCCCTCTCTTTTTTGGGAAACCATTCCGCTACCGTCTTGATCGCCGCTGGAAAATTTCCGGCCTCGCCCAGCCCAAGCGCGGCTCGCGCGACTCCGAAACCAAGAGCCGATCGCGCCAGGGCATGACCCATCGCCGCTAAACTCCAGACGGTGAGGGCCAGCGAATAACCAATCTTCGTTCCGAAGCGATCCATCAAACGCCCGGCGCCTAACAGGCCCAACGCGTACGCTGCATTAAAAGCCGCTACGATGTTGCCGTACTGAAGTTCATTCCAGTGCAGCGCGTCCTGCAAATCTTTTGAGAGAATTCCCAGAACCTGCCGGTCGACATAGTTGATAGTCGTGGCAAAGAAAAGCAGACCACAAATCACCCATCGATAGTGACCAACTCGCGCGTTCAACGCTTGTCCTACGCTAACCGATTGCGCAGGCAACGCTGCCTGCTCGGCACCAATGGTCTCTTCTTTCATCGTTTTCGGCTCGGCGCGCCCGTCAGCGCACAATACCTGGTTTGTTGAGAATGTATCCGTCTCGCGTCTAGTGGAACGTTTTCGGAAACGACGGTTTAGAGTTCAGCCTTTAGGCTGCTTTTTTTTAGGCGGACAAGCTAGAGCTTGAACTCTAAACCGTGCCATTACCGTCTCGCGTTGACCACTTTCGGAATCCGTGTCCGCAGCGTGTCATCTACAAACTGATGTTCATGTCGTTGGGGAGAATTCGTTCGTCATCCCGATCAGCCGATAGGCGGCTCACCATTGGTCTGACCATGCTCACTAAGTCGCCGAACTTTTATCACGCAACCGAGGAAGCGTCAAGGTCAGTGATTCGAAACAGTTAGCGTCTTTCAATCCGCAAAATTGGGCTCATAGCCTTCAGTTCAGAATTATTGACTGCGGTAGTCTCAGCCTTGCGCAACCGAAGTGGTCAGACCACGCGTGGACGTGGCGGTTGTCGGGATAATCCTCCGGCAAGCGCGTCTTACGTCCGCTTCTTCAGCGGCTCGGCGTAAATCTTGATCAGAATCATGCTGAAATCTTTATTGGCGGTACTGCGTTGATGAGGAGTGCCGCGTGGCACGACAATCAGATCGCCCTTCTTGATTTCGAACGTTTTGCCATCGAGGATGCGTGGACTGCGCCACTCGCCCGGATCGGTTTCTTTTGGATCTTCGAGTTTACCGCCCAACACCAGCGTCGCCGATCCGTCCAGAACGTAATACACATCGTCCGAGGCATCGTGCAATTCAGCTGCGGCGCCGGACCTGTTTTTTTCGTGCTGTACGGCCACCCGCAATTGCATGCCGGCGCTGTCGATTAGTTCAGAGGTCTTGTTATCAGACTGCAAACTTTTCTGCAGCTCGTCGAGCGACTGGCCCGTCATCACGACAAACGGGCGGGTGGCTTCACTCGGTTTTCGCTGCGCCGAAGCCATCGCGCATGAAGCTGCAGTAACAAGAAGGATCAGAATTAACCGCAGAGACCGCAGCGGATTTCGCTGAGAACGCGGAGAGTCTCTGCTCTCCTCTGCGAACGCCTCAGCGTCCTCGGCGATAAATGCTCTGTTGACATCACTCATCGTCATTGCTCCTTTGCAGAATCACTTTCGGCTCGCTTCCAATCCGGTCCCACCCTGATCAAATCCAGGCTGAACCGTGACCACACCGAATTGCCGATCTTCGACTTCGCGATGCGCCGCCATCATCCAAACGAAGTTGATTGGATGTCCGGGGACGGAAACATTCGGATGAAAACCTTTCGGCATAGTAACCGCATCGCCGTCGCGCACGATGCCGATGAATTCCGGCTCGTCAGTGTTCGTGTACACGAACTGCACGCCGAAGGCGGGCGCGGGCATGTCGTAGTAAACGTAAAGCTCTTCGAGCATAGCCGCGTGTTCGTGCGGCGGCCAACTGGTCCAATGCCCCGGCTCCGAAGTAGTGAAGCCTGCGAGAATCCGCCCTGCTTCAACGTTTTTTCCCAGGGTGATGTTGACGGTGCGCGAGTTCGCCGCGCCGCCGGTCTTGAATCTGAGCGAGCTGTTCTTCTCGACCTCTGAGTAACGAACAACTTGCAGCGGATATTTATTTTCAACTTCCGCGGAACATTCAACCAGGTCGACAGCGCTGTCGGTGGCGACTTCGACCTGACTGTCGCGCGGCAAATAGATGGAATCGTATTGGTCAATTTTGTTGGTGACGCCGTCGCATGTGATCGTGCATTCACCGGCCAGACAAATTAGACCGGACTCCATTGTGCCGGTGGAAAAGCTGGCGCGCGGCTCCTCTTTGTCCAAAATTATTCGGCCATAGGACAGATGTTTCATCGAGCTGTTTTCAGGCGTGATGGAAATCGTGCGGCCTTTTCCGGCGTTTGTATTGCGAAAGATAATTTGTTCCGTGTCTTCTTTCATTTGTGTACTCATGTCTGTTCCCCTTTCAATGCAATGTTCAGAGTTCAACCTTCAGGTTGCTCTCGCAGGCAAGCTAAAGCCTGGACTCTGAACGTCATTTCCTGTGCTCTTCCAGCCAAAGCAAGTCTTCGAGCAAATAATAATTGCCGTAAACCAGGGCGACGTCGCTCGGGCGCGTGCTTGAGCCGTGACGCAAGACACCCGGCGGCGTTTTGTCGTCGGCGGAAACCGGTGTCAGGTACCGATCGATTAAGGACTGCACGATGCGCTCGCCTTCGCGTCGATAGTTCGCGGCGCGCGTCTGGTCCGTCGTCACTTCCGAGAGTCGTAGCAACCCGCCGGCGATGAGCGCTGCCGCCGAAGTATCGCGATTGCGAAAGTGCACGCCCTCGTCCGCGAAGTCATACCACGGCACGCCGTCTTCGGGCAGATGATCCAAAACAAATCCGGCGATTTTTTCCGCCGTCGCGAGCAGGCGGGGCTCTTTCGTTTCACTGTGCCCGACCGTGAATGCGTACAACGCCCAGGCTGCGCCGCGCGACCAGGTGGTGTCGGCAGCAAAACCCTGATGCGTATGAGTAAAAACTTTTTCGCCCGGCTTCGCGTTGTTCGGGAACTTCAGATTACTGTTGGCGCCTTGCGAAGAGAAGAATTCCTGGCGATTGTCGCCCGGATTGTAATGCACCGATTGCGCTACCGAACCGTCACGACGCACTAACCAGTCTGATGACTTGAGCGCGTGCTTTAACCCGAGCTCGCGCCATTGCGGATCGTTCCCTTCGCGCGAAGCCCACCACCAGATCTGCAAATTCATCATCGTGTCGATGATCGTGTCGTCACCATTCACCGCCCACGAAGCCACGAGTTCGGTTGTCGGATTGTAGAGTTGCTTCAAACGCGCCGCGGCCCGCATTCCACCGTCACGATACTTCGCATCCTTCGTCGCGCGATAGGCCAACACCGACGAGTAGAAATTAAGAAAGCCCGTATCGTGGTTCTCATTCCCTTCCTTGCCCAGCAGTTGCGCGTTCCAAAGTTCAGCCCAGCGGCGAAACCGCTCGTCTTTGGTCCTGGCGTAGAGCTGCCACAGCTCTCCCACCCAAAAGCAGCCCGTCCAGAAAAATCCTTTTTGTGGTTTCCATTCGCCGGTCTGGTTGTCGCCCTCGGTGAAGAATCCTTCACCCGCGTCGCGAGCCGCATCCGCAGGAGTAGTCTTTGAAACCAACGGCTCGAATTTCTGCGCCGTGCGTTCCGCTGACTGCCGCAGCAAATCAAATGCTTCCGCGTACGATTTCTTTTTCGCCGGCGCCAGAGTGTCGGGCGGGGCTGATTGCGGGGCTGCGTTCGATGAAAGCAACGCAACTCGCGCCGGTTGTGTCAGGCGAGCGCCCGTCTGCTTAACGTAGGAAACGAAATCATCAAAGCTTCGGGGTGTATTGCGCGGCGGCGCCAATGAGCCATAGCGAAATCTTGCATCCGCCGTAGTTGCCGCGACGCTGAGATTGTCGGTGTTCTCCTGGTCCCAAACGCCGGTGACATACCAATCGGCCGTTCCATTCAAGAACTGCGGCTGAATCAAAAGATTGAGAGGGTCGTCAGCGCTCGACTTGCTTTCTTTGCCCAACGCGATGATCGCGAGTCCAAGATTTTGATCGGGCAGCATGTGAGTAGCAGTTGCTGTGGGGCCCTCTTCGACCACCTGCCGGCCCCACCACGCGCGCGTGAAGGCAGGTTCAGATGACGTAGGAGCAAAAGTTTTTTCCCGCAAATCCGGCTGCCTCACAATTCCTGTTACCAGTGTCAGTCCCTCAGCGCCTTCGGTCATCACGCGATGATCGAACCCTCGCTCGCCCGTCCATTGAGTCATTCGACTCGTGAGATTCACTTCCTTACCACTGACCCTCCATCCTTTGTAAGACAGTTCGACAATCACGCGAACCGGACCGGCACTGACGATGCGCCATTTGCGTTCCGCCACGTCCGACACTCGCACCGCCTTTCCGTCAACCAAAGCGGCGACCGCGCCGATCCCGATTGCATCTCCGATTCGATAGATGTCGCGGCCGAACGGCGACTCCGCGTTGTAGACATACTCCGGCGCGCCAAACATTTCCAGATACAGACCGGGCCGGCGCTTGCCCCAGACGTCGATGGCGTTGCGCTGGTCAAAATAGATCCGCCAGGCCGTGGCTTCGGACTCCCATCCCAGGCCATCGAATTTCATCGTGAACTTTGCCGCGGTCCGTTTCGGGTAGTCGCTGCGCAGACGCTGAATCGTCGCCGTATCGCCGTAAGCGATGGTGACGATGCGCGTCTGCCTCGGCTTGAGATCGATTTGAAAGGCAAGTTCGTCGAGCTTGTTATCACCGTCGAGATCGTCTGCCTGTGACGGCAGTTCGATCGTTTGCAGCGTGCGCGCGTCTTCGTCGAGAGTTGCCGCGTCGCTGGTCGTAACTATTACGTCGCTCGGTTTGAAGTCTGGCGCAATTCTTTTCAGCTCGGCGATGTTGACCACGATATCTTCGGCAATCCGAATCTCGTCCGAAGGATTAGTAACTGAGAGCTTCAGAACTTTCACGTGCGGGACGGCGAAAGCGCGTCCCGCGATCAGCAGACAACTTAGTATCAGGATTGTACAAAAGAGACGCTTCATCAATTTGTTTTCGTAGCGTAGGCTGTCCAGCCTGCGCATTCTTGAGACAGGGACGCAGACTGGACAGTCTGCTCTACATGATCTCAAGCCAAAGCCATTTGGGTCGCGCCACATGAGGCGCGCACAACTAACTCAGGCTCAACAATCACGTGCTGCTCTTTCGTCCCTCTCTTTCCTTCAACCAGATCGATTAAGAGTCGGGCGGCTGCCTGGCCCATCTCGGGCTTTGACCAGGCAACGGTGGTCAGAGGAATCCGCAACATGTCGCCGTAATGAATATTGCCACCCCCGACCATGGCGATGTCTTCCGGGATGCGCAGTCCCGCTTCAGCAATTGCGCTCATCGCGCCGATGGCCGCTGGATCGTTAGCCGCAAAGATTGCTGTCGGCAAACTACCTTCCCGCACCCAATCGCGCGTAGCCTCGTAGCCATCACGCTCCGTGAATCCACACTCGCGCACCAGATCGGCGTCAAATGGCACGCGATGTTTGGCCAGCGCTCTTTTATATCCTTCAAAACGTAAAGCTGCCGTGGATGCCAGCGTTCCTTTTAGATGGCCCACTCGACGGTGACCAAGATTCAAAAGATGTTCGGTCGCCAACTCACCAACCTTAACGTCGTCGGTAGTGACCATGGGGCACTTGATACCTTCAAGTTGGCGATCAATCAGAACGATTCGGGCGCGTTCGCGAATGATGCGGCGATAGAATTTTGTCTCGCTCGGCGAAGCCGACGACGCCAGAATCAAACCATCGGTCCGCGGCAACAGCGCTTCAATTTCCGACTCTTCATTCGCGGCATCTTCATCGGTACTGCAAATCAGGTTCTGATATCCGAGTGGCTTGGCCACAGTCTCAATGCCGCGGCAAATTTCCGCAAAGTACGAGTGCATCAGGTCCGGCACGACGACGCCTAAAAGATACGAACGATTAGTAGTGAGAGCTCGCGCAAACTGGTTCGGACGATAATTCATCCGCTGCGCGGCGTCGAGAATCCGCGCTCTGGTTTCCGGACTAATTTCCGGATGATTATTGATCGCGCGAGAGACCGTCATCTTTGAGACGCCCAGCGCGCGCGCGATGTCAGCTAACGTTGTCGGCATACCTTTTAGCGCAGACTGTCCACTCTGCAAATGTAGCGCAGGCTGCCAGCCTGCGCATCACAAAACCAAACGCAGACTAGACAGTCTGCTTTACTTCTTCAACGCCGCGGCGATCGCCGTTTCCGCCAGCGGCGCCATCACAGCATATCCCTTCGCGTTCGGATGCAGACCATCCTCGCTCAGTTCATCTTTCAGGAAACCTTTCTCGTCCATCATAGCTGAATAATAATCAAGGTAGGTTAACTTATTTTTCGACGCATAGCTGCGCATCCACTCATTCAGGGCTTTGATTTTCTCCGGCGGCCTCCGCACGGTTTGAACGATTGGTTTGCCGTCGCGTTGCTCGTAATCGCTAACCGGCAGGATGGACGCGAAGACCACCTTGATCGAATTGCTCTTCGCCAATTCAGCCATTGAAGTCAGGTTGTCTTCGATTGCTTCCAGTGTCATCGCACCTGTGTTGCCGGCCAGATCGTTTGTGCCCGCAAGGATGACGACGACCTTAGGATGCAAAGCGATCACGTCCGCGCGAAATCTGATCAGCATCTGCGGAGTTGTTTGCCCGCTGATGCCGCGGTCAACGTAAGGCTTGCCGGGAAAGAAGCCGCCGTACTTCTCGTCGTCCCATGAGTCGGTGATCGAATCACCCATAAACACGACGCGCGCTTCGTTCTTGGACGGCTCCGCCAGCTTGGCATTCGCGTCGTGATAACGCGCTATCGCCGGCCAGTCCTTCAGCCTGGTTTCGGCGCGAGTAAGTTGCGCCTTGGTGTCCGCGCAAGGATCCGTTGCCGGTTGTGCGGCGGCGCAGGCAAATACTCCGAGCAGGATTGCGATTGAAATCATTAGTCTTTGCTTTGTCATAAATTTATTAGTTCCCTTCACCGGCAATCGCCGCCTGCATAACCGACTCAGGCGTCCATTCGTTAATCGGCCGCGCGGGAGATAAGCGGCCACGGCTCATCACCGCGAGGCGATCGCACATGCCGAAGAGTTCTGGCAGGTACGAGCTGATCATCAAAACGGCTTTACCCTCGCCCGCGCATTGCGCGATGGTTTTGTAGACCTGGGCTTTGCTGCCGATATCAATTCCGCGCGTCGGCTCGTCAAGCAACAGAATATCAGCCTGTTGATGTAGCAAACGTGCCAGCGCTATCTTCTGCTGGTTGCCCCCCGAAAGCGCGGTCACCGGTTGCTCCACATCGCGAGCTTTCACCGCCAACGAACTGACGATCTCTTGCGAGACTGCACGTTGTCGCGAAAGATTCAGCCAGCCGAATCGCGAACACGATTTGAACTTCGTAATAGTCACATTGTCGGCAATTGAGAGCCTGATTGCCAAGCCTTCGTTTTTCCGATCCTCGCTGAGATAACCGACACTTTGAGAGAGCCGATCCGCCGGAGTCTCACCGCGCGTCTGGTTTTTTACTTTGATCGACCCACCCGCATTTTTGTCCAGGCCAAAGATCGTTCGCACTACGTTCGTTCTGCCTGAGCCCATCAGCCCGGCAATGCCGAGTATCTCACCTCGCCGCAATTCAAAGCTCGCCCCTTTCAGCGCCGGCGGCGCGGCCAGATCCTTCACCTCAAGAACTGTTTCCTTTTCAACTGCAGCGGTACGGCTGGGGAAAAGGTTGTCAACGCGACGACCGACCATGTGCATGATCAGTTCGTCATCGGAAACAGAGACGATCTTTCCAGTGGCCACGCTGCGTCCGTCACGCAGAACCGTGAAGTTGTCGGCAATCTCGCGCACTTCTTCCAGAAAGTGGCTGATGTATACGACGGTAATTCCTCGGCTCTTGAACTTTCGAATCAGACCAAACAAATGTTCGACGTCATCGCGCTGCAGGCTGCTGGTCGGCTCGTCCATCAGAATAAACCGGGCCCGCGCAGCGACGGCCCGACAAATCTCGACAATCTGGCGCGCGGCGATCGACAAATTTGCAACTCTTGATTCCGGCTTGATCTCAGGATGATGAAACATGCTGAGCACCTCGGAAGTTTCCGCGCGCAGCTTCTCCGAGTTAAGCAGTCCCCAGCTCGACGGCTCGATTCCCATCATGATGTTCTCGGCTACGGACAAGTGTGGAAACAGCGACAGCTCCTGGTGTATCAGGGCGATTCCTCGCTCGCGCGCGTCGAGTGGGCTCGAGGGCAGATATGCAGCGCCTTCGATCTCCATCGTACCTTCGTCGGCTTTCAGCAAACCGGCAAGCACGTTCATCAAGGTGCTCTTGCCCGCGCCGTTTTCACCAATCAGCGCATGCACCTCGCCTTGATCGAGCCGCAGATGAACTCCGCTCAGCGCCGTTGTCGGACCGAAACGTTTGCTGATGTTGGAAAGTGATAGTGCGGTCATTGGCAGTAGTCGGCTTTGCACAAAAAGTGTACAGCAGGCTGCCAGCCTGCTGATGCTAACGCTTGATTCTCAGCTCTTTCGCGAACTCGGCAACAGGCTGGCAGCCTGTTGTACGCTTTTTTTTACAAAACGTCAGTTGTCTTCTCTGGCTCTGCCACGCCGATGCGCGGCAAGTCTCCGACTTGCCGGAAAAGACCTCCTAAAGTTAGCGGTCTCTGACCGCCCGGTCGAAGACCATGAGAAAAATCGAGTGACCTGTCGGCAAGTCGGAGACTTGCCGCGCATCGGCGTGGCCAAGCCAGACACCAGGTAGCCTTATTCACCAACTTGATACTGACAACTATCAACTGACTACTGACAACTGACCGCGAACGGCTTGCGATTCTTTCCACGCCGCCCCGTTGGGAAACTCGTAGTAATCAAGCGACTCCCGCTTCATCTCAATGCTGTATCCGGCATCCAACGGCGGCCTGTAGCGCCCGTCCTTAATCATCACCGGATAAACGAAGTGTTCGTGCAGATGATCGACATACTCGGTTATGCGATTCTCGAGCGACGCACTCACCGCGATGTAATCGAACAGCGAAAGGTGCTGAACGTATTCACAGAGCCCGACTCCGCCGGCGTGCGGGCAGACCGGCACGCCAAATTTCGCCGCCATCAGAATTACTGCCAGCACTTCGTTCACGCCGGCCAGCCGGCAACTGTCGATCTGACAAAATCTGATCGCGTCTGCCTGCAAGAGTTGTTTGAAGATTACTCGATTCTGGCACGCCTCTCCCGTGGCCACGCCAATCGGAGCCACGGCTTTGGCAATCTTCGCATGGCCCAAAACATCGTCCGGAGAGGTGGGCTCTTCAATCCACCATGGGTTGAATTGCGCCAACTCTTTCATCCAATCGATGGCTTGATTCACATCCCAAATCTGATTTGCATCCACCATCAGCTTGCGTTCCGGACCGATCTCTTCACGGATGATTGCCGCGCGCCGAACATCGTCATCAAGGTCGCGACCAACCTTCATCTTGAAGTGCGTCCAACCCTCGGCCAGTCCTTCGCGCACCAGGCGCCGAACCTTTTCATCTGAGTAGCCCAGCCATCCGGCAGACGTCGTGTAAGCCGGATAACCGTTCGCCATCATTTCTTTCTCACGCAAAGGCTTAGTCGCCTGATTCCGTCGCAGAATTTCGGTTGCTTCCTGCGGATCCAACGCGTCCGTGATGTGATGAAATGGAATGACTGAGACGATCTGCTCAGGCGTCATATCCACCAGAAGTTTCCACAACGGCTTACCTTCACTGCGCGCGTAAAGGTCCCAGACCGCGTTGATCAGCGCCCCGGCCGCGAGGTGAATTACGCCGTTCTCTGGCCCCAGCCAACGCACCTGACTGTCGGAAACAAGATGCAGCCAAAACCCCGAGAAGTCTGCCGTAATCGATTCGAGTGATTGGCCCAACAGATGATGTTTCAGCGCATGCACCGCCGCCACACAAATCTCGTTGCCGCGACCGTTGGTAAAGGTCAGACCGAAACCTCGCAGGCCGCTTGAGTCGTCGGTTTCCAGAATTACATAAGTCGCCGAGTAATCGGGATCGACGTTCACCGCATCGGAACCATCGAGAGTGAGCGACGTGGGAAAGCGAATGTCGCGAATAGTTACATTTGTGATTCTGGTTGGCATCGATTCGTCTTTGTTCACTGTGACCACTTGGTTGGCTTGCGCTCCCAACGATGATGACGCAATTTCCCCATCAGCTCCGGAGACAAAGCTCCTGCGCTACTGGCATCAACGTTCGACTCGACGTGCCGGAGTTTACGCATCCCGGGAATGATTGTGCTCACGTCGGGATTACTTAAAATGAAACGCAGGGCCATCGAAGGCAAAGACATCCCGTCGGGCAGCAAGGCTTTCAACTTCTCAGCGCGTTCGACACTCGCGTTCAAATTCTCAGGAACAAAATAGATGTTGCGCCAGTCGCCTTCGGGCCAGGTGCTTTCTTTAGTCAACGTCCCGGTCAGCGTGCCTTCGTCAAAGGGCACGCGGGCGATCACAGCCACGTCCATTTCGGCACACGCGGGAAACAACTCATCCTCGGGATTCTGATCGAAGATGTTGTAGATAACCTGGACCGAATCGATCAGACCGCTGCGCACCGCCTTCACTCCGTTCGACGGTTCCCAGCGATTGATACTGATGCCGACGGCGTGAATCAATCCCTGCGAGCGAAGCTCATCCATCTTCCTGGCCCAGCGATCGTCTTCAACCCAACCGTCTTCCCAGACGTGAAACTGCATGAGGTCAAAGCCGGGTAAACCCGCGTGTGCCAAACTTTCGTGAACTCGCTGCTCGATGTAGTCCGGCGGAAAAGTATCGTCGAGGGTGAACTCGGAACGGCTGGGCCAGGTTGAATTCTTCGGCGGAATTTTTGTGGCGGTATAAAGTTTTTTCTGTGGATTAGCGCGAACCAGTTCGCCCAGCAACCCTTCGCTCTTACCTTCGCCATAGGCCCAGGCCGTATCGAAAAAATTACAGCCGAGATCGACCGCACGCTGCAGAGATGCCGAAGACTCTTCATCGTCGGAACCGGTCCAACCTCCCATGCCCCACATGCCGTAACCGATTTCACTAACCTGCCAATCAGTTCGACCGAAACGTCGATAATTCATAGATTGTCCGACAAACCTCAGCTTGTCGCTCCTTTGTGTAATTCAGAATTCCCTGCTATCCATTCGACAAACTAAAGTTTGTCGCACGTCGTCACGCTGTCGCCATTCTCGCATGCCGCCAACGGTCGATCGCGACCGCAAAAACAATTAGAGCGCCGATGATAATTTCCTGAATGTAATTGGGCCAGCCAACCTGCTGACAACCGTTGCGCAGGAACGCCATGATCAAAGCGCCTATCATCGATCCCAGGATGCGGCCTTCGCCACCGCTGAGACTGCCGCCGCCAATCACCACCGCCGCAATGATATCCAGTTCCAGACCTGCAGCCACCGTCGGGTCGCCCTGCCGCAAACGCGACATCTGCATCACGCCTGCCAGGCCAAACAGCAGACCGGCCAGTCCGTAGATATAGATCTTCAAACGATCAGTGGCGATTCCGCAGGCGCGCGCCGCTGCTTCGTTGGAGCCTAAAGCGAACACTCGGCGTCCAAAGACGGTTCGACGTAAAACGATCGCGGCAATGACTGCGAGCACGATTGCGATCCAGACGCCCGGCGCAACCAACAACCATGCCTGTTTGGGAACGGTCAACAAAAGATCGTTGGCCCACGTCTCAGGCATGTTCACTGTCTGAGATCCGGCGATGCCCTTCGCAACGCCGCGAGCCACACCTAACATTCCCAGCGTGGCGATGAACGGCACAACGCGCAGTCGAGTGATGGCCACGCCGTTAACTACGCCGACGAACCCACCCACCAAAATTCCGACCAATACGGCCGCCGCCGTCGACCATCCGGCGTTGATTCCCAAAGCCGTAATCACGCCAGTCAAAGCTATCGCCGATCCTACCGACAGATCGATGCCGCCGCTGATGATGATTATGGTCATGCCGATCGCCCCGATCGAAACGATGACCGTTTGGGCCAGGACCGTGCGCAGATTCTTGAGGGAAAGGTATTTCTCGGGGGCGCCAATCAGAATCGCAAAGATCACGATTACCAGCAGCAGGCCCAGGAAAGGCGCGAGCCGGTTTAACCAGTTGCGCGCCATCCCCGAACCGGAGGTAGTCCAACCGTTGGTGGTTTCAGCAACCATGGAAGAAGAGTTTCGAGTTTCTGGTTTCTACTTTCCAGTTCGTCGGGCTGAGTAACACTTCCGCGACAAAGAGGCGTCAGAACCCCGAGCGACAAAGAGGGGATCAGGCAGACCCAATCGATTTCTATGATCCGGTCGCTATCGCTCCCGGTTCTGACACGCCATTTCGAACCAAAACCAGAAACTCTATTTCAGATACTGATCAAGCGGCGGATGCAATAGCGTCTGCGTATCCTTCGCGTCGAGATTGTCCGGCGTAATCATCGTGACGCCTGTATCAATGCGTTTTTCCACGGGCTTCCCTTGCAGGCTCTCGACTATTGTACGCACGCCAAGATAGCCCATATTAAAGGGATTCTGGACCACGATCCCGTGGAGTTGCTTGGCGCGCATGGCGTCGATGAACATTTGACTCGTGTCGAATCCGACGAACATCACCTTACCGGCTTTGCCTATGTCCTGTAAGGCGGAAAGCATCCCGGCCGTCGTCGATTCGTTGGGACAGAAAATTCCCTGCACCTGGTCACTGAAGCGATTGAGCAGATTCTCAGACGCGGTCTTGGCCGAATCGCGCGTGGCGCCACCATGTTGATCGGAGGAAATTATTTCGATGTTCGGATACTTCTCCTTCATCTCCTGAAGAAAGCCCGCCTCGCGCTCTTCCGTGCTCGCCGAGCCTTCGGCATAACGAAGCATGATCACTTTCCCTTTTCCGCCCAGCAATTCTCCCAGACGATCGGCTCCCAGCATTCCGCCTTTGCGATTGTCAGTGGCTACGAAACTCACGATGGCGTTCGATTCGAGACCTGAATCGATGATCACCGTCGGCACGCCGGCGCTCTTTGCTTCTTCGACCGGACGAGCCAGGGCGCGATTGTCCAGCGGCGCCAGCACGATCCCGTTTACGCCCTGCGCGGCGAACCCTTCGACTACCTGGATTTGCAGTTCGCGATCGTCTTCTTTGAGCGGCCCCTTCCAAATGACTTCGACTTCAACGCCATTTGTCGAAAGTTCCCGCTGGGCCTTAATACTGCCGGCATGAATACTCTTCCAAAACTCATGCGAAGTTCCTTTGGGAATGACCGCAATGGTGAGTTTCTTTGAGTTCGTCGACTTCGAACGGTTGCAGTTAGCTCCTGCGAGCAGGGCCAACGCCAGCAAGATGAAGGTTGTTTTGCGCATGATCGTTTTTTGAGCCTGGCTCACGTGACGCCGACATCATAACTGAAGAGATCGGAAAAGCGCGTCAAATTTTGGAGTGCGCCGGCAGAGCGAAGCGGCGACGGCGCTTTGTTTTGGAGTTCCGCGTTTACGCGGCATTGACTGGCTTCATGGCATCGCGGCCTAAAGGCGGAACTCCGAACTAAATCCAAAGCGCCGTCGCCGCTTCGCTCTGCCGGCGCACTCCAAATTCTAAAGGGTGACCACTCCCTTGATGTAACCCGGAGTGTGGATGTCCCGAGCCAGAGCATTCTGCACGGATTCAAGAGAGGTGTAACGGTGTGTGATAAAGGGGGCGACATCGACGCGTTGCTGCTCGATGAGATTCAGCGCCCGCAGGTACGCTGAAGGCCGGCCATCTGATTCGAACCCGCCTGAGGCGCCAACGGGCGTAACCAAAGTCGGCTCGCGGAACATCAGGTTATTCAACACACTGAGGTCGACGCCCGCATGACCGTGGCCATAAAGCAAAACGCTGGCTTGTTTTCTGATGAGCCCGGGGATGAACGCGAGCACTCGCCCGGCGCCTGACGCTTCGATCAGGTAATCAACTCCCTTTCCATCCGTGTAATCATGAACTGCTTCGACCGCATCGCGATCGCCCGGATCGATTGCGTGGTCCGCGCCGAATTTCAGGGAGAGTTTGCGCTTGTCCGGGTTCGGCTCGCTGACCAACAACAACCGATCGTATCCGAGTACCAGCCGCAGATACTGAACAAACATAAGGCCGGCCGGGCCGGCGCCGCAGACGAGCACGGATTCGACCTGACGTCCGCTCGAGTTGCCGTTGAGCTGATAGCGTGCGCGGGTGCGCGCCAGTGCATCCGACGCATGAATAACGCAGCCCAGAGGTTCGGCCAGCGCCGCCTCTGCCAGGCTTATGTCGCTATGAATCGGAATGGCATTGACCGCCGGGACCGAGATGAATTCAGCCAAACCGCCCGGCAATCCGGTGATGCCATGTTCTGCGTAAAATTCGCATTGATGCGAGTCGCCCGTGAGGCAATATTCACACAGCGGCTCGCGCCTCAGACTCATGCAATTCAGTCCCTGGTCCAGGACCACGCGATCGCCGGGGCGCAAATCTTTTACTTCACGACCAACTTCTTCGATACAGCCGCTGATTTCGTGGCCAAGGATCTGCGGATCGACCTCAAAAGGAATCGGTTGGCCATATTCGTCGATGTGGTAGTTCGCGTGACCCTGGAAGATGTGAGCGTCGGTGCCGCACAAGCCGACCGCAGAAACGCGCACGACGACATCGTGGGCGGACGCGCCGGGTAAAGGAACGTCGCGCACCTCCATCCGTTCGACCCCACACAAAACACTGGCGCGCATGGTGATCTTTGATTCGCCTGGCGCGACCGGCTTTTCCCAGGTTTCAATCGAGGTGCTCAAACGATTCTCTCCCGTGCTGCTGAAATCTCAGACTCGATGTCGCCTTTATCCAGGCGGCCGGCGGCCTGCAACTCCGCGAAGCGGCGCATCGTTTTTCTCACACCAGTCTCCAAAGGTGTAGATGGCAAGTCGCCGATCGAACGCTTGATGGACGTATCATCCAGGGCGGGGGTGATCGGAATTGGCGGACCTTCAAAGGTCACAAGTTGGCGGCCGGCGTTTTCGTTGATGACTCTCGCGATTCGTTCAACCTCGACCGTTTCGCCGTGTAGGTTGAAAACATTCGCACCATCCGGAGCTTTGTCCGCACAGGCTATGAATGCGGCGGCCGTGTCCTCGACATATTGAAAATCGGTGGCGCCGCTGAAGCGTATGTGAAATGGGACATCAAGAATTGCGGCTTTCATGGCCTTGGTCGGATCGCTGGTGAGACCTGTATCGCGATTGACGCCATAGACTGTCAGCGGCCTGAGCCCGACGCTGTTCAATCCATGATCCAAAAAATAAATTCGCGCACTGCCTTCGTTAGTCCGCTTGAAGACCCCATAGTGTGTCGCCGGTTCTGTCGTTGCCGATTCATCTAAAGGTGTCGCGGCGTCGCCGGCTCCAAAGACAGCCGCCGAACTGGCGTAGACGACGCGCTCGGCGTTAATTGCCTTGGCAGCTTCGAATAGGTTCAGAGTGCCAATCACGTTCACGAACGCGCCGGCGACCGGGTCTGCCTTGCAGGTTGGAACCTGTAATCCGGCCAGGTGAATGATTCGCCGCGCGCCTGAATCTTCCAGCGCCGAACGCACCGCAGTCACATCCGTGATGTCGCCGGTGATGAATTGAATGCGCTCTAAATCAGCCGGCAGCATGATTGCAGCCAAGCGACGACTGTCTTCGCTGCGATCGAAAACGACCGGCGTGTCGCCGCGCTCGGCCAGCGCTTTTACAATCCACGAGCCGATGCATCCCTGCGCGCCGGTGATGAAATAGGTTTGAGACATTTTGGGGTGCGGCGTCTCGACGCCGCTTTTCATTTCGTTAAATCAGTATTCGCGTCAGCTCTGAAGTCAGTACCATTTGCGTAAGCGAATGGGATAAACAGGCCGCTTGAGTCTCCAAAAAAACTTCTTTGCCCCATCCGCTAACGCGGATGGTACTGACCCGGTTGACTCGATCGTTTGGAAAGCGGCGTCAAGCCGCCGCACTCCATATTTCGTCCTCGATCCGATAAAAGTCCATTGCATTCGAAGCAAAGACCCTGCGTCGATCCTCTTCACTGATTTCCGCCAGCATCGATTGCGTCGCGTCGAACACTTGATCGTATGACGCGGCCAACAAACAGACCGGCCAATCGCTGCCAAACATCATTCGTTGCGGACCAAAAACTTCCAACGCGAAGTCGACATAACGCTTCAAGTCTTCAACTTGCCAACCGGTCCAGTCTGCTTCGGTAACCAACCCTGAAAGTTTGCACCAAACATTGGACCGTGTCGCCAACTCGCGTAACCCGCGCGCCCAATCATCAAACTCACCACGCGCGATTGGCGGCTTTGCCAGGTGATCGACAACCAGGCTCAATTCAGGGCAACTGTCCGCAACCATCGACGCATACTTCAGATGGCGCGTATGAATAAGCAGGTCGTAAGCTATTTCGCGCGTGGCCAGCGTTCGCAAGTTTGCGAGCACTCTGGGCTGGCCTAACCAATCATCCTGCCGTTCGCTTTCCACCAGATGCCGAACGCCCTTAAATCTCGGATGGGCGCTAAACTCGTCGAGCTGATCTTCAAACTCATCTCCGGTTAAATCAATCCAGCCCACCACGCCGGCTATGAATGAATTCTGATCGGCCAGTTCCAGCAACCAACGCGTCTCTTCGAGGCTGTTGCTTGCCTGCACCAGGATTGTTTTCTCAACACCGTTCCGCTTCAGGACTGGAGCCAGCGCCGCCGGTAGATAGTCTCGACAAAGCACTTCGACTTCCGGAGTCATCCAGGGATAGTCAAAGCGCCCGACCTGCCAAAAGTGTTGATGGCTATCCACAATCAAAGAACTCGGCTCCCTCCGTCAGCAGAGTCAGTACCATTCGCGTCAGCGAATGGGATAAAGAGGACTCTCCCAGGTTCGCCCTTAACCCATCCGCTCACGCAGATGGCACTGACCTCGACAAGTAAACACCCTCGCGGGGTTTCACCTCCCGCTTACCTTCGTGATCCTGTTTCGGTTCGCCATCCAGTTCGAGCGCGAACGTGGTAACAACGTCCGGCGCTTTCTTTGGCAATCCGGTCAGCCGGATGCGAAATTCGTCCTGCTGAAACTTCACCGGTTCGTTAGTAGCAAACATTCTGGCCGACAAAACCTTGTTCAGGAGATTACCTATCACGACCGTTTCGCCGGGCCAGTAGTGCACATGCGCGTACAGCGTAGTACCTTTGCGCGTAAAGCTCAGATAGTTGCCGCGGCGCGGCTGACAACGATCGGATTCGCGTATGGTCGCGCCGTTCTTGCTCATCCAATCGCCGACTGTCGTCAGGATGCGCACAGATTCTTCGGGAATTGAACCGTCAGGCTTTGGTCCGATATTCAAAAGGTAGTTACCGCCATCGCGCGCGCAGGTGATCAGGTTGCGAATGACGGTTGTCGGACTCTTCCAATTAAAGTCCGCCGCGTGATAACCCCAACTGTCATTTAAAGTCATGCAAGACTCCCACGGACGGTTTTGCGAAGCTTCAATCCGCTGCTCTGGCGTATCAAAGTCCTCAGGAATTTTCGAGCGGTTGTTGATGATGACGTCCGGTTGCAGCTTGCGCACCATCGTGTTCATCTCGACAGATTCCCAACCCTTCGCATCGAGCGGCCAGGGCACGTCGTACCAGAGGATGTCGAGCTTGCCATAGTTCGTCACCAACTCTTTCACCTGGCCGTGAATGTAATCTACAAAACGGCGGCGCGCAGCTTCGTCCGTCTTGCACTTGCCACCGTCCGGATGATGCCAATCCATCAAAGAGTAATAAAACCCGACCCGCAATCCTTCCGCCCGCGCGGCGTCGACATACTCGCGCACCAAATCGCGGCCCGGGCCCAGCTTCGGCGCGCAATAGTCCGTCAGCTTCGTGTCGAAATTGCAGAAGCCTTCATGATGCTTCGTGGTCATCACCATGTACTTCATGCCGGCGCGTTTGGCCAATTGCGCCCACGCCCGCGCGGCATTAGGAATGGGTTTGAAGTTGGGCGCCAGCTTTTCATACTCGCTGACGGGAACGCCTTCGTTTTCCATCACCCACTCGTGACGGCCCAGAGTGCTGTAGAGGCCCCAATGAATGAACATCCCGAACTTCGCTTCGTGCCACCACTTCATGCGGCGCGCGCGATCTTCAACTGTCGAAGTCGTGGGCGCCCCGCTGTCGGCAGGCTGCGTCTGTTGACCAAAAACCAGGTCTGACTTGGTCGCGGTCGCCAGCACGCCTGCCGCGGCGCCCATCAAACCGAGGTAGTCTCTTCGATTCATTCTGGTCTCCCTAAAAAGGCCTAAAAGTTTAGCCTGATGCCAAACTGGATCTGCCTTGGCGTCGTACCCTGAGCCAGGTTGCTGATTCTCCCGACGCTCGCATTGATAGTCGAGCCGCTCGAATTCAACGTCAGGTTTCCGTTTGCCGGAGTGTCCCAGTTCTGAATGTTAAAGATGTTGAATGCTTCCATTCGCAATTGCATCTTGAAACGTTCAGTGATGGGAATGCTCTTGAACATCGAGAAGTCAACATTGTAAACCGACGGCCCTCTGAAACCGTTGCGCGGCATATTTCCGAATTGGCCCGTATTGTTGGGCACCCCGAACGCGCACGGATTAAACCAACTGACAATGGTGCGCACCTGGTCGGCAGCGCGGCCACCCTGTGAAATTGTTTTTTGACAATTCGGATCGGGATTCGCAGCCACCGGCCCGGCCACAAACGGATCAGCGATTATGTTCGGGCGCAGATAGTTGTTCGGCGTGCTCAACCCCTGCAGCGACGCGCTGCCGCCGAGGTTGGCTAAATCACCGGTCACGATAATATTGTAAGGCGCTCCGCTGCGCGCCTGGGCAATGAAATTAGTTTGCCAATTGCCGAGTATCCATGCCCCCGGACCGCTCTTCAAGTACTTCTTGCCCTTTCCAAAAGGAAGTTCATACAGCGTCGCCCACGACAGAAAATGTGTTACGTCGTAAGACGACACGCCCCACGCCGTTTTTTGATCCCAGTAATTCTGAATGGTTGCGGCGCCGCCTGGTCCATTCTCGACGTTGAAGTAGCCGCTACCAGTGTCTTTCGATCTGCCCCAGGTGTAAGACACCAGCGTGCTGAAGCCGTTAGTAAACCGCCGCTGGAATTTTGTTTCGAGGGCCCTGTAGTTCGCGCGACCGGTCGACAAGGTGTAATTGACACCGGCGCCGACCCATGGCACCAGCCGAAACTGATCGACCTGGGCGGCGAAGGTCGCGCGGCAGGCCGCGTCGGCCGCCGCGCACGGATTTATCAGAGTCTGGCTGGCCGAGTTGGCCAGGCCTGAGTACGGCAGACGCCGACTTACGCTGCCCACATAGGCGACCGAGATCATGTTTGATTTGCTTAACTCGCGCTGGTACTCGACATGCCACTGATGCGAGTAAGGATCTTTGTAGTTGGGATCGTCGTTAAAACCACCAACTCCCCAAGGGGTATTCACCGGCAGCGGCGTGGCGAAGCCCTGTTGTTGAAATTGGATGATGTTGAAGGCGGTGCCATTGACGAAGCTCGCCGGAGCGTTCGCACCGGTGGGGCTCGCAAAAGCAGTCGCGTCAGGCCACACGGCCGCTTCGAGATCATTCTGGGCATACTGACTACGGGCCGGGAGCGGATCAAAGTAGAGTCCATATCCCGCGCGAATCACACTCTTTGAATTCAAGGACCAGGCAATGCCAACCCGAGGTCCGAAGTTGTCTTTAACCGGAGCCGGCGCGAAGAACGGCTTTCCCGCCAGAACGACGTTGTTGAAATGCGGATCGTTTTGAAAAGCATCCGGAATGCACGGCGCGGCCTTGGCCACACTGCAAAGCGACGGCATCGTCGTGGCCCCGATAATCCAACGTTTGTTTTGAATGTCGAAATTATTCCAAAGGCGCCCGTCTATGGTTTTTGGCTGGGTCAGATAGTCGTAGCGCAGACCCAACGTCAACACCACATTACGATTCACCCTCCACTCGTCCTGTGCGTAGCCGGACCACGATGCATACTTAAACTGGACCGGCCCACCGTGCAGGGTGGGCAGTTGAGCACTGAAACTGCTCGGAAAACCAAGGAGTGCTGAGGCGAGCGACAAACCCGTCGCCGCGGCAGTTGGATTGCCGCTCTGGCCGTTGGCGAAAGAATAAGTCTGGAAAGTATTTAGTTGAATGCGCTTGGCTTCGATGTACCAACCGCCGATCTTGAAATTGTGAGCGCCCCTGAGCCAGGTAATATTTGGCGTGACGCTCCAGTTCGGATTCTCGCGCAGCGCCGGGCCGCGGATACCAAAATTATTGTTGCCTCCGGCGGTCCAGTTTGCCAGCGCGACCAGCAGGCCGTTGTATTTATCAACGTCGACGAACCCCGCTTGCGTCAACGGATCGAGGCCTGCCTCGTGTTGATTCTGCTGGCTCGAGTCCACTCCCGGACGGCCTGCATATCCGGCCCGCACATCCAGAATCAGCCGCGCATTGAACATATGAGTCCAGCCACCGCCGTAGTTCCGGCCCTTGCCGCTGCCGCTGGTCGAGCCCTGCTCTCCCAAAGGATTAAAGACGGTGACATTCTGTTGCGTGAAGCGGAAGAAGATGTTGTCGCTATCGCGAAAGCGATGGTCAATTCTGAATTGCCACCCGTTCGAGTTGTTAATCGTCGGACGGCTTTGCGCAAAGTTATTCTGCGCGTCTCCGCTAAAGTTCGGCACCGGCGAGTAGGTCTGGAAAAACTTCTGCATCGGCGCAAAGATCAGCGCCTGCGGAATCTTGCGGCAGATACTTCCGGTCTGCGCCTGTTGCTTCTGTGCATTCACCGGCAGCGGATTGCCGGCCGCGTCACAGCGAAACGGATCGCGCACAAAGCTGGCGCCAACTTGTCTGGTTGAGTAAGGATTGAAAATGTCCTGGCCAAACGGAGTCCTGGAAAAATCTCCGGCGATCTCCGCGGGCGTCGGCACGTACGAGAGGGCCAGTCCGGGCTGACTGTAGCGCCAGCCATCGTAACTAGCTGAGAAGAACGTTCGGTTCTTGATAATTGGTCCGCTGACTACACCGCCAAACTGGTTCTGCCTGAAGGGCAGCGGTTTCTTTGGCACGCCGGTGCTGGTTCCGCAGCGGGCGGTCGTGCACACATCGAAACTATTGCGCGCGTCAAAGGCATCGTTGCGAACGTATTCAAATCCCGAACCGTGAAAGCTGTTGCCCCCGGACTTGGAAACCATGTTCATGACGCCACCCATGGCCCCGCCGAATTCAGCCTTGGCATCTTGTCCGACGACTTTGAACTCCTGTATGGCGTCGATGTTCGGAATCACGATGTAGGTCGGCCCACGAACATTGGTATTGATGATGCCGTCAAAGAAATACAGCTTCGAACGATTCTGTTGTCCGTGAAAAGAAGGATCGACAAACCCTGAACCGGGAATGCCGACGTTGCCCTCAACGCCGCCGATACTTCGGTTCTGAGAAGTAGATACTGGAGTCACGCCCGGCGTGAGTGTCAGCAGTTGAGTGAAATTCCGGCCGTTAAGCGGCAGATCTTCCACGGTTCTTTCGTTAATCACCGTGCCGAGTTCTGAGGAAGCAGATTGTACCAATTCCGAGCCGGCCGAAATCTCAACCACTTCAGACATTTCCCCAACCGAAAGCGAGACGTTTTGCGTTACGGTTTCGCTGACCCCCAGAGAGAACTGTTTTGTCAGAGTCTTTTTGAAACCCCTGGTTTCAACCATGAGCACATACGAAGCCGGCTTGAGGTTTACAAAAGTGAAGTTGCCATTCTGGCTGGTCGTGGTCTCAGTTTCAGTTTTGGTCGCTTGATTGATCAGTTTCACGATCGCGCCCGGGATTGCTGCCCCGTTTGGATCGCTAACCGTCCCGTTAACTTCGCCGGTGGCCGTTTGAGCGTGTAAAGCTGTTACCGCCATCAGACTAAAAAGCAATGCGGTGATTGCGGTTCTGACGGTTCTCATCTTCGTCCTCCTTCACGTCGCGACCACAGTGCAATCATCGATGTTCGCGCGAGCGGTTAACTCGGCGCAGATTTTCGACTCTCGCTCAGTGGAAAAACTCGTAATCATCCCGTCCCGTCGCACGGGGCGTCGTCAAAAATTAAGCCTAATCGAACCTTGCATGACGCGCGGAGTGCGCGCAGTGGTCGGAGTGCCAAAGGTGTTCCGCGTCATTTGGACCGTCGCCGAACAGATATTTCCGGCTGCCGTACAAGCACCGCCGCTCGGATTGTTCTGCACTAACCCGAACGTCAGCGTGCCGTCAATATCGTCAAAATTTGCGTGATTGAAGATATTGTAGATCTCCCAGCGCAACTGGAGTGCGCGCCGTTCTCCGATTCGGAAATTCTTGAAGACCGCGACGTCATTGTTGAAGATGGCTGGAATCCGGACTGGATTTCTCGGCATGCTTCCGATCTGTCCCAACCCTGTGGGATTAGTAAAACAACTTCGGTTAATGACGTATGCCAGGCCTGTAGCATCCGCACCACTAACCTTCTTTGTCGGATCGCAACTGATTACCGCGCGCGCGTTCACTTGGCCACCGGTGAAATCCGTAATCATCGTGCAGACGGTTGCCGAGGTTTGAATTGATCCTGGAGGACAGGCCTGTCCCGCAGTGACTGTCGCAGTTCCTGAAGTGTAGGTAACGCTGATGTTGTTCTTCGGACGTCCAGTGGCGTACGACGTGGTTCCGGAAATCTGCCAGTTGTTGAGCAGCCCTCGCACGAACTTGTTCCGTTTGTTGCTCACATTCGGAATGTCATAACTGTAATTGATCGTCAGAATATGCGTCTGATCAAAATCAGACGTCGCATAGTTGAAATCCTTGTAAGGTCTCGGATACGAAAGATCCGACGAGTCGTCGTTGGCATAGTCGAACGACTTCGAATAAGTGTAAGCGACACCGAACTGGAAGCCGGCGGTGTAACGACGGTTAGCTTGTATTTGGAGTGAATTGTAATTGGAGGTTCCACTCCAGGTGACGCGGTTGATGTCACCGTAACCGCGATAGGGTCGCAAGAAATCGTTGTTCTTGGCAGTGCTGGCAGTAAACGGATCCCGATTCTGCACATTGCATGGCACGTTGTATCTTGCCGAAATCGTGCAATCAACAAACCGCGCGGCATCAGGCACTGCATTGATGTTGCGTCGCTCTCCCAGGTGGCGGGCAAACGCTCCGACGTAACTTACTTCGAGTACCGTCTTGAACCCGATGTCGCGCTGAACGCCAAACGAAAGGTTGTAGGTAGTCGGTGTTTTCGAATGCACTTCGAGTGCGGAAAGCGCCACCGGATAGAGCGCAGCCGTGTCTACCAGACCGGTTAGCGTGTCGATATTGCCGTTGAAGATTTGAAAAGTTCGTTGCTGCGGCGGATTGCCTCCCAAACTGCTGGCGCCGCCGGTGCCACCGCCGACACGTGGCATGTGATAAACGCCGACCATCGCGCGCAAGACTGTCTTTCCATCACCGAAGAGGTCCCACGCAAAACCAACTCGTGGTTCAAAATCGACTGGTTTGGTTTCGCGATAGCCTCTCGGCGTCGTGGGATCGCTCGGCAAGGCGAGACCGTTCAAAGGATCACCTGAGCCGGGGATGATTGCCCGGACCAGATTGCGATTCAGCAGATTAGCGCCGGTGGGATTCGCAATCCGCGGATCGACAGCAAACTGATTGTTCGCCGTACAGGCCGTACCAAACGCCGGAATGCCGTTCGGCTGTCCAGCGCAGTACGGGACGTAGAGCAGCGGAGCTCTGGCCGGATTAAATTTTGCCGGATCGAAATTCGATCCCTGGTTGTCGAGTTGATACTGGCTGGTGTGCGCTTCGAACCGCATTCCGTAATTGAGCGTGAAACTGCGGGTGATCTTCCAGGAATCCTGCGCGTACCACTGCAAGAGCTTCATCTCGAGATTAGTAAACGGCCGTGAGAGTTGTTCGGTGTAGCTGTTGAAGTTACCCAGCAACGCGTTTGAATAAGCAAAACCCGTGTTCCCAGCTGCGGTGATAAAACCGTTCCCCGTGCCGGTCCCGAAATCCAGTTGGCCTGACCAGTTCCCACCGGGAGCCTCTCGATTGAACAAGCGCTCGAAATAAAGTCCCAGTTTGAAACTGTGATCGCCATGAGTGATCGCGACGTTGTCGGAGATGGCCGGTTTGATATAGTCCGCGCCGACCTCACCCCAACGATTTAGCCAACTGATATTCGCCGGGTTGCCGGCGACGCTGCTCCATCCGTTGGCCAGCGGCACCAGATTCAGTTTCGTATTGTTGTCGGGGAACAGTTGGGGCGCCGTATAGTTTAGCGCCGTCCTCGACAGGCCTTCCGCAAACCCCGTCGTCGGAATAAATCCTTCGGTGTCCTTACGAGAACCAATATTGAACTCATTAACGATGCTGGCGTTTATGACGTGAACCCAATTTACCGAGCCGGGCCAGCCATTGTCTTTGTATAAGTAGTGCGAGCGAATGCCCCAACGGTCCACGCCATTAGATCCGTTGGGCCAACCCGAGGTCGCGGTTCCCTCATTGTCCGATGTCCACCATTGAGCTTTGTAGTAGATGTCATCCTTACTCGTCGGTTTGAAATCGAAGCGAATCAGATAACTGCTCTTGGGTACGTCCACGCTGCGTTGAAAAGTGTAGCGTCCCGGATTGCTGGCGATCGGAGAGTTAGGTAGCGGGTAATACTTCAAAAGATTCTGCGCGCTCCTATTGATCCGCGCATCAGGAATGATGTTCCCCGGAAATTGCAGACCGGTCAGCGGATCCAGGACGACCGGCGCCGCGCCGCTCGAGTTCCGCGATTGTGAGAAGTTCCCAATCCGCTCCAGCGCCGTCGGCACAGTTACGAACACCGGATCCGTAGGCGTAATGGTGTGCGGCTTCTCCATGTTGAAGAAAAAGAACGCTTTGCCTTTGATCAGAGCAGATTTGCCTTCGCCGAACCGTGGCAACGGCATCGGGCCTCCGAAGTTAAATCCCCAGTAATTGAAACGATAAAGCGGCCGCGGCAGGCCGGCTTTGTTACTGAAAAAGTTGTTGGCATTCAGAGCTTCGTTTCGAATGAAGTAATAAGCCGTGCCTTGATAATTTGATCCGCCGCCCTTGGTCACGATGTTGATCATGGCGCCGCCGTTGTTGCCATACTCGGCGGCATAGTTATCGCGCAGCACCTTCACCTCAGAAATCGCATCGAGGCTGGTAGTCATGCTCAGCAGATTGCTGCCGCTCGGTTCGCTCGCATTCAATCCATCGACAGTTGCCACCGTGGAACGCGAGCGCTGGCCCGAGAACGTCGGCAGCGTTGTGCCAAATCCATTTCCCACCGCTTCGATGTCCGGAATGTTCGACGTCCCCGGCAACAGACGCAGGAGCGAGGTAACGTCGCGACCCTTGGTGGAAATCAGATTGATCTGATCCGACGTGAGCCGGGCCGTGAGGTCGCTACTTTCCTTCTCTACGACCTGGCCTTCACTGGTGATAGTCACCGTTTCAGTCAGCTGTCCAGTCTTGAGCGCAAGATCTCCCAAAGCCAGGGACTCGTTCGCGCTTAGGAATATTTTTGTGCGCAGCAGCTTTTCGAAGCCCTGGTGTTCAATCTTGATCGTGTAAACGCCGGGTTGGACGGAAGCGAAGCTGAACCTGCCGGCCTCGTTCGTCGGAGAATTTCGTTGGTCCTTTGTCTGGTCATTCGTCAGCGTGATGTCAGCAGCGGGCACCGCCGCGCCATTCTGGTCAGTCACCCTCCCCGAAATTGTGCCTGTGATCGTTTGTGCGTTAGCTGACCCGCCCAGAAATACCGCAGCCAGCAGCCCAATAATTATCGTGGGCCAAACACGTGATTTTTCGAACGGGAAGGTAGCGAGCACCGAGGCTCTGTGCTTCAAGCTGGACATGGCGATCTCCTTCTGTGGTGGCTTGGTGTCTAAACGCTGAGCGGCGTTTGGCAAACCATAGACTCGACTTCTGATTAACGCAGTCCGGATGGGTCTGCGCACTTCGCTCCCCCTGCAGGTTCGAAAAACTGATCGACGAAATAAGCCGAATTACCCAGGAAATATGTCTGCTTACCCAAACTGTGTTGGACGATTACGCCTACTTGGCAAGGTAGAATCATTGCTCGCCTGTTACCGGTAACGGATACTAGGTCGTTACCGCTAACGCTGTCAAGAACTTTTTTAGAAGACTTGCTGGTAGTGCGCTGACTGGCTGAGCGTCTCTTCAGCGCGTTTGAAAGCGCCGGCCGAATTGCTTTGCGGGTATGCTGACTGTGTAGGACTTACTGTTTTGCTTGATTGATAGCTTGATGAAATTGCCCTGACAAGACTCTTCTTCGTTGGCAATGTAGCCAGCCATCGTGTTGTCCTTGTCGGTCGTCCGAAGGTTTCGATGTAGTTGATAAATTGCTTGCAGTTCGGGATTACTCTTCAACGTGGCAAACGTGCCGCTCTCGGCGCCCTTCCTCGGACCATTGTCGATGATCGCGACTCGCGGCTTTATCGCGCGGGCGAGGGTGGGATTGTTACTGGAATCGACTCCATGATGATCGACCTGGAAAACGTCCACGGCCCCGACAATGTTTTTAGCGCATGCGAGTCGATCTTCAATGTTCCAGGTCAAATCGCCGCCGTCAAAGAATCTGAAGCGGCCAAACGTGAGCAAGATGCCGATGCTGTTGACGTTGTCGGTGGTGTCTTCGGCCTTCGGTTCGAAGCTCTCTCCGCACGGTCGAATCTGCGGCGTACTTGATTGCTCGCCGATGACCATGCCGCCGGCAGCGACGACGCGCACACTGAGCCGAGGTGAATTCTTCGGCAACCTCGCCAGTTTGATTTCATCGCCGGGCTTCAAAGTAACCGAACTACCACCAGTCGTCTGCTTATAGGCATCAATAAACTCTGCTGGCATGTCAGCGGCAAGCGTTGGCGGCAAACCGTGATCGTAAAAATTCTTAATCGGTATCAGTTTGGCGAGCGTCGCAACTCCCCCGACGTGATCGCGATGCCAATGAGTGACGACACAGTGATCGATCTGTTTGAGGCCTGCCACTTCCAGCGCCACTTTGGCAATTCGCCCCGCGTCACGTTCACCGGGGAAGCCTGTATCGATCAGCAACGATTGACCCGCAGGCGTCACGATCAGCGTCGCGGCTCCGCCCTCAACATCGATGAAATAGATGTCGAGAGTCTTCGGCGCCGCATGGAGGATCGTCTTAAATGAAACGATCAGGAGAATCGAAAGGCTCAACATCAAGCAGAGTTTCTTCATAAGAGAGGCCTTCATTCTAAGGAACAATCCTGGTCCAGGTGGCCAGATTGAATTGTTCGCCTGGCTTTAGCCAGTAGAACCATGATCCATCACGGCGCTGGTTGTCGTAAATAGCGACCCGACCGGCGCCGATCACTTCAAAGCGATTTCCGCGCACAACCAGTGCGGCATCTTCGTCGATTCCAATGCCCAGGATTTCCGGATGAGCATCCACGACGTTAATCAATTCGTTATCGCGCTTGGCTTGTGTCAGATGCGGATTGATCGCCACATTCTTGAGGAAGGCAAAGCCGCGCTCGTGTCCCGCCGCCATCAGCAAAGGCTTGTCGGGACGGCCACGAACCGTATACGAGCCTTGAATTATTGCTCCGGCTGAACTACCGAAGATCACTCCGCCTCGCGCAAGCAACGCCTTTAATTCCCTCTGAGTTCGAGTATCAAGATAAGCCGCGGCGTGTCGTCCGGCATTACCAGCGCTCAGAAAAACACCGGTCGCATTCCGCAGAGCTCTTACGAAATCTTCCGAGTCGGCCACCTTGCGATCGCGCGTGTGAATCACCGTAACGTGTTCAGTACCAAGCCATTTCTTTAAGTACGCTTCGTAGGCCAACCACTCGGGCCGGTCCCGCGGCCAGTCGGGATCCAGAATCGTTTTCTTTTCACCAAAGCGCAGCGAAGAAACGCCGGTTGGGATGACGACGATGCGCGCCGATGCTCCACCCGCTAGCGACATAAAGCGATCTCTTACAAGATCGGTAACGCCGCCGCCGTCAACGATCAGAATCCCTTTGGCCGGGCCGCTGGATCGCTGAGCCGAGGCCGCCACCACAAGAACGAGAGTCAGGCAGCCGGCAGTCGCGAAAAATCGTCTTCTAAAATTCATCGTCGAATCAAACCAAAACGGCAACCAATGATTGATTTTCCGGTTAGCTCAGGCAACCACAAACTAAAGTTTGTCGGACAAAAACGCGACGCACACGGGAACCGGAATTTCGACCGAATGACCGGTAGACGACAGTTTGCCCGACCTCGGATCGATAGCAAAACTCACGATGCTATCTGAATTCTGATTGGCGGCGAGTAGCCAACGACCTCCAGGCTCAATCGCAAAATTTCGCGGCACTTTTCCCTGCGTCAAAGTGTGGTCAACCAGACTCAACTTGCCGTTGGTCTGATCAATTGAATAGACGACGATGCTGTCATGTCCCCGGTTCGAGCCATAAAGGAATTTGCCGGAAGGCGCGACTTGCAGCTCAGCGCACGAACTCTTTCCGGTAAAGTCCGCGGGAAGTGTCGAGATGGTTTGCGTTTCCTTCAACTCTCCGCTCACCCGGTCATAAACGAGCGCCGACATTGTCGAAGCAATTTCGTTAATGACGTAAGCCCAACGCCCGTTGTGATGAAAAGTAAAATGGCGCGGGCCGGCGCCGGGCTTAGTTTGAAACCATGGCTTTTGGTTCGGAGTCAGCTTGCCGGTGCGTGAATCGAAACCATAGATCATAATTTTATCCAGACCAAGATCCGTCACAAAGACCCGTCGATTGTTCTGGTCGGTTACCACACAATGAGCGTGAGGGCTTGTCTGCCTCTTTGGATTAATGCTGGATCCGCGATGCTGAACAAAATCGACTGGGGCGCCCAGAGCTCCCTGGCGAATCGGCAGCACCTCGAAATTTCCGACGTCATAGTTAGCCACGAGCAGGAATTTTCCGGTCCCATCGAGTGATAAGTGGCAAGGACCGCTACCGCCCGATGGTTGCTGGTTGACGAGCTTCAAGGCTCCGGTTCGATCATCGATTCGGAATGCGCTGACAGCGCCGCTGGCTTTGCCCTCAAACTCTTTCACTTCATTGACCGCATACACGAAGCGCGTTTTGGGATCCACTGTGAGAAAAGATGGATTGGCGACGCCTTTTGCGACGTCAATTTGTTTCAGTTCACCGGAAGAAAGATCGAGCCGGCAAACATAGATACCTTCGCTGCGGCCGGTCGTATAAGTTCCAACATAAACGATTAGCTCGCGCCTTGCCGATTGCCATCCTTTAAGCGGAGATGAGAGTGCCAGCCCGCAGCCGGTCAACCCCGCAAGGCTTAAGAACTGTCGACGGGAAGAGTTGTAGTGTTTCATTTTTTCCAATCTTGCGCAGTGTCCAACAAACTTTCAGAAAACTGTGGTCAAGCATCTTGAGGCAGGATCAAGATCAAACCTCTTGAGAGCGCAAAGCGTCATCACTTGCTCGCGTAAATCTCTTCCTCGATTTGCGCAACTGCTCTGCCGGTTTCTCCGCTGACCGCGGGCTCACGATCATTCATCACTGCGTCGACAAAATCTCTAATCAGCGGCGCATGTAAATTGGCATCGGGCGAATGCGTTTCGACCCGCTCGCCCTGTTCGCCGGAAACTCTCATCGTTCCGTCGTTCAAACTGGACACGTGAATCGAACCGCGTGAGCCAAAGATTTCGAGCGTGTCCTGCGCCTCGCGAGCTGCGTGCGTGACTGAAAGCACTCCGCTGGTTCCACGCTCGAACTGAAACAGCGCGGTGGCCGTGTCTTCGACTTCGCGTCCGAAGGAGACGTTTGCGGTCATGGCTTTGACTTTCATGATCGGGCCGAGAATATTCGTGAGCACCTCGATCCGGTGACAACCGAAATCAAACATCGGTCCACCGCCGGATCGATCCTTTTCGAGCAACCAGTGCCGTGGGTGGTCTGTCTGTGGATTGAAATACTCAAAGGCATTTATCTGCGCCAGCACCGGCTGTCCGATTTCACCGGTGTGAATGATTTCCTTAATGCGTTCAATCACCGGATAGAAGTGCCGGTAGTAAGCGACGCCGAGCTTTACCTTGTTCGCGCGACAGGCCTGGATCATTCGATCGCATTCGCTCGTGTTCATCGCCAGAGGCTTTTCGCAGAGCACATGTTTTCCGGCTTCGGCGGCAGCAATCGTCTGTTCAGCGTGCAGGTGAACGGGTGTGGCAATGTACACGGCTTCGATTTCGTCATCGCAGACTAACTCGGGCCATGAGGCAAACCATTTTCGTGCGCCAAATTCTCTGGCAAACGATTCAGCCTGATCAGATCGGGCGCGGCTGACAGCGACGAGATCGCATTCATCCAAATCGCGAAGCGCCGGCGCGATTCTCTTCCGCGCGATGTCGCCACAACCAATCAGCCCCCAGCCGAGTTTCTTCATGAAGAGTCTCTTTCAGCTTCCCGGTGATAATCCACAGATTAGCCAGCGCGGCAGAGCCGCAACAAAATGCGTTTAAGCTCCGGAGGAGCAGAATCTTTATAGCTGCAATGATCAGAAAACAGTGCAAGCTCCGGAGGAGCGAAACACGACCC
>Ga0070703_10000148_pt1 | contig 36116 bp, 37 predicted proteins | sample KBSK5251metaG_FD_65453 | JGI IMG/M metagenome (GOLD analysis project Ga0070703, IMG submission 65453) | Corn, switchgrass and miscanthus rhizosphere microbial communities from Kellogg Biological Station, Michigan, USA - KBS K5-25-1 metaG | ecosystem: Host-associated > Plants > Roots >... | reverse complement strand
GGTAATGGGAGGCTCGTCGTCGATGAAAATATTTATGCCTTTGCCGGGTTCGCGTACCTCAGGTGTCATTGCTTTTTCCTCTCTTCCGAACTTGGAAGGCGTCCACTGCCTTTTTCGTTTATGTTGGGCTGGCTGGACCATGGGCCTCTACATATTGCGGACAATATATTGTGCCACAAGCGCGCCAGCATACAATACTTGCTCAAAAAATACTACTGCTAAAACGATTACGAAACTTGGAAACGAAGTGCGTTAAGCGGCCGCTGCCGCCGCGTTTCGTCGTTCCCGCGCGTTGCTCCAATGCATGAGCACGTTGAGAAACTAAAGCGAGTCCGGCAGCTGCCGCCCACGAAGGACTCTGAATGTCTTCGACCAATCCACCGAAACGATCTCGCTCCGGATAACCGACACGAACAGGCGCATCGAAAACCTGTTCCGCGATTTCAACCATGCCGTCGAGTAAGGCGCCGCCGCCGGTCAAAACAACTCCACTCGACAATTGCCGGTTCCATCCCGCATCCCTGATTTCGTCGGAGACGTGCATTAGCACTTCTTCCGCGCGCGGCTGCAGGATGTCGCAGAGAATTTGTCGCGACAATTGTCTCGGCGCGCGGCCTCCGACCGATGGAACTTCAACCATCTCGCCGCGTTCAGCGTCAGTCAACGTGGCGCTTGAAGCACAACCGACAGCGCGCTTAATTCTCTCCGCTTCAGGAATCGGTGTGCGCAGACCAAAAGCGATATCGTTGGTAAAGTGCGAACCGCCCAGGGGAAACACTGCCGTGTGTTGCACCGCGCCGCGTTGATAGACGCAAAGTCCCGTCGTCTCTGCGCCAATATCAACCAGAGCCGAGCCGTATTCCTTGTCGTCATCGGTGAGCGTTGCTTCAGCCGCGGCCAGCTGTTCGAGAATCATGTCGGCAACTATCAAACCGGCGCGATTTACTGCATTTATCGCGTTTTGCCGGGCAGTCACCGGGCTCGTGACGATATGAACTTTCACCGCCAGACGGGCTCCGGTCATGCCCACCGGATCGTTGATTCCGTCCTGATCGTCGACGATGAATTCCTGCGGCAGACGATCGACAATCTCGCGTCCGGCGGGCAACTGAATCGCGCAAGCCGAGTCGATCGCGCGACGCACGTCGTCCGGAGTTATTTCTCGATCCCGGCTCGCCACCGCGACAATTGCCTGCCCGTTGAAGCCCATGATGTGCGAACCGGCCAGATTGATCGTCACTTCTTCGGCCTGCATGCCGCTCATGCGTTCAGCTTCTTCAACTGCGCGCTTGATTGATTCAACCGCTGCATCCGGGTTTACGATCACGCCTTTGCGCAGGCCACGTGATTCGGATTCGCCGACGCCGAGGACTTCAAGCACTCCTTCCTCCGCGGGACCGCCTACGATGCAAGTCACCTTGCTCGTGCCAATGTCCAGGCCGATTGTGTGATTCGTGCGCTTTGCCATTCAGCTTCTTCTTTTTAGCGGCCAGCTCAACAAATTAACGAAAATGACCAGTCCCCGTCGTCGGTGAATCCCTCGGCGCTGCCGGCTTTCGATCATTCCTTTGCCGGTTGTCGTTCGCCGGAGTCTTTCCAGTCTGAGGGTTTCTTTCGCCAACGTTCGCGTTCGTGTTTGAAGAACTGGCTTGACTCGGAGTTTGCGTTGCTACGGCAGAGGAATCCGAGGCCATCTTGGTTCCTGAACTAAATCCGATGACGACTCGACCGGTTTGCAAATCAACATAGGTAATCGCAGAGCCGCGCGGCGTCTGTTTGTACACGTCGAGAGCATCGAGCGCGATCTTCAAACGCTGCCCGGAATCTTGCGATCCCAGTCTCACCTCGATCTGAGAATCCTTACCCGCCAGTTGCACGCGAATGTCGCGGATATCGACCAGCGTGACTTCGCTTACGCGCTCAGAGAGACCCAGGGCGTTCCATTCGCGCACCAGGTCGAGATACTTTTTCACGCGCTCGGCATTTTCCAGACGAGCTTCTTCCGTGCCTTCTTCATTCCAGCCGCGCACAAAGAACGCCGGCATTTGATCGTCTGGCTTCATCTCTCCGAGGGTGACACCTTCGTCATCCACCCAAACCAAATGGCCGCCCGCCGTGCGAACTATGGCGACAGGCACGCGTTCGGTGACGCGAACGCGCAAACGATCGGGCAGCACCCGACTAACAACGGCTCGGCGCACGCCGGGCAGACGCGACAACTCGCGGCTAATCGCGCTCAGGTCGGCCCGCCAAACTCCGGTGCGCGCGACGGCCCTTCTGGTCAGGCCCTCGATCTCTTCAGCGGAAGTGCGCGTCGTTCCAGACACATCGATTGTCCGAACTTGAAATAAGGCAGCAGAGGCTGCGACGCGATATCCGACGATCAGAGTAATCAGAACCAGTATGGCCAAAACGACTTTCAATGCCGCCGGGAAATAGCCAAACAGCGCGCGAGGCGAGAAGCTGCGGCCCGCAGGCGCCCCATTCCGGCGCGCCGGGCGTTGCACAAAACCTTTGGTTTGCGCGGCAGGGCGGCGAGCGCCGCGCGATGCAATGACTTGTTCTTTCATATTTGTAGCGCAGGCTGCCAGCCTGCGTGTTCACTGTCTTCACCAATCGCAAGCTGGCAGCTTGCGTTACTTGCTACTCCACAACTCGACTTCGTATTCCAAATCAATTCCGTGTTCGCGCTTTACCTTTTCGCGAATCTCTTCGGCGAGAGCCAAAGCATCGGACGCCTTCGCATCTTCGCCCTCGGTGACAATGAAATTTGCATGCTTGGGCGAAACAACCGCGCCGCCGCGACGAGTTCCCTTCATTCCCAGTTCGTCAATCATCTTGCCCGTGCCTACCGGACTGGCCGGCGCATTCTTGAAGAAACAACCTGCGGAGCGCGCGCCGTGCGGCTGCGTCGCCATGCGTTGGCTCTTCGCCTGTTCCATGCGCGTCGCGATCTCGTCTCGGTCGCCAAATTGCAGCGAGAGCGTCGCCCCCAAAAGCAGTTCGCCGTCGCGAAATGAAGTGTGGCGGTAATTCCACTGAACCTCACTTCCGGGGATCGCGTGCACCTTGCCGTCGCGGGCGACGCGAACCGTCTCTACCACTGTGCCGATCTCCTGACCGTAAGCGCCCGCGTTCATCCACAGCGCGCCACCCACGGTTCCGGGAATCCCATTCAAACCCTCAATCCCCGAAAGCCCCTGTCGCGCGGCATCGATACAGAGGCGCGGCAGCGAATATCCGGCGCTGACCGAAACTTTGTGGCCATCGAAAAGCGGAGCTGCTTTCAAATCTTTCAAGCTGACAATCACGTAGTGATGTTCACCATCATCAGCGAGCACGTTGCTGCCCGAACCTAAGGGCCGCCAGGCGATCCCGCGATCTTCCAACTGGTGAATCAACGCTGCTGCCTGCTCTTCCGTCCGCGGCGACAAAACCCAATCGATCGCTCCGCCGACGCGTAGACTGGTTAATTCTGCAAACCTGAGCCCTGCCTCAGCGCGCACGTCGAGTTCCGAGGCAATCGATTTGATTGCCGTGTCCCGAGCTGTTTTGCCCTGATTCTGTTGTTCTTCCAACTCGACCATTGTCCCTTGACTGGAGCGCAACCGTCCCGGTTGCTCCATCGCGTCCACTCGCCAGAAGCAAGCGAGGACGCTTGCGCTCCAGTCGTGTGGCACAGACTTCAGTCTGTGATTCCCCTCGACCGACACAGACTTAAGTCTGTGCCACCCCATCACTTCAGCAATCCCAACAACTTATCGCCAATGCGCGTAACTGTTCCCGCGCCGAGCGTGATTACCAAATCGCCTTCGCGAACGGTGTCGCGCAAAATTTCGGCCGAACCGTCGATATCACCGATGTACTCCGCACTCTTGTGGCCATAGCTCTTGATTCGATTCGTCAAGACTTCCGCGGTGATTCCCTCAATCGGAATTTCGCTGGCTGCGTAGATGTCGCTTACCAGCAAAACGTCGGCGTTATTGAAGGCGCTGGCAAATTCATCCATCAAATCCGCCGTGCGCGTGTAACGATGCGGCTGAAACAAGACGACGATGCGCCGGTTCGGGGCGCCAATTCGCGCCGCACTCAAAGTCGCCTTAATCTCTGTCGGATGATGGCCATAATCATCGACGACCGTGACGCCGTGCTCTTCGCCTTTGAATTGAAAGCGTCGCTCAGCGCCGCCGAATTCCGAGAGCGCGTGCGCAATCGTGTCGAACGGCACATCCAATTCCAGCGCGGCCGCGATTGCTCCCAGCGAGTTGTAGACATTGTGCTTGCCCGGAACGCGCAGCGTAACTTTACCCAGAACGTTGATTCCACTCAGAACCTGAAAAGTCGATCCGAAAGAATGATCGTATTGAATGTCGTGCGCTGAGATATCGGCCTGCGCACTCATTCCATAAGTGATACGGCGACGCGAAACTTTCGGAATCACCGCCTGCACATGCGGATCGTCGAGACAAAGGACCGCCGCGCCGTAAAACGGGACTTTGTTGACGAATTGGGCGAAACATTGACGCACGTCTTCCATGTCGTGGTAGTAGTCCATATGCTCGCGGTCGATGTTAGTCACGACGGCAATCATTGGATCCAACATCAGAAATGACCGATCGCTTTCGTCTGCTTCGACCACCATCAACTCACTCTTGCCCAGCCGAGCGTTGGCCCGATACGAACGCACGATGCCGCCGACTACAAACGTCGGATCGAGCCCGGCAATTCCCAGCACGGTCGCGACCATTGAAGTCGTCGTCGTTTTGCCGTGCGATCCCGCAACGGCGACGGTGTAGGGCTTCATGCGCATCAATTCGGCGAGCATTTCCGCGCGCGGAATTACCGGAATCGAGCGGCGGCGCGCTTCAATGATTTCCGGATTGTCATCGCGCACAGCGGTCGAGCGCACCACCACGTGGGCATCGCCGACGTTCGCGGCGTCGTGACCTTCGGTAACTTCGACTTTCAAGTCCTCCAGATGCGCAGTGACCTCTGACTTCTTTTGATCGGAACCAGAAACACGAAAGCCTAGGTTCGCCAGAACTTCAGCGATGCCTGACATGCCAATGCCTCCGATGCCGACAAAGTGAATGTGTTGAAATGGTCTGAACATCTCTTTACTTGAGATCTCAAATTTGAAATCTGAAATCTGAGATCTCAAATCTGGAATCTGGAATCTGGAATCTCAGATCTGAGATCTCAGATTCTTACCGCTCAATCCTTCCATCAATTCCACGGTCGCTGTCGCCGCATCCCGCCGCGCCAGCTTGCGACTGGCAATTTCCATTTCCGTAATTCTCTCCGGCTCATTCAACAGCGCCATAATCTCACTCGCCAGACGCTCGCCGCCTAGATCTTTCTGCAAGATCATTCGCGCCGCGCCGCCCTTTTCCAACGCTTCAGCGTTCTTCCGTTGATGATCGTCAGCCGCCAGCGGAAACGGAATCATGATAGCTGCTTTGCCGGCGGCAACTAATTCAGCGCTCGTCGTCGCGCCCGCCCGGCAAATAATCAAGTCGGCTTTCGCAAACTCACTCATCATGTCGTCGATGTAACGCTTCACCTCTACGCTTGCCTGCCAGCCTGCTGCTTCGTATCCACTCTGCACTTTATCGAATTCGCTTTCACCAGTCTGATGCGTCACGTGCAACACATCCTTGTCCGCTGCCAGATACGGCAACGCCCCGATCATCGCGTCATTGATCGCCCGCGCGCCTTGCGAACCGCCGAAGATGAGCAGATCAAAACGCTTCGCATCGCGTGGCTTCGGAGGAATTTCAAAGAACTCACTGCGGACCGGATTGCCGGTCAAAACCCCTTTGCCGCGAAAGTAAGGCAGCGCCTCCTGAAACGAAACAGTCGCCTTATCGACAAATCGCGCCAGTCTTCGATTAGTCCAACCAGGCAGCGCGTTCGAATCCATCACCAGCGTCGGCAAGCCCAGAATCCACGCGGCCAACAGAACCGGCCCGGAAACATAACCGCCGGCGCCAACGACAATGTCGGGACGAAACTCGCGAATCAGACGGCGCGCCGCAAAGATGCTTTTCGGCAGAACGAAGAGCCCGCGCAGCCTCGCCGCCATGCTGACATTCTTCAGTCCCGAGCTTTCAATGATCGATAATTCAAAACCGGCCTGAGGCACCAGACGGTTTTCCAAACCACGGGCCGTGCCCACAAACCTGACCAGCGAAGCTGGATCGCGGCGCATCACCTCGTTCGCCACCGCGATGCCGGGATAGATGTGACCGCCCGTGCCGCCGGCCGCAATCAATACGCGCATCGCTTATCCGTAGCGTGCGCGCGCCAGCGCCGCCGCCCGCCGACGAGGCTGCCGCTTCTTGCGCGCGCGCGGCGCTTCCTGCCATTCATCTTCATAGTCGCCATCGTCGTAATCTTCTCGCTTGCCGAGCGCCGCATATTGAGAAATGTTCAGAAGGATTCCCACGCCCGCGAGCGTCGGCACCAAAGACGATCCGCCGTACGAAATGAACGGCAGCGGAATTCCCTTCGTCGGCACCAGCGCCAGCACCACACTGATATTAAGAAGTGCCTGGGCGACAATGCCCACCACGATTCCGATTCCCAGCAACATGCCAAACGTATCAGGCGCGCGTAGAGCGGCCCGCATTCCGCGCCAAAGGAAAATCGCAAACACGGTCACGATGATCAGCGCGCCGACTAAACCCAACTCTTCACCTACGACCGCAAAAATAAAATCCGAATGCGCGAACGGCAGAAACAGAAGTTTCTGACGGCCTTGCGCGAAACCTAGACCGTGCGTGCCGCCCGAACCAACTGCGATTAGCGATTGCACCACCTGATAGCCGGTGCCCTGCGCGTCGGCCCACGGATCGATAAAAGCGGACAGACGCTTCATGCGGAACGGCGTGAAGATAAGCATCTTGCCGACGTACAGCAGGGCCGGCACAACCGCATAGACCAGGTGACGCGGACGCATGCCGGCAGTAAAACAGATCGTGAAACAGATGATTGCCAACATTAATGCCGTGCCGAGGTCGGGCTCTTTTGCAACCAGCCCGGCGACCACGCCGAGCACGAGGAAGCAAGGCAAAAATGTTCGCCAGAATGAAGCTTCATCCCCGCCTCGTCTTTCCAAAAATCGCGCCAGGAACAAAGCGAGCGAAAGCTTGGCGATTTCCGAAGGTTGCAGCGAAAAGCCCTTCAGCTTAATCCAACGCCGCGCCCCATTAACCGGCGAGAAGCCAAACACTGCAACCAACAAAAGCACCGTCACCAGCAACAGGCCATAAATAATCCAACGGCGATTTAACAGTTGATAATCGAAGCGCATCGCCACGAACATCACGACGAAACCGATCGAAGTCCACAAGGTCTGCTTCGCCACATAATGAAACTGGCTGTGGTTTTCCTGTTGCGCGATCACCGCAGACGCGCTGTAAACCATGACGACGCCAAACAGCGCGAGCCCCACGGTCGCCGAGAATAACCACTTGTCGATTTGCAGCTTTTGCGGCATTGCTTTTCGCAGTTTCGACTGGAGCGCAACCGTCCCGGTTGCTACTAAGTTAAAGAGTTTGAAACAGCAAGCGAGACGCTTGCGCTCCAGTAAAAACCACTCACTTCAACTTCGAAACTTCTTCCTTAAATACTCTTCCCCGGTGCTCGAAACTTTCGAACATGTCAAAGCTGGCGCAGGCCGGCGCCAGCAAAACGAGGTCGCCTGCACTGGCGGCGGCAAAACTCCTGACGACTGCATCGCGCATGTCGTTAGCGTGCTCGAACGGCGCTGCGTCTCCTATTTCTGACGCGATCGTCTTTGCGTCCTCGCCAATCAGAATCATTTTGCGCACGCCGGATTTGATTAACTCAACCAGCGGCGAGTAGGGAGCCTGCTTCCCCTTACCGCCCAGGATCAACACGACTTTTCCCGCGTCATCAGCGAAAGCTTCCAGGGCTTTCATCGTGGCATCGACGCTGGTGGCTTTCGAGTCGTTCACAAAACGCACGCCGTTAATTTCGGCAACTTCTTCGAGCCGGTGTTCTACCGGTCGAAAACGACGCACTGTTTCCCGCAAAGACTCGGGCGACGCTCCGCAAGCCAACCCAGCGGCCATCGCCGCGAGAACGTTTTCGACATTGTGCGTTCCGCGCAACTGCATTTCGTCACGCGACATTAAAACGCGCTCACCATCTTTGGTGCGCGAAACCAACTCGCGGCCACGCAGAAACAATCCTTCAGCTAATTCACTTTTCACGCTAAAAGGCACGACGTGCGCTCGCAAACCCTTCGCCCAGGACGAAACAATTTCATCGTCCGCATTGAGAATCGCCGCATCGCCCCCAGTCTGATTAAGAAAGATTCTGTGCTTGGCGGCTGCGTAATCCATCAAAGTCTCGTAACGATCCATATGATTGGGCGTCACATTCAGCACCGCGGCGACGGTCGGATGAAAATCGACAATCGTTTCGAGTTGAAAGCTCGAAAGCTCGACTACATTCCATCCGTCGTCGCTGGAAGAATCGATCATAGAGATCAAGGCCGTGCCGATATTGCCGCCCACCTGAACTTTCAATCCCGCGTCTTTCAACATTTCCCCAATCAGCGAAGTGGTCGTGGTCTTTCCATTCGTACCGGTAATCGCCACGATGCGACCGCGCAAAAAACGCGAAGCCAGTTCAATCTCGCCGATGACTTCCGCGCCGCGTCGATCCGCGTAGCGAATCGGAATCGCCCTGGTCGGTACGCCCGGACTTATCACTACCAGATCGACTTGATCCAGCAGCCAGGACGGCGGATCACCTTCAACCAACCCAACGCCCTCAGTCTTCAATGCCAGCGCAGCCGGCGACCATTCGCTCAAAGCCTTGCGATCATTCAAGGCTACAGTTGCGCCGCGCTGCGCCAGGAATCTCGCGCTCGCAATCCCGCTGCGCGCCGCGCCGATGACCAGAGCTTTCCTGCCGGCGATCTTCATCGATTAGCCACAGAGGCGCCGGCGCGCGATCAGGATTAGCCACAGATTTACGCGGGTACTCACAGATCCAATCTTGGTTTTTCTCATCCGCGTAACTCCGTGTTCATCTGTGGCCATTTTTCTGTGTCTAAATCTAACGCAGCTTCAAAGTCGAAAGACTCAACAGCGCAAACAGGATCGCCAGAATCACGAATCGAAAAACTATCTTCGATTCTTTCCAACCGACCATTTCAAAATGATGGTGCAGCGGCGTCATCTTAAAGACGCGTCGCCCCACCCCGCTGGTGCGCTTTGTCATTTTGAAGACGCTGACTTGCAGCATCACCGACAAAGCCTCCAAAACAAACACGCCGCCGACCATCACCAGCATCACTTCGTTCTTCGTCAGCACCGCAATCGTGCCGACCGCCCCGCCGATGGCCAGGCTGCCGACGTCGCCCATAAATACTTCAGCGGGCGGCGCATTGAACCAGAGAAACCCCAGACTGGCGCCCGCCATGGCGCCACAAAAAACCGACAATTCAGCAGCTTCGGGACGATGCGTCAGGTCCAGATATCCGGCCCAGCGCGCATCGCTGCTCAAATAAGTGAACGCGGTCAGCGCCGTCATCGCGATGAACGTAATACTGATTGCCAAACCGTCCAGACCGTCCGTTAAGTTCACCGCGTTGGTGGCCCCGAGAAGCACAACGATGATTAGCACCAGGTAAAGATACGGACCGATGACGCTGATGCCGTTTGGATCGGCCGTGCTCTTGAAAAACGGAATGCTCACGTTCCAAGAGTATTTTGTCTGAAAGTATTTCGTCGCGATAAAGAGCGCGAGCCAGACTCCAAGCGCAACAACCAGCTGAAGAATCAGTTTCTGACGACCAGTCAGACCGAGACTGCGGCGCTTCACCAACTTGATGTAATCGTCGGCAAAGCCCACCGCGCCAAAGCCGAGCGTGGCCAGAATCGTAATCCAAATGTAAAGTCCCGAGAGTCTGGCCCACATCAGCGTCGAAATGATCACCGAAGCAATAATCAGCAATCCGCCCATGGTCGGCGTATGTTGCTTGGCGATGTGAGCCTGCGGGCCTTCTTCGCGAATTTGCTGTCCGATGTCCCATTTCTTCAAACGGTCGATCACTTTGCTCCCAAACAGGAGCGAGATCAGCATCGCCGTGACTGATGCATAAGCGGTGCGAAAAGTGACGTACTGAAAAACATTCAGAGCCTTTACGAGATACCAATCCTGATCTTTGAAGTGGCCGTAGATCAGTTCGTAAAGTAAGTAATAGATCATCTATCGGTGGCACAGACTTCAGTCTGTGAATATGTCCGCCAGCAAGAATCACAGACTGGAGTCTGTGCCACTGCGTTTACTGCTTATCCTCGCCCGCCTGCGGAAACCTTTGCTTCAAAGCGGCCACGACCTTGTCGGTTTCAACGCTGCGTGAGCCTTTGACCAGAATCAAATCGCCCTCGCGAACCTCATTCACGATCGCGGCTGCGGCCTCTTCTGAACTTTCAAAAAATCGAGTGGCAGTCAGCCCTCGATCGCGCGCGCCGGCAATTATGTCCTGAGCGAAACCGCGCACGCCCCACAGTACCTCGATCCCCAGCTCCGCGATCTTGTGGCCAGCCTCACGATGCATCTGTGGTGAGTCCGGTCCCAGCTCGAGCATCTCGCCGGCAATCACGATTCGCCGCCGCACTCTGCTCCGGGCTTCGGCCAAAGTTCGCACCATGCTCAAAAGCGATCGCGGATTCGAATTGTACGAGTCGTCAACAACCGTGAATCCTCCGGCGAAATCCAAAACTTCACCGCGCATCTTCGGCGGTTTAGCAGTTTTCAAAGCAGCCGCGATCAATTCCGGCTTAACCTTCAGCGCAGTGGCCACCGCCGCAGCCGCCAGCGCGTTCATGAGGTTGTGGCCGCCAGTCATCGGCAGTTCCGCGGCCGCCTGACCCAACGGCGTGCGCAATTGAAATCTAATTGAGCCAAACCGCGACGTGTCTATTTCTTTCGCGGTCACGTCGGCGGCGTTCTGCACACCAAAAGTAAGCACTGGCCGGTTCGTTTTAGACTTCATTTTCATCACAAGTTCATCATCAGCGTTCAGCACCGCGACGCCTTCAGGCTTCAGGCCTTCGATCAACTCGGCTTTCATCGCAGCCACAGTCTCGATCGTGCCGAGATGCTCCAGGTGCACCGGCGCCACCATTAATTCCACCCCGACGTCAGGTGGCGTGATCTGGACGAGGCGCCGAATCTCGTGCGTGGGCGAGGACATTCCCATTTCGAGCACGGCCAGGTCGTAATCGTCGGGCCGCCGGCCGCGACTGACCATTTGCAGAACCGACAGAGGCAAGCCGAGACCGTTGTTATAATTACGCTCGCTCTTAAGAACGCGATGACCAGTTACCGATAAGACATGCGCCGTCAGTTCTTTGGTAGTTGTCTTGCCGGCGCTGCCGGTAATGCCGATTACGGGTCGACCCCATTGCTCGTAAACCTTTCGCGCCAACGTCTGCAGCGCCGCAATCACATCGTCAACGATCAGCAGGCGATCATTTAACGGTTGCATATCCTCGCTGCCTTCGACGCGTTGCCGCCGGGCAACTGCGGCGATGGCGCCTTTCGTAAACGCGCCTGGAATAAATCCATGGCCGTCAACGAAGGCGCCATTGAAACCCGCGCGCTCGTAGTCAGGCTGAGACAAGGCGAAGAAGATTTCGCCCTCGCTAACTGTTCGCGAATCGATCGAGAAATCAACTATTTCTTTGTCAAACAACTCGGGGCGTAGACCGTCGGTCGTGGCGCCCATTAAGCTCGCTGCGGTTCTAATATCCACGTCTCGGTACGCACGCCGCCGGCGTGCTTTCAATGTCGAGCACGCCAGAGGCGCGCGCACCTAGTTCCGCCGGTTGAAATCAACTCGGACCGTCTGCCCGGAATCAATCTCAGTGCCCGCCGCCGGATTCTGTTGGGTCGCCAATCCTTCGCCACGCGCTTCGAGTCGCAACCCAAGCTGAGCGCACATGCGCGCCACGTCACGAACACTTTGGCCGCGCAGGTCAGGCATGACGGCGCCGTGTTTGGTCGCCACCGCAAACACCACTTCGTTTCGTCGACCGTTGAAGCTTTGCGCGGCAACAACTTTCGGCAGCGTCGCCTCACGCTGCTCGAGACTTGCCTGGTCGGCTTTCAATTGCTGGGGCGACGGTTTCGACGTCTGGGCAATCTGCGCCGGCGGCAATTTTGTTTCCGTGTCCGGCGTAACATTTAGATCGGGAAGAATCTGTTCGGCGATTTCACGAAACACCGGAGCAGCCACGTCGCCGCCGTGATATGCACCGAGCGGTTCGTCAATCACCACGATGATTACGACCGAAGGGTTACTCACCGGCGCGAAACCAACAAACGACCCAATGAACTTTGTGGCGGAATACGCTCGCGTCCTTGGATCAATCTTTTGGGCCGTGCCGGTCTTGCCGGCCGCCGTGTATCCGTCCAGTTGCGCCTTCTTCGCAGTTCCGCGCAGGGTAACGCCTTCCAGCATATTTCGCAGGGCCGCGGTCGTCTCTGCTCTCAAGACTGTTCGACTCTCGGTCTTTGCCTGGTACGTTACCGTGCCGTCGGGCCCGCGCAACTCACGCACAACGTGCGGCTTTACCCATGAGCCGTTGTTCGCCAGCACGCAATAAGCCGAAGCCATCTGTAAAGGCGTGACCCCAATTTCTTGACCCATTGCCAGCGATCCGATCGAAGACGGCTGCCAGCGAGCCAGCGTGCGCAGGATGCCGGGCGATTCTCCCGCCAGATCGATCCCGGTGCGCGATCCAAATCCGAGCTTCTTCATGTAGTCGTACATTGCTTCGTCGCCGACTAACAATCCGAGTTTGATGGCGCCGACGTTGCTGGATTGCGCCAGCGCATCCGAAATCGTCAGGATCCCAAACGGCTTATGATCGTGAATCAACCTGCCGGCGACGGTTATTTGCCCCATCTGACAATCGATCTTGTCTTCAGGCTTGACCAGTCCTTTTTCAATTGCCGCCGAGTAAGCCACGACTTTGAAAGTCGATCCCGGCTCGTAAATATTTTGAAGCGCGCCGTTGGCGCGCGCTTCAGGTGAATTGGCGGTTGGTTGATTCGGGTCGAAGGTCGGGGCGTTCGCCATCGCCAGAATCTCGCCGGTGCGAGGGTCCATGACGATTGCAGTTCCGGACTTTGCCTGGGTCCGCTCAACCGCTTCGCTTAGCGCCTTCTCAGTACGATATTGAATTACCTGATCGATGGTTAGAACGACGGTCTGGCCGGGATGCGGTTGAACTTCATAACTTTCGAATGGCCGGCGGTCGCGGTCCACTTCCAAAAAGACTTTACCGGCCTCGCCGCGAATCTTTTCGTTGTAGGATTGCTCGACGCCGCTCAGTCCAATCTCGTCGGTGCCGACAAAACCGAGGACGTGCGCGGCCAGAGTGTCATTCGGGTAGTATCGCTTCGGTTCGCGGCGCGAATAAACACCTGCCAGTTCCAACGCGTCGAGCTTGTTTGCCTTCTCCATTTCCACGCGCCGAACGATCCAGGCAAATTTCTTGTTCGATGCCTGAGCTTCATTCAATCTTCGCGTGAGCTCGACGCGATCCTGACCGGTGATCGAGGAGATCCGCACGGCTGTCGCTTCGACATTCTTGATTTCGCTGGGATCGGCGTAGAACGATTCGGTATCGAGACTGCGCGCCAGCTCACGACCCTGCCGGTCGAGAACCTGGCCACGAGTAGCAGCCGTTTCTATCGAACTTAGTTGTTGATTTCTGGCGCGGGAAGCCAGTTGATCATGCTGGTGGATTTGCAGCTGAACCAGTCGCGCGCCAATCGCAAACATCCAGATCAATAAGAAAATCGCCACGCATACAGCGCGCCGATGCGAGATCCCGGTTCGCGGCACTTCGATGGCAGTAGCACGACGGGGCATTAAACTCTCCAGACACTTCGGTCACGTGGTCGATCCGTCTATCGAACCCTGACTTCTTGTTTCGATTTTTGCTTGACGGCAACTTTTGCCGGCGTCTTCGTCTCGGCCACCAGCTTCGTCTCGGTCGCCGGTTTAAGGTTGGCTGCGTCGCTACGCTGCTTTAACGGATCAATTTGCGCCGGCTGCATCGGCTGCATCCCCAATTTTCGAGCGGCTAGTTCCAAACGCGCCGGACTGGCGGCAGCTTCGCGATCGAGAGTCAAACGGCGCTGATCTTCACGAGCGGCGTTCAGCGCATTGCGCAATTTTTCCGTTTCATAGCCGAGCTTGAGAGCGGCGAAATGCCGCCCGCCGGCATAAATAAATCCGCTCGCCAGTAAGAGCCCGCACAAAAGCAACAAAGCCAGACGAGTCAGCGCCCGCGGATCACGCTCGCGCCTTAGTATTGTGTTTCTTTGTTTGGAAGGAACTCGGCGAATCATTTTTCGACTCTCGAATTTTTGCTCTCAGATCTGAAATCTCAAATCTCAGATCTGAAATCCCAGATCACATTAAGAGTTTTCTAGCGACTCTCAACTTTGCGCTGCGAGCTCGGGGGTTCTCTTCAATCTCTTCGTCAGTTGCAACAATCGGCCGCCGGGTCAGAATCTCCACCAAACTCGCCTTCCCACAAATGCATTGGGGCAAGCGCGGCGGACACTGGCAGCGACCGGAAAGCTTTAAAAGCGTCCGCTTGACGATTCGATCTTCAAGCGAATGAAAACTGATGACTGCAAGACGCCCGTCGGGTTCTAAGTGGTCAACCGCCTGAGCGAGAAAGCTATCGAGGTCTTCAAGCTCGCCGTTGACCGCGATCCGCAACGCTTGAAACGTGCGAGTGGCGGGATGGATCCTCCGTTTTTTATCCGGTCCGACGGCGCGTTCAACTAAGCTTGCGAGGTCGCGCGTCGTGCGAATTTCTTGGCCGCTTTCCCTGCGCTCGACAATCCACCGAGCGATGCGGCGGGCGCGGCGCTCTTCACCGTACTCGAAGATGATCCGCGCTAAGTCTACTTCCGAGAGACGACCGAGAAGCTGTGCGGCGGTTTCGCCGCTGGAGACATCCATGCGCATGTCCAGCGGCGCGTCGTGCCGAAAACTGAACCCCCGCAAAGGCGAGTCCAACTGCAACGACGAAACACCGAGATCGGCAAGAACACCGCGCGCCTGCCTGACTTCCGCTGTCGCGAGGACCCGCGTAAGTTCACGAAAGTCAGCATGCACTAAACGAAAGCGCGAGCCGTAATGCGCTAATCGCTCTCTCGCCAAATCGAGAGCTTCTTCGTCACGATCGAGTCCCAACACTTGCGCGTCGGAAGATGCTTGCAGAATTGCTTCGCTATGCCCGCCCAGGCCTACCGTGCAATCGACAAACAATCCGCCGCGCTTTGCCGCGAGCAACTCGATCGTCTCTCGAAGTAGCACGGGGCGATGGCCTTTTTGACTAGTAGGCCCCTGCCCCCCAAAGGCCATTGCCATCACCATCGCCCCGTGATCTCGTTCAAAGAACAAACCAGCGGCACAGACTTTAGTCTGTGAACCAGCTTTTGAATTTCAAACATCAACACAGACTGAAGTCTGTGCCACATCATTTTTATATCCCGAGCCGGGCAATCGCCGCTTCGTCTTCTTCCGTGTAGGGATCCGAGAGCAGGCGCTGCTGGAACTTGTCCAGCTCCCAAACTTCGAGGTACGACAAGTAACCGAGCACGGCGACATCACCGATAACCGCTGCGCTCTTTCTCAGCAGCGGGTGAATCAGGACCCGCCCCTGAGTGTCCATCGCCGACTGCTGTCCGTAGTAGTTCGTTCTGTCAAGGAACTTGCGCCGGGCCGGATCCATCGAGGGCAAGAGAGACAGCCTCTGTTCGATGGCTTCCCATTCCGGCATCGGATAAATGCGCACGCATTCACCCGTCAAACTGGTCAAATAAAGCGCCGAGCCGTACTTCTCTTCAACGTAACGTCGAAAAAGGGTCGGCACTTTCAACCGGCCCTTGGAATCTATTCGTGCAGTGTAATTACCTCGTAGCACTGAGACTGATTCCGAAGTTGAGTAGGGACGCCTCTGCCTTTTGCGCTGGTTCCGAGTTTGGTTCGTGTCGTTGAGGCCACCTTACTCCACTTCACTCCACCGGCGCATAGTACGCCGGTAAAACGGGGCTGTCAATAGTTTTTGTGGATTTTTTTCGGGAGGAGAACGTGGTGACGGCTTGCCGCAGAGGTGTCACTGCGCTGTGCCCGGTGGGATCGCACGCGCATCGAGAGTGTCGAGGATTACTGATACGTCACTGACAATCTGACGCCCCATACTATCGCGGACTGTTTGCTCGTTAGATGTTCCCGGCCACACTCGAAGAACGGTTCCGTCGCTATCAATCAACAGGTGCGCCGGGGTAATCATTTTGGATAATTCTTCCCGCGGCGGGGCAGCGTCCTTTGACCATTGAAAGGCGGGTGCGCCAATTTTGAGTGTGTCACAGTACTTGTAAAAGTCAGAATCAGTCCCAGGGGATGCAAAGGACACAAGATAATATCGTACATTCCTTAGAGCTATCTGACCTTGGACGTACTGCATTTGATCTCTCGCAGTTTTGCAGAACCCGCATGACGGACTGACGTTTGCAATCATAACCGGGCGCTGCTCAATTGTTTTTTCAAGCGTGGACCCATTTCGCTCTAACAAATTCGCCAAATTTATTCTCGCTCCGACCTCTGGCCCCCGCCAGACATTGTCTTTATTCCGCAAACCGGTGAAGTCATAACCTTCTAACACATAAGAACTGGCGAGTGTTTTCTGTTTTCGTGAGGCGACGGTTTCCCACAAACCTACCGCTGTCGCCGCGATGGCAGCTCCAACGATCAGGCCAAAGAGGAATCTCGATTTCGGCGGATCAATGATCGACATTTGGTTTCGTCGCGGGCGGCAGCGGCTTATCCCGGGCCGCTCGCTTGATTTCTTCACGGCGCTCCAAGGCAGCTTTTAATAATCCGAGCCGCAGCTGACTTCTCATAACGGGCGCCTGGATACCTGACAAGGCCTGTCTGGTTCCCAGATCATCAATTTCAAGGAAAGCAGCCGTCATTTCGATTGGCGCTAATCCCGGTCTCGCATCACCTCGGGAGGTGTCACTAGAATCACCGCCCTTTAATGGCTCAATACGATTAAGTGACTTTACCGCCTCTCGCAAGACGTTAATTGACTCTGTGGGCTGGAGCTTCACGTACTGTCGCGCTATTTCAAGATAGCGGCCAGCCTTTGCTGAGTTTGACAGATCCGTTTTGGCCAGACCCTGGCGGGCTTCGTCAAAGATTCTGAAGGCTAATTCTCGATCACCATCCGCAGCGACTTGATTGGCAAGATAAATCTGCGCCAGGGGACGCAAATCTGCCGGCGTATCGTCAATGACCTTTTGCATCATTGCATTGTTTTGCCGCTTGAAGTGGGCATAGGCCGCCGCCGACGCGTACTCCCAGCGCCAATTTTTCCATGCTCTGCCGAACTGCTCGCGTTCGTCGCTGCTCATCCCATCAAGAATCGCAATTGCCTTGTCATATTCCTTGTCGTGCACGGACAGCTGAATCGCGCGCGCCAGATAATGCAAGCGGAGATCGGTGCTCTTCGCCTCTTTAGCTGCGTTGAGCAGGTCGTCCACCGACTCAAGCCCTTGCTCATTTGTGGTTTCGTCAACGCGCTGGCGCGATCGCTCATCGAGCTGTGGCCGGCATTTGCCGGCAGCTGTCTGCACGATACCAACGTCCTGCGGGAGCAGGCGGTTGAAATAAGGGATCAACTGAGCTGCGGTGTAAGCTAATTCACAATCAGCGGTATTACCGCCGGAGGAAGTTAGCGAATGTTGCAGCCCATTGGCTATAGTCCCGAGCAAAGCTGCGCGCAAATCGTCTGGCGGCTGAGGAGCCTTAAGATAGGGATCTAAGGTCCCGGGGAAAGCGACTGAAGTCAGAATGGCAAGCAACTTCGCGTCGTATTCAGCTTGCGCCGCCGCCAGCGTCTGATTAAAGAGAGCGTCGGCCAGCTTGCTCTCCCTTGATCTCAACTTATGCATTAAAACGGCAAGTAAACTAGTGCGACCCGCGCGGAGCGATGTGTAGCCGAGCTGCGCTGCCGCCGCCGGGTCGGTCTCCAGAATCATTAACGCCGTGTTCACCAGTGCTTCGGCATTGCCATTCCGTTCATCATTAGAGGCTTTAGTTGACTCAGAGACGAGGAGTTCGGTCAGGCGACTGCTCAACTTTCTATCAAGCGGAACCGTTATCGTCAGGAGCGCTCGCGCGACGCTTATTCTCCGTCGGCGAAGGTCGGGGGTTTCCTCTTCAGAGGTGGACTCCACGGTCTCCACGGCTTTTTGCAGCCAGGCGCGGGCTCTTGATCGATCATTTGTCCACCAGATCTGTCCGAGTCGGCCCCATAATAAGGCCCGATCCAGCGTTTCGAGCGCGATCGCGTCAGACATTAATTCATCAGTCAGGGCCTGCGCTCTGACCAGCCAGGGATCCGGTGGCGCCTTGTTTAGTTGAGGTGAGGCCGCAGTGCAAAGAAGAAGGATTAACAGACCGGAGCCCAGAGTACGCGGAGTATATTTCATCTGACCTTCTTGATCAGAACTCGTACGCTGGCATTTTAGCCGCGTTGAAGAACTGGTCGCAGGCTGATTCGTCGGACCATGCCGATAGCGTCAGCAACGAGAATGCACCATCTATCTCTCTGAACGTTGCTGCGGCTGGTTAAGTAGCCGGTTGGTGACCGCCCGCAAGTTCGTTAAACGACAAACTGCTGACTACAATCGGCCGGGACTTTAGACCAGCTCAAAAAAATCTTAGAGTTACGTGCAGGCGCTGTCTTTGCAACCAGTTCCCTGATGTGCACAGGTCGGATGACAACCACCAGCATCACAGTTGCTGTAACAACCGGAATATGAGCAACCGCCACCGCTGCTTTCAGGGCATGTCTTGGTTTCGATCTCCATGTCTTGCGCCTGTGCAGTGTTCACCAAGACACTGAATTTGTTGGATACTCCGATGGTAATAACCGTCAGCAGCGCCATGAGGGACGCCAAGTAGGCTACACGTTCAGCGATCTTTTTCACTTTGAGGTGACTCCTTCGTGGGTTAAACCAACATCCTCAGATTGGTTTCAGGTTTTTAGGGTCAGGTCGAGGGCGGCTGGATATTATGTCGAGAACCAGATTCTGTCAACACAAATAAAAGCCCTGCATCTAAAAGACTTCTTTCGAAAAGCATGATTTCCGGCTGGCGGATCATTCAGCGGCTCGGCTCAACGCGATCTCTGAGGAATAGGCCATGAAAGTAGACCGACACCGCATCGCTTCAGAACCCGCGCGAGCTGCACATCGCACAATGATCGCAGGGCTTGCCGCTGGGATCGACTGAGCACTGCTTTTCGTTCTCAAAAAACTCGACGAGTTCTGAGACGGTGGCCTCTTCGACGCCGAACCTTTCCTGGCTCGGATGAGAAGCAATCTGCGGATCCGGCACGAAGTCTTCGTTCGCGCGCGCAAAAGGAGCCAGCCACGGCGACTGCGCAGCCTGAGAGACAAAGGTTGTTGGACGATTGGAGCTTTGTGTTTGGGGTTGTTTTTGAGGACTAATTGACGGACGCGTGGGCGGAGGCGGCGACGCAGAAATAAAATTGATCACACGCGCGCGCGGTCCAGCCGAACGCTCAGATCCATTGCCTGACGTGGGTTCTGTGCGTTCACGCGCGGTTGCCTCACCGGCAAGTCGCCGCGCGACGCGTTCCGCTATCAGCCGTGCCTGATCTTGATTACTGCTCACGTTTTAGGCCTTTAAGTTCAGAGTTCAATCTTTAGATTGTCATTCGCGCCGCAAGCTAAAGCTTGAACTCTGAACGCGAACCATCGCGTTACGGCGCTTCGTTCTCCAGAAGATCGATGCGATCGACGACGCCGACGATGGCTGAATCGATTGCCGCTCCGGCTTTTCCGGTCGCCGCCGTCGAAGCGCTCCAGCCTTCCTGGACGATCAGGACCGTGTCGCCAACACCGGCATCAACTGAATCGAGCGCGAGAATGGTGTTCCCGCCGGGATCGCCTTCCGGAGTTATCTGCTCGCACAACATCACGCGGGCATTTTCGTAGCGATAATTCTTTTGGGTGGCGACGACGTTGCCTAAGACTTTGGCTAAGATCATTACAAAAACCGTCAGTGGTTAGTTGTCAGTTGAAGTCGCGGTTGCCATAAACAACTGACCACTGACTACTGACGACTGACATGCTGGTCAGAATCAACAATTCCAACAATAGTACAATCCGTCGGTGTATCTTCGCGTTTGAAAGGAAAGCTCGCTTCCTTTCCCCGGCACCAGAAAACCAATTCGCCTACGCCGGCGCCTGCCGCATCGACAGCGACCAGAGGCTTTCCCTGCGGCTCTAAATCTTTATTGAGCGACTGAACGATGAGCAGTTTGCGGTGATGAAGCGATTCGTTCTTCACCGTGGCGACAACCGTTCCGATTACGCGTGCCAGCTGCATTTCATTTTTCAGGGGCCATGATATCCACCGTATCGATTACGCCGACGACTGCGGCGTCGACCGGCGCGTCTTTCATGTTCTGGGCCAGACGGGCGCTCGATCCGGCAACCACCAGGACGCGTTCATGAAAGCCGGCGCCGACGGTATCCACGGCAACGACATAGCCGCTCGTGTCCGAGCCATCGAGATTGATGGGCCTGACAATGAGCAGCTTTTTTCCTTCCAGCCGCGCATCTTTCTGTGAAGCCACGACTGTGCCCACGATGCGAGCGATGATCATGCGCGGGCCTGTGCAGTGATTGGCATCGCTTCATCAACGCTGCCATGCGGACGCGGAATCACATGCACGCTGACCAGTTCACCGACTCGTCGGGCCGCCGCCGCGCCGGCGTCGGTGGCCGCTTTCACTGCCGCGACATCGCCGCGCACGATTGCCGTGACGAATCCGGCGCCAATCTTTTCGTAACCAATCAAAGTAACATTCGCTGCTTTGACCATCGCGTCGGCAGCTTCAATCATCGCCACCAGGCCTTTTGTTTCGACCATTCCGAGTGCTTCTTGCATTCAGTTTCTCCTGTGTCCAAGCAATTAAAAATAAAAAGCGAATACTTTTAGCCATGACCGGGCCGTTGCGGACCAGTATAGATTATCGGTGCGAGCTGCAAGACGCTGGATAAGAGATCGGTAGCTTCGATCCGCTCCCGTCCGTTCGACCTCGCGATCTTCAGCGCTCGCCGGAAGAATCCTATCGCGTCCGGCCCAATCCGCACACCCTGCCCGTCGTACTTCGGACTGTAGTCCAAAATCTTTTCGAGCCGCACCTCTGAGGCAACGGTCTCATCTGCGAGTTTAAGAGCCGCCCTCATCTTCTGCAGATGATGTTTGAAAGAGTCTTTGTCTACGGCCGCCAGGGCGAGTAGCACATGCGCCAGTGAAACGTAATTCTGCTCTCGGCGGAGAGATTCTTTGAGAGCGTGATCAAAAACCCGCCATCCGCTCTCGCCAAACCGCTCGCGATAAACTTCAAGGTTAGTCATGATTTACCTGTCCCTGACGATTGCTTTCAAGAATAGCAGCACGAAGATTAAAACCTGGTTCGCAGCAACGGACTACGATTCTACCAAGCGGGCTGCCTGCGTCAACAAATCGAGAAGTTCTTCCCTGGTCAGCGAAACTTTTCCCGCCCCATTCGAACTTGAGTACGTACGCGTCGGACGATCGCCGGTTGGACACGCAAGATTCGTTTCATGCAAATAGCCGCACGCCTGGCAGCGCGCGCTTTGATCCAAATAACCGGCGGACTCGCGCACGTTAATCAGTTTTTCGACGGCATCAGGCGAAAGATTACGCGACCCACCCAACACCCGCGAAAGGATCGCAATCTTCGCGGTATGCTCAAGCGTTTCCAGGCGATCCCAGGCCTGCCACAAGTCGGAGCCGTAAGCCACTGCCCCATGATTAGCCATCAGCAAGGCGTTGTGATGCTTGACCAGCGGCCGCATCGCATTACTCAACTCGTCAGTCGAAGGCGTTCCATATTCAGCCAGCGGCACGCAACCAAGCGTGAGAATAACCTCGGACAGAATCGGCTGATCGATCGGAAGACCGGCAACCGCGAACGCAGTCCCGTGCGGCGGGTGCGCGTGACAGACCGCTTTCACATCCGGCCGTTCACGATAAATCAAAAGGTGCATGGCCAGCTCGCTGGATGCTCGTCGATCGTTCAGCGCGCGGCCTTCCAAATCCGTGATCGCGATTGCGTCTTCCGTCATCCGACCCTTGCAGGTCATCGTCGGAGTTGCCAGCACGCGGCCATCATCAAGCTGCACACTTACGTTGCCATCGGACGAGACGACATAGCTGCGCTCGTACATCAAATGACAGATGCTTATTAGATCACGTCTGGCTGATTGTTCATCCATCCCGGAGAGATCAAACTCTTTCCTCAGCTTGCTGATTCTCAGGCTGTTCGGTTGTGTGATTCGTTGGGTTTGTCACGCGAGTCTTTGGCGGTTGTGCCAGGAAGTAAGAAAGTGACTCGAGAGATGTCGTCAGGTCGACAGTTTTCACCTTCACGCCCAAACGCGTCTTCAGCGGCGCCGGCGCAAAATTCAAAATCGCTTTGACGCCCGCCGCCATGATTTGGTTAAGGACTCTTTGCGCGACGCGCGCGGGCACGGCGATTACGGCTACGTCGATCGCTTCATCGCGAACCACCTTCGCGATCTTCTTCACGTCGTGGATCGGAATTCGATTCGGCCCGACCAGCTTGCCAATCTTTTCCTGATCGTTGTCGAACAGGACCACCACGGTGAAGTTTGATTTCTCCAGCCCGTTGTAATTTGCCAGTGCAACTCCCAGTCGCCCGGCTCCCACGATTCCGACTCGATGCGGCTTGTCGAGACCCAGAATGTTCGTCAAATGCGCGCGCAGATCTTCAATGAAGTAACCGGTGCCCCGAATTCCGAACTCGCCAAAGTATCCCAGGTCTTTTCTTATTTGCGCTGAATTCAAATTGAATTGCTCGGCCAACTCCTGCGAGGAAACCGTCTTGATTCCCGCTGCCGCCAGCTCATTAATACAACGCAGGTAGACGCTAAGACGATTAGTTGTCAGTTCAGAAATCTTTTCTCTCTTCATGGCGAGCAGGAAAAGTATAACGCCGATACGACGAACCGAGAAATGATAGTATTGCGCGCGAGGACGGGCTTCGCCATAATCAACTGCCGGAAGTCGCGACGAAGTGGCACAGACTTTGATCTGTGAGCGGTTTCAAGCCGTACTCACAGACTGAAGTCTGGGCCACCTGCTGCGCCACACTCCAAATGATCGCACATCTATCAGGGACGTTACTTTCGAAACAGGCAACCACGGCCATCATCGACGTTGGCGGTGTCGGCTACGAAGTGGCGATTCCGGTTTCTACCTTTTACGAACTTGGAGAGACTGGTTCGGCGGTCCAGCTTCGCGTCTACACGCACGTCAGCCAGGACGCCATTCGGCTTTACGGATTCAAGACCACGCGCGAGCGCGAATTGTTTCTTCAATTAATCTCGGTAAACGGAGTCGGGCCCGGGCTGGCGATCAAATTGTTATCGGGGATGAATGCCGATGAGATGATCGCTTCGATTCGGACGAACAATCTTGTGCGGCTGGTCGCGATTCCAGGTGTCGGGCGCAAAACGGCTGAACGCCTGGTAGTCGACTTGCGCGACAAGATCGCGGCGCTGTCTTCGCCTGCGTTGGAAGAAGAGTTCGCCGCGAAAGCGGCAGCGGCAGGCGCGCCGTCATCTCCGGACGCAATGCGCGACGATGCGATGTCGGCATTGGCAAATCTCGGTTATCAACGGGCGGCGGCCGAGAAAGCTGTGAAGAACGCGATTGACGAAGGCGGAGATCTTTCAGTGGAGTCGATTTTGCGGCGCAGTCTGCGATCGCTGGCTAAAGCGTAGACTCCGTGATGCTCTGTGCGAACTCTGTCTCTGTGGTTAGCCTTCCAGTGACATTTCAACACAGAGACACAAAGAACCACAGAGTTTCACAGAGATTTGACCAGGACTAACTTCGCATTCACAATTCAACTCGCACATGCCCAACGCAACTAGAGCAGCCGAAGCCTTGAGCCCGACCCCAACCGAAGAGGATCGAAAATTCGATCTGTCTTTGCGGCCCACTCAGCTGTCTGAATACATCGGTCAGTCAAAAGCAAAAGAAAATTTAAGGATTTATATCAAGGCGGCGCTCAAGAGACGCGAAGCCCTCGATCATGTGCTGCTGACCGGGCCGCCCGGACTGGGAAAGACGACGCTCGCGCACATCATCGCAAATGAAATGGGCGCCCAACTGCGGTCAACTTCGGGACCGGCGATGGAGAAGACCGGCGATGTGGCGGCGCTCTTGACGACCCTACAGGAAGGCGACGTGCTCTTTATCGATGAGATTCATCGCCTGATGCCCATAATCGAAGAGAAGCTTTATCCTTCGATGGAAGATTTCTCGTTTGATTTTGTAATTGGCCAGGGTCCGGGCGCGCGCTCAATCAAACTGGATTTACCAAAATTCACCCTCGTCGGCGCGACGACTCGCGCCGGACTGATTAGCGCGCCATTGCGTGGCCGATTTGGAATCAACTTCCATTTGGATTTTTACTCGCACGAAGACCTGGAAACCATCTGCAAGCGATCGGCCGGAATCCTGAATGTCGAGCTCGACGAGAGCGGCGCTCATGAAATCGCGCGCCGCTCGCGCGGGACTCCGCGAATCGTAAACCGTCTGCTGCGGCGCGTGCGCGATTACGCTGAAGTCGATTACGACGGACGTATTACGCACGAGGTGGCCAACGACGCACTGAATCGCATGGAAGTCGATACTTATGGCCTTGACGAGATGGACCGCAAACTATTACTGACGATTATCGAGAAATTTGAAGGTGGCCCCGTTGGCGTCGGCACTCTGTCGGCGGCGATTCATGAAGAGAAGGATTCGATCGAAGAAATAATCGAGCCCTACCTAATCCAGATCGGTTTTCTCAATCGCACTCCACGCGGCCGAATGGCAACGCAACTCGCATATCAGCATTTTGAATTGAAGACAGCCCAGCGACGACCGGGATTGTTTGATTAGCCAGGACGGTAATTTGTACTTCGTGGTGGGTACTTTGTAGTTGAACCTGACCGCGCTCGCTAGGCGGCACGTACAAAGCACAAAGTACAAAGCCCAAAGCACACATCATTTTATGGCACGCCGCATCTTTCGCGACTTTTTCGGAGTCAAAAATCGTTTGCCCTGGGGGCGTATGCTGGCCCACGCGATTCATCAGTTTCATGAAAACGATCTTTTCACGTCGGCTGCGGCGATGAGCTATTTCGGCTTGATGACCTTGTTTCCGGCGTTGCTTCTACTGCTCGCTTTAAGCAACAGAATCGCGTCTGTCAATCAAATGATTCACCAGATTGTCGAAGTCTATCCGGGCTCCAGCAAGTTTCTGCATGAAACCATGCGCTCCCTGGCGAATGTCAGTACCGGCATAATCATTACCTGCGCGGTCATTGTGCTCTGGGCGGGTTCGTGGGTCTTCGCCGTGGTTGAACGGGCCTTGAACCGTGTTTGGGGAACTACTCATCGCACTTTTCTCCATGGCCGTTTGTTGACCTTGGGAATGATCGGCATTGTCGGTTTGCTTTTGATCGCATCGGTATTCGGCACCTCGGTGCTCGTCTGGCTCCAGGAGGTTGCCGGCCGCATGTCACCAAGACAGTTGGAGCATTACAAATTCCTCGCTTCCGTGGGCAGTCTTTTCTGGCAAATTGTCTTCGCGCTGGTGAGCTTGTTCGTCACTTTCCTGCTGTTCGCAATCGTCTATCGTTTTATGCCGAATGCGCACGTAACCGTTCGCGACACGATTCCCGGAGCATTGATTGGCAGTTTGTTGTGGGAAGCGGCGAAATATGTTTTTGCCTGGGCCCTGAATTACTTCAACTACGAACAGGTTTACGGTTCCGTCGGCGCAGTGGTCGCAGTCCTGACCTGGGGTTATGTCTCGAGCCTTGTTCTGCTTTTTGGGGCGCAACTGACCGGCGTCTTTCACCGCGAACACATGGAACACCCCATTCCAGCGCCCGGAATAAATGTCCCCTCCGCGTCTTATTCCTGAGTTTTCCCGGCCAAAGATCGCCTGAAGTGCGATCCGCTATGCAGATTTCGGATTTTGATTACGAACTTCCGGAAGATCTAATCGCTCAGCAACCGCTGGCTGAGCGAGATGCCTCGCGCATGCTGGTTGTAGATCGCGCGACGCAATCGTGGCGCGATTCAAACTTCAGGACGCTGCCGGATAATTTGACCGACAAGGACGTTTTGGTCCTCAACAACACGCGAGTGTTCCCGGCCCGCATTCGCGGACGACGCTCGCCCTCAGGAGGTTCAATCGAACTGCTGCTGCTGCGTGAAGTGGAAGACAAAACCTGGGAAGCTTTGACGCGGCCAGGTCGTCGGCTGAAGATCGGCGCTGAGATCGAATTCGACGAAGCCAACCTCCGCGCGAAAGTTATCGCGTCGCATGATGATGGCCTGCGAACAATTAGGTTCCAATCAGCCCGGCCACTTGAAAATGTAATCGATAAGATCGGTGAACCGCCACTTCCTCCTTATATCAAGCGGCGATCGGGTGAATCAGAAGCAGATCGGGATCGATATCAGACAATTTACGCTGATCAGCGCGGATCGATTGCTGCGCCCACCGCCGGGTTGCATTTCACCCCGACGGTTTTGAAAGCGGTTGAGGATCGGGGAGTTCGTGTGGTTGAGATAACGCTCCACGTTGGTTACGGCACGTTCGAACCGGTTCGAGTCGAGAATATTTTCGAACACCGCGTCGCCGCGGAATGGTTTTCAATCACCGAGGAGGTTGCCTCTGTCATCAATCAGGCACACAGCGCCGGCGGCCGGATCGTCGCAGTCGGCACCACCACGGCCCGCGCTCTGGAATCGGCAGCTTCAACTCCCGGTCAGGTGAAAGCACAAACCGGATTCGCAGCGCTGACAATCTTTCCCGGATATAGTTTTCAAGTCGTGGATTCGCTGCTCACGAACTTTCATCTGCCGCGATCGTCTCTGCTCGTTTTGGTGTGCGCGTTCGGTGGCCGAGACTTCATGCTTGGCGGCTATCGCCACGCTGTCGAGGAACGGTATCGGGTTTACAGTTATGGCGACTGCATGTTAATCCTGTAAACTATCGGCCAAAGGATCACGCTTGTAAAACCAGACAGGAAACAGGCTATAATCTGCGCCCTGCTTTCGACGGCAACTAGTATTCGGCTATGGCAGTTCTGAAAAAGTTTAGACCGAGGTGGTGGCTGAACGGGCGGCAGTCGCCCGAAACTGAAGCGCGAACTAATATTGCCCTGGTCCCGCCGCCGAACGCGCGCTATGACGTGCGGCCTCTGACAGTCTCACAAATCGATGAATGCTGGCGCCTCGATCAGCGCTGTTTTGTAGACGGCGAGGCTTACAGTCGCGACACGTTTGATTATCTGCTGACTGCGCCTGAATCGGTTTCGTATCGCGTCGTAATGCAGAACGGCATGATGGCCGGGTTCGTGATTGGCCTGCTGGAACCGGATCACACTGGTCACATCACCACGATCGGAATTGCACCCGAGCATCGGCGTCGTCGACTGGCAAGTTGTTTGATGGAGACGATTGAATCGGGATTTCGCCGGCGTCACGTGCGAATTGTGCGGCTGGAAGTTCGCTCAAGCAACGTTTCCGCCCAGAAGCTCTACTCGACTCTGGGGTACTCGGTCACTCAAAGACTCCCTAAATACTACTCAAACGGCGGGGACGGCCTATTAATGGTCAAATCTATTTGAGCCGCTAACTCTTGCGCAATTCCGTCAAAACCTGTTTCGCCACAGCTTTCAACGTATCGAAAACTCCGGCCCCGGTCGAAGCCACTGCTTCGATTACAGGCTCGCCTTTGCGTTGCAGCTCGGTCGTCAAATCGGGCGACGGAATAACATTGGGCAAATCGCGTTTGTTCAGTTGCAGTACGTACGGCAACTTCATCAGGTCATAACCATAAGCCTGCAGATTCTCTTCCAGGTTGTAGAGCGATTCGATGTTTGCATCCATGCGCTCTTCCTGCGAATCGGCGACGAACACCACTCCATCGACGCCTTTCAGGATCAGCTTGCGAGACGCTTCGTAAAAAACCTGTCCCGGCACGGTATAAAGATGGAAGCGCGTTTTGAAGCCGCGAACTGTTCCCAGCTCCAGAGGCATGAAATCAAAGAACAACGTGCGATCAGTTTCCGTCGCGAGACTAATAAGCTTTCCCCTGGCCTGCGTGGCGGTCGAATCGTAGATGTATTGCAAGTTGGTCGTCTTACCGCACAATCCGGGGCCGTAGTAGACAATTTTGCAGTTGATTTCGCGTGATGCGTAGTTGATGAAAGTCATAGAGCCTTATTCAACCTGTGAATCGGAGAACCGGGGCCTTAAGCGTGGAAGAAGAGGCTGTCGATCTCTTCGTCTGTAATTTCGGCAAATGGAAGCGCACTTTTCGCTCCGGGTGTCGCGGAGTCTCTTTCGATTTCTGCGAAGGCGCTGGCTAATTCCTGAGAGATTTGCTTGGAACGAAGCTTCACCAAGCCCAGACTTGACCGGTCATCGAAAACCACAACCAGCAAGACCCTCCCAATCACGGAGATGTGAATGCTTTCTTTCGCACCCTCGTGCGAAAGAGTGGGAAACTCGTCCTCCCCAATAAGCTTCGCCATTCCGCCCGTCGCAGCCACATTCCCGGCGACCAAAGACGCCAGACTTGTGGTGTCCAAATCGCCGAGTTCACCGTGAACGGCTATTTGCTGGCCGTCCTTATCAACCAAAACCACCAGGCGTGCCGACGAATCCAGGCGCAGGCGAGCCAATACCGCCTTTATCTGGTGATAGCGGTTTTCCCGCATTAAGATTGGGCCGTTTGACATCTGGCTAAATAAATAGAAGTGAGCGGAGGCAGGAAAGAGACAATTTTCAGCGACTTTCGGCGCTAACCCGAGGCACTCTCGGATAATGTTATTCTGAACGCCGGGCGGCTAAATGCGTCCGCCGACGCTAATGAGTCACCTTAACACGCCTATTTTGATGCTTCAAGTGTTTTTCTTTTCCCGACATCGACATCATTCGTTGAACATTCCGTGGTTAGGTGGCCGCAAACCCTACTCTTTCGTTGATTTAGCAGGTCAAGCTATGTTAAGATTCGCCCTTATTTTTTGGGCCATTTTACTTAATTGGTCGTGTCAACAATGAGGACTTTCCGGTATGAGAAGTTCAATTGAAAAGGGTGGGAAGAAACTTTCTTCCCGATCGTCTCGCCGAACCAGCGGACGCCCTTCTTCTCGCAAGCAAGCGGTCGCAAAGTCAACGCGGCTTAAGCCGGCGACCAAAAGCTCGCCTGCAGGAAAGGCACGGGCCCATAAGGCTTTGAAAACCAAGGTGGCAAGACCAAAAGGTAAAGCTTCCGCCAGCACCACTGGCAAAGCCGGCCGTAAAGTCGTTCCTGCCAAGAAGCCTTCGAAGGTTTCAGGACGCGCCGCTGCTCCGAGTAAAACAGCTGCCGGCAAAAGAAAAGTGATTAACGCGCCTCTGGCTCTTAAAAAACCGGCGCCGCCTCAACCGCCTCCGCAACCCACGCATGACGAGGCCGCCGCGTTAAAGGCATTTGAGGCTGCGCACAAGGAGTTTTCGCGCGGGCATTTTGCCGAGGCGCGCAACCTGTTTCGCACTTTGGTAGAAAGATATTCGGCAGTTTCCGAGGTCACCGCGCGTTCACGGACATATCTGGCAGTTGCCGAGTCTCGTCTGCGAACGGATATGACTCTGCCGCGTGATGCGGACTCGCTGTATGACCGAGGCGTCATTGAATTGAACCGCGGCGAGTACGTGGCCGCTCAGGAACTTTTTGAACGGGCTTTGCGTCGTGAACCTGAAGCCGCACACATTCACTACGGGCTTGCGGCTACGCGCGCGCGGCTCGGGGCCATTGATACGGCGTTGAAGTCTCTGGAACGTGCCCTCGATTTGCAACCCAGCCTTCGCATTAGAGCCCAGCGAGATCAGGATCTAAACCCCCTGCGAAGCGATCCGGATTTCGAACAATTGGTTTTTGCTGCTCGCGATTAGATCGCAGATACTTACCCCTACCTCGCGTGCTCATTTTTCCAACGATTTCACTTTCTAGTATTATTCCAAGTCACGTCACCGCTGGTTAATCCCGGAGCAACATTACTTGCAAGAACCAAACGCCAACGGCAGCCTTAAGCTCGTAGCTATCGGGGGCGGCACCGGTCTGTCTTCGCTGCTGGCCGGTCTGAAGAGTTTCGTCGGCGAGCGCAACGAAGAGCTGTGGATTGCCTCGCTTTCTGCCATTGTCACCGTCTCAGACGACGGCGGCAGCTCCGGTCGCCTGCGCGAGGAACTGCAAATGCTGCCGCCGGGTGACATACGCAACTGCATGATTGCGTTATCGGAAGATTCGACCTTAATGGCGCGTTTATTTCGATATCGCTTCGGGGGCTCCGGAGATCTGGCCGGCCATAGTTTCGGAAATCTCTACCTGGCGGCACTGACAGAGGTCACCGGAGACTTTGTGGAAGCGGTGCGTCTTTCGTCAGAAGTTCTCGCTATCAAGGGTCACATTTTCCCTGCGACAACCAGCGACGTTCACCTGGTCGCCGAGCTCGCGGACGGGCGCGAAGTTCACGGTGAGACGCAAATAACCGCATCGCGTTCGCGGATCGTTCGACTACGGCTGGTGCCGGAAGAATGTCAGCCTTTGCCTGAAGCGCTGGATGCGATCAGGAATGCCGATGTAATCACAATTGGACCAGGCTCGCTTTACACCAGCATAGTTCCTAATCTGCTGGTGCAAGGCGTTGCCGATGCCATCGGACGCGCGCGGGCCACAAAGATCTTTATCGGAAACCTGATGACCCAACCGGGCGAGACGGATGGCTACGGATTTTGGGAGCACTTAAACGCGGTTCGCAGTTATGCTCCGCAAATACAATTCGATTACGCCATTGTTAATGACCGCTCAATTTCCAAAGAGCAAGCTGGGTTGTATCGAGCCGACGGCGCCTATCAAATTCTGATGGAAGGCGACGGCGCTGCCACCTCACTCGACAGCGGAATCGAGATCGTCAGTGCTGACTTGTTGGACAAAAGCGAAATGGTTCGTCATGACTCAAAGCGCCTGGCGCAAATTGTAATTGCCTGCGCCGCAAGTGATCGGGCGCGGCGTCTGGCTGCGGCGAGCAGTTTAAGTCAAAATAGACCTCTCGATGCCATCAACCTCGGTCAATAATGAAAAGTCATCGCTGGATGTTCTCGTCCTGGCTGCCGGACTGGGCACCCGTATGAAGTCGAACTTTGCGAAGGTTCTGCACAAGCTGGACGGACGTCCGCTGATCGCTCATGTTTGCGGCACAGCAGCCGAACTGGAACCGAATAGAATTGTCGTTGTGGTCGGCCATCAGGCAGTTGACGTTCAAGCTGCAGTCGAGTTGGAACTCGGTAAAGGCGGGGCCCACTTCGCGCTCCAGGCCGAACAGCGCGGAACGGGCGACGCAGTGTTGTCAGCGCAAGATGCGCTGGCTAATGCCGGCTCTACCGTCCTGATTCTTTCCGGCGATGTCCCGATGGTTCGCGCGGAAACGCTCCGCCGCCTGATTGAGAAACACAAAAGCGATCAGTCTTCATGCACGATTCTGACGGTTAAGCTCGAGAATCCGTCCGGCTACGGAAGGATCGTCCGCGACGAAGCGAATGATTTTCTGCGCATCACCGAGCATCGAGATGCCAGCGAAGACGAGCGAAAGATCCGCGAAGTTAATTCGGGAATCTACTGCTTTGACAGCAGCAAACTATTCGGCGCCCTGCGTCAGGTAAAGCCGGCAAACGACCAGGGCGAATATTATCTGACCGATGTGGCCACCATTCTAAAATCAGCGGGTGAGAATGTCGGACTCTACGGCCATCAGGACGCGCGCGAAGTTTCTGGCGTCAACACTCGCGCGGAACTTGCGGAATTCGAAAACCTCATGCGCCGCGGCACGATTCGCCGTTTGATGTTGGAAGATGGCGTTACCTTTACCGACCCGTCGCATACCTACATCAGTAGCCAGGCGAAAATCGCCCGCGACTGTGTGATTCATCCCGACGTTCATATTGAAGGCAACTCGGTGATCGGCGAAGCCTGTGAGATTCACCAGGGCTCGCGCATCGTCAATTCGAAACTCGGCGCGCGAGTCACCGTAAAAGATCATTGTCTGATCGTTGATTCTGAAATTGCCGATGATTGCGCGGTTGGCCCGTTCGCGCACCTGCGCATGAACACACGGATGGCGGAGCGCGCTGTCGTGGGTAACTTTGTCGAGGTGAAGAAATCGACGATCGGTCGGGGGACCAAAGCGATGCACCTGACTTATCTCGGCGACGCAACCATTGGCGAGAAAACGAACATTGGCGCCGGCACGATAACCTGCAATTACGATGGCAAGCAAAAACATCCAACCATCATCGAAGACAATGTTAAGATCGGTTCGGATACGATGCTGGTCGCTCCGGTGCGTGTGGGCCAGGGTTCCGTGACGGCCGCCGGATCAGTCGTCACCGAGGATGTGCCGCCCAACTCTCTTGTTGCCGGCGTGCCGGCGAAGCTCAAAAAGAAACTGCCAAGTGATTAATCGCACTTCATACTTCATACTGCCTACTGCATTCTGCTTACTGACATGTGTGGAATAGTTGGATACGTCGGAAACAAACAAGTGGTGCCGCTGATTATCGACGGCCTGCGCAAGTTGGAATATCGTGGTTACGATTCGGCGGGCATTGCCGTCGTCGATGTCGATCACAAGCTGAAGATTCAGCGCGCCGAGGGCAAGCTGCGAAACCTCGAAGACGTTTTGCGGCATAAACCGCTCGACGGGACTTACGGAGTAGGCCACACGCGCTGGGCCACGCACGGACGGCCGACCGAAGAAAATGCTCATCCTCATCGCGACTGCTCAGGCCGCGTCGTCGTGGTTCACAACGGAATTATCGAGAACTACCTCGAACTGAAAGAAGCGCTCCGGAAAAAAGATCATACCTTTGTCACTGAGACCGACACGGAAATAATCGCCCATCTCGTCGAAGAACATCTGAAAGAAGACAACAACTTTGAGAACGCGGTGCGGAAAACCGTGACAGAGCTCCGCGGTATCTTTGCTCTCTCGATGCTGTTCACGGAAGAAGCCGACACAATTATTTCCGCCCGGCTCGGCCCGCCCGTGGTGATTGGTATCGGCGACGGCGAATTCTTTGTCGCTTCAGACGTTCCCGCAATTCTTGAACACACCCGCGACATCTTCTTTCTCGGCGATAAAGAAATCGCCGTGATGACCAAGGCCGGAGTCCGGGTCACAGACTTTGCCGGCAATCACGTCGAACCACAGCGTCAGCGCATCACCTGGGATCCGATTCAAGCAGAAAAAGGCGGCTTCAAGCATTTCATGCTCAAGGAAATTTATGAGCAGCCGCGCGCGGTCCGGGAAACTGTCGAGGGCCGCATCTCGCTCGATAGCGGTCGCGTCTTTCTCGACGAGATGAAAGAACTGACCGAAGCTGATTTCAAGAACATCTCTTCGATTAAGATCGCTGCCTGCGGCACATCATGGCACGCCGGAATTGCCGGCCAGTACATGATCGAACAGCTTGCTCGCATCAACGTCGACGTTGATTACGCTTCCGAGTTTCGCTACCGCGATCCCGTTTTGGATGAAAAGACTCTGCTGCTCGTCATCACCCAATCAGGCGAGACTGCTGACACCATCGCCGCGCTGCGCGAAGTCAAAGAGCGCGGCGGAAAAGTTCTTTCGATTTGTAATGTGCAGGGATCGATGATCACGCGCGAGGCCCACGGCACAATCCTGACGCATGCCGGCCCGGAAATTGGCGTCGCCTCAACCAAGGCTTTTACCTCGCAAATGATCGCGCTCTATCTTTTCGGATTGTACCTTGGGCAATTACGCGGAACGCTCACCGATGACGAAAGCAGGGCTCATGCGCAGCAACTTGCTGAATTGCCCGTAAAGATGGAGAACCTGCTCAACGGCGCGGACGCGATTGAAGATCTGGCCAAAGAATTTTTCCGTTCGACGGATTTTCTCTACCTGGGACGCGGCATCAATTTTCCCATCGCTTTGGAAGGCGCTTTGAAATTAAAAGAGCTCTCGTACATTCACGCCGAAGGCTATCCAGCCGGCGAAATGAAACATGGGCCGAACGCTTTGATTGACGAGCGCCTGCCCGTGCTCTTCATCAACACGCGCGAAGAGGGCAATCGCGCTTCTGAATTACGCTACGAGAAAACTCATTCGAACATCGTCGAAGTGAAAGCTCGCGAAGGCATCGTCCTCTCGGTTTTGACTGAAGGCGATTCAATGTCTTCAGTAGTTTCCGATCACGTGATCGAGATTCCGCCTTCGAGCGATCTGCTCTCTCCGATTCTTTCGATCATTCCGCTGCAACTGCTTGCTTATCACATCGCCGTGCGTCGAGGGTGCGACGTAGATCAGCCCAGGAACTTGGCGAAGTCAGTGACGGTTGAGTGAGTGCCGGCAGCACGACGCGAAGTGGCACAGACTTCCGTCTGTGTTGAAGTGGAATCACAGACTGAAGTCTGTGCCACTTACAAATTTCGTGCTACGCGCCTGACAGCTCAAACCCTCGCGCAGGCATCGCAACCGATCGCTGCAACCAATTACTCGCCGGATATTTCGAATCAGCATCGATCACATGAAGCGTGTAGGCGTGTCTTGATTTGGCCGAACGGTTCTCGCGGCTGAGATGCGGCAAGAGCGGGTGCAGAACGATCAGCGTTCCCTTCTCTACTTCAAGTGGCTCGGCCCTGTCTTCGGGCCACGGTGAATCATCGATTATTTCAACGCGAGTTCCCCCACCCTCGGCGCGCAAAAACTTCGATTTCAATCCGAGTTGGTGTCCGCCCGGAATAGCCCACAGACATCCATTCTCAATCGTCGCATCTTCCAGCGCGAACCAGAGTCCCGCCAACCGGAGCGGTTCGGTGTAGAGAAAAGTCGCGTCCTGATGACAGGTTACTTCGCCGCCGATGCGCGGCTGCTTGAAGATGTACATCGATTGCAACAGCAGAGGATTCTCAATCCCGAGATCGGAGACCAGTTTCTCGATCTCGTTCGTCCGCGAAAACTCATCGAAGACCGGATCGAGATCGTGGAGCGCGTGACCAATTTTATTAATCGATTGCTCCTTGCTTTGCCGGAGGGTGCCGTCGGGATTAAAGGCATCCTCTTCAAAGAAGAAACGGATCTTGTCACCGGATTCCAGGAAATAGTCGTCGCTGGTCCGCGTTTGCTCGCGGGTGGAAAACACTGAGACGATGCCGGACGGATCGAAATCGCGCACGAGCTCCTCGGCGCGCGCTTTCAGGCGGTCGCATGCCGCGTGACTCACAAAATCGCGCAAGACGAGAAAGCCGTCGCGCTCGTATTGCTCAAGCTGATCGGGATTCATGCTGACATTGTTAGATCTGCTTTCCTGGTCGTCAACTTAACTCACCGTGTGTGGGGGCTTGGCTCTGACAAGGCGGGAGTAAGGCTTTGTAATTCGAGGGCTTGCGAGATAGTAGCCAGTCGCAGCGGGAATCAACCGCGTAGCAGCGGCAGAGTTAAGCCCAAGGTGAGGCTTTGCGAACCATGGGTAATGGTTCGTTGGATTCGGCGAGCCGCGAAGCGCCGACAGAGAGTTCGTAGACAGGGTCCCGCTTATTACCAGTGATTCGCTGTCGCCCCTTCGGGGCTCGATTACATTGGGTGATTGACCCAAGGCTCGCAAAGCCTCGCCTTGGGCTTAGCTCTGACGCTGCTACGCAGCTCATTGAAGGTTCACGTCCAGGATCGAGTAGCTACGATTAGATCGGTACTACGTTACCGGTGAGTCAAGTATGTGATCCCGTTGAAACGGTTTCCTGTAAGCGAGGTCATCGCGGCTTTCCGTTTCTTCGCTGCCTTCTTCTTTTGGTAATAGTATATCAGTC